>ENA-ORPK01002834-ORPK01002834.1-human-gut-metagenome-genome-assembly--contig:-NODE-2834-length-11494-cov-3.698662_pt1 | contig 11494 bp, 12 predicted proteins | sample MGYA00242139_ERZ509068 | MGnify/ENA primary metagenome ERZ509068 (study PRJEB26280, sample SAMEA2338687) | human gut metagenome | biome: human gut; feature: human-associated habitat; material: faeces... | reverse complement strand
GGGCCGGATACCGTGTCTCAGTACCCGCCGGATCATCTCCCGGTACAGCTCCACAAACTCTGGCAGCGGCACGTTGGGCTGATGGTCCCCCGTGGGGTCCTCCGCGATCTCCTTCCAACGGAAGTCGCAGTCATTGCCGCCGAAGTCCATCACCATCATGTCGCAGGGCAGCTTCCGGGCCAGCATCCGGTCCAGCAGGCGGCTGCCTTTGCGGACCGTAGCGCCGAAATGGGCGTCGTTGTGGATAGAAAGCTGAAATTCCGATTCCAAAGCCTCCATATTGATCTCATTATGAGTACGATAGCGCCGGTCACCCAGATCTACCTGAATTCCCTTCAAGATGGAATCCCCTAACAGGGTCACCTGTCTGTTCTGTACCATACGATCACCTCATTGCCGTGTAATATAGTTTTCAAAACTATATTACATAGTATTCATCGTTTTGTCAAGAGCTATTCTTCAAAACGAAGGAACCATGACCCCGGCAGTCTGCTCGGTCAGCTCAAACGCCGCTCCTTGCAGGTGGTGGACCGCCTCTGCGGGCCACAGCTCCAGAAACGGCTCCACGCTGTCCACCTCCGTCAGGCCGTAGGGCGCGTGATGGTAGTGCATGGGCACCACGCAGCGAGGATGCAGCGCATCGCACACCGCCTTTGCTCCGGCGGCATCCACTGTGTAAACACCCCCGACCGGCACCAGCACGGCGTCCACCGGGCCGATGGCCGCCGCCTGCTCCGCCTCCGCCGGATCGGTGAACTTCTCCGACACCGCCTCCGCGCCGGCCAGGGTCAGGCGCACATGATGATACTTCTCCTTCTGGAACAGCGCGATCTTCGCGTCCCGCGCCGCCAGCAGGGACAAGGTGGGCGTCTGGACGCGGCCCACGTTCAGGGTGCGGTGATAGAGGACGGAGAAAAGGCGGGTGGCGTTGATCCCCACCAGCCAGTCAGCCCTCTGGCGGCAGAGGGCTGACTGATATAGGGCTTCATACTCAGCGCCGGGGCGCAGCTCGGAAAAGCCCTCCCGGATGGCGCTGTCCTCCATGGACGAGATCCAAAGCCGGAGGACCGGCTTGCGGCAGCCGGCCATTTCATACACCAGACGGAAGATCAGCTCGCCCTCACGCCCGGCGTCGCAGGCGTTGACGATCTCCGTTACGTCCTCCCGCGCCATGAGGCGCTTCACATTGTCCAAAGCCGCCTCCTTGCCGGGGATGGGGGCGTAGCGGAAGGGCTCCGGCAGGATGGGCAGATCCTCATAGCGCCATTTTTTGAAGCGTTCGTCATAGCCGCCCGCGTCCAGCGGGGATACCAGGTGCCCCACGCACCAGGAAACGATCAGGCCGCTGCCCTCATAAAAGCCATCGGCCCTGGATGAAGCACCCAGGGCCGACGCGATAGATTTTGCCACATTCGGTTTTTCTGTGATAATCAGTTTCATATGTCACTTTCCTTTTAGTTGCCGCATTCGGCATTTTGTGTTATAATAATATTAAATCAAACGAAAGGTGGGGGTTATATGCAATTTCTTAAACAATGTAAAACGTGTGAGTTTAATTTCTCCGGAATATGTGCAGGTCACGGCAACACTTATAAGTACGGCGATACAATAACAGACGATTCCCTCTCTTGCGATGATTGGGGCGCTAATTTGAACTACTTCACAGAGATAACCACTTGCGCTCCTTGGTATATTAGAGAACAGTAGAGAAAATTTTTGAAAATATTTTTTAATAGGCATGAGTAACGGCAACATCCGTCAGATTGGATGTTGCCGTTGCTCTTACCTACTAAGGAAATATATGCGGATCTGCTTAAACGCTCTCTGAAGCAGGCGAGTGACCGCCGACGGGTCACATCCGAGGATAACCGCAATCTCTTTGTATTGATACCCCTGCCAGAAATGAAGTTCAATCACTCGCCGCTGCCGGTCGGTCAGACGGGCCAGAGCAGCCGATAAATGCTCGTTATGAACAGAGTCCAAAAAATCATACTCCAGAGAACGAAAAATGACATCCTCCTGTATGTAGACGGTTCGCTCCTGGAAGACCAGCTCCTCGCTCATGCTCTCCAGCGAATAACAATGATAGCGGAACTTCCGGTCTGAATTGCTTATCAAACGATTTTCCTGTTCTAAGACCGCTACCCAATATTCTTCGGTCATAGCCGTTTACTCCTTTCATCAGTTCGTGGACTGCGAACCGATGAAGGTGGGCTGCGACATCGACAATTCTCGTTGTCATTCAACAAAAATTGACAAACAAAAACGCCAGCTCTCCATATTGGAAAACTGGCGCGGCAAAAAGAAGCGGTGCAATTATTCTGTTTAACCTGCCACAATGATACCGGTGGAGGAGCATTGTGCCCCTCAGCAAGAATTAGGCTTTTTTTCGATAGTCACCATAGCCTGCACTATCAGGCTTCTTGAAGTCATAAAACAAAAAAATCACAGTGGCCTCCGGTACGGCAACTGTGACCCGGGCGTGTCAAATCGCTTTGGTGAGTTACCGTTTTTTTTAACTCATCAAAGTGACTCCCTATATTGGTTTCAAATCGGCATAATCGTATCCGTAATCAGGAACAATGAGGTCATACCATCATTGAAATCGGAACGATAGAATAATATAGAGGTGAACGATTATGCCGAAAGACAACTTAACCATATTAGGCGAGCGATTAAGAGCCGCCAGAAATAAAGCCAATCTGACACAGGAGCAGCTTTCCGACCGTAGCCATGTGTCAATTAAACATATTGCGGGCATTGAAAAGGGACAAAAAAATCCATCTTTTGAAATATTACAGGCCCTCGCTGAAGCTCTAGATCTGTCTCTGGATAACCTGATAGAAAAAAATCTCAGTGCCGAAGAACAGGGCTTGAACCAACTCAAAGCCTATTACCATTCCTGTCCGCCAGAAATGCGGGAAACGCTGTTAAACACAATCCAGGCATTTACCAAGGAACTGACTGCTCTTGCAGAAAAGATGGATAAAGATTAAGCCAGTGGGTGAATATTCCTCTCCCCACTGGCTTTTCCATATCCAGCGCAGGTGCTTTTCACATATTGTTGATGTTCGCTATTTTGTAATTGGATTATCCCGTAAATCAGAACCTAAGCGAATAATCATATCGGCTTCCGGTGCCAGTTCCTTACTGTGCGTAACCACAATCACACATTTTTTCTCTTTGTGGGCGATCTCTTTTAGAATTTCAATTACATCCCAAGCAGTAGCTTCATCCAGATTGCCAGTTGGTTCGTCTGCCAAAAGAACTTTTGCATCGCTTGCCAAGGCTCGGGCAATGGCTACTCGCTGCTGTTGGCCGCCAGACAACTGGAGAACGCTGCGCTTCCAGTATTCCTTGCCGATTCCCAGCTGTGTCAAAAGAGCCTGGGGGTTTCCGCTGCCTCCCAGCTTGACATTTTCAACAGGCGTCAAATAGTCAATCAGGTTGTAGCTTTGAAAGACAAGGGCAATATGATGACGGCGGTGTTCTGTTAAATCTTTTGCTGTAACTGGGATACCAGCATATAAAATCTCACCTTCCGTTGGTGTGTCCAAGCCAGCCAGCAATGACAGGAGTGTTGTCTTACCGGAACCACTGGGGCCTAACACGGCATACAGCTTTCCTTCCTCAAATTGGTAGCTCACATGATCTAAAATCAGTTTTTCTTTGTTTGATTTATAGAAATAGGATACATTTTTAGCTTCTAATATCATAATTTCCCTCCTTAACTTAATTCGTCAAAGATTTCATGGGGTTTTTTCCGCAGCACCGTGATCCCGGCGGTTCCAATTGCCAGACCGAGCAGCAGAATGACACCGGTTTCGCAAATCATCACCATAGGCGGTGTAATTTGAGCATCCACATACAGAACGGTGGGTTCTTTGCTTTGGTAATCTGAACCCGTGGAAACATAGTCCGCTTCTCGCTCCTGTGTAAGCTGTGCCTGTTCTACCTGAGATTCCACCAGATAATCAGCAGCGGCACTGGAAATCGCTGGAGCCAGCGGGAGTGCAATAGCAAAAGACAGGACTGCGATGAGGAAAGCTTCTGTAAAAAGTTGCCCGAGTATTTGCAGTTTCTTACAACCCAGCGACAGTAAGATGCCAATTTCATGATTTCTGGTTTTTGTCCAGAAGAGGAAAATCAGAAACAGAATTACAAAACCAGCCGCAAATATAATCCAAATTAGTAAAGTGCTGACTTGCTCCAGATCATGGAAATTATCTGCCATCGTTTGCATATTGCCATTCCGGTCAATAAGGTCATATCTCGCCCAGTCAATCGGTACAGATTCTACTGCCTTTTTCACAGCATCATAGTTATCTGTATCGGCTACCTGAAAGTAAGCGTGTTCAAAGCAGGGTTCTCCTTCAGACCCTTCTGCTTTCTCCGGGAAACGCAAATCCGTGAAAATCACATTTTCGGAGCGGAAGGTATCTCCCCACATCAGCGGCTGCATAGCCTGGCTGACCTGATAGATACCGATAACCTCTGCGTCATAAACCGTGGAATTTTCCGGGTCATGGTAGTCATTGAATTTGAGACAGGCACCGACAGACAGGCTGTTTTTTTCAGCCAGTTCCTGTGAAATCACACAAACATTGCTGTCATTTTGATCAGGCATTCGACCGTCAATGAGGGAAACATTGCCGGAAAGAACATTAGAATCAAAATACATATTCCGATTTCCGATTAAAACAACGCCACCCATATCGCTGTACTGGTCTGCATCAGGATCTTCAATTCTGAGAAAGTTTACCGGATTCACCGGGGTAATACAGGTCGTAATGTTATAATCCGCAATTCCATTTACAGAGGCCAGTTGTTCAATATCGGCTGTATCCAGGGATTCAAAAGAATTATCTGTATACACAAGAAGCTGTGTGCCGAAGCCATTTTCCAATATTTCCATATGAACGCCACCATAGCTGCCTTCCATGCTGTCGCCAATTTGCTTCACACATTCATCCAGCCGTTTAGAACGGTTGGCTTCGTTTGCATCCAAACGCAGTCCTGCCCCTACCGCCTGCCGAGTGCTGTCCTGAGTCTGGATACTCGCATTCTGACAGGCCATCCCGCATAAAAGGAGCAAACTGACCGTTACAATGACCAACAGGAGCAAAGCACTTTTGATTGGCTTACGGGTAACGGAACGCAATGCTCTTTGAAAAGTATTCATACTCATTCCTCCATTCTGGATAAAGTGTCTCTGACACTTGCCCTGAGAACCGGTAAGTCAGAGAATGTGACAACGCAAAAGATTAAGCAACCTCCCAAGAGAAACAGCGCGAGAACGTTCTTCCACTGCAATTGTACATGGGCTGAAATTGAGACAGAAGTAAACAGGTATTCCATAAGCTGATTTGAAATCAGGCTGCTGATTATGATCGCACCGATTGCGGAAAGAAAGAAAACAAAAAAGCTTTCCGTTATATTCTGCAACAGGATATTTGCTTTTGATGTACCAAGGCTGATTAGAACGGCGATTTCCTTTGCTCTGGTTCTCATCCAAATACAGAGCATCAGAGAAATGACAATTACCGCCGTTACAAGGACAATGCCCAGCATAAGGGTTGTAATCCCGGTAACCTGCTTTAACGGAGCCTGCATTTGTCGGTACAGGCTGTCTGAAGATGAGATACGTACAGTATCATCCACGAGCGGCTCCACTTGCTTTTGAAGCTCATCCAAATGAGCCGGATTGTCGGTGTAGACAGAAAGGGACAGAAACGCCTCAGATTCACACAATTTGGAAAGTATCCCATTGCTTATGAAAATCTGGTTTTCGATCCGATGGGCCGCCAGAATTTCGCCCTCTTGTTTTCGTTCCATACCGGAATAACATATCCCGACAATTTGGCCGGAGACTTGCTTCCCGTTAACTGCTTCAAAAGTAATGGTGTCTCCTAGCTTTAAGCCATTGGCCTGGGCTAAAAAAGAATGGATGATCACACCGCTGTTCTCCTGTGTGATGGTAGTTCCCTCCAGCAACCGGTATTTCCCTTCAGCAAATGGGCTGTCCATATCCGTCCGGTCATACCCACATAGCGTAACAGAGCGGTTAATCGGGTCTGTACTGGCACTGTCTGTGACAGGCATCAGTCCAGGTAAGTAAGCAGTATAGAGAGCGGAGCGATTCACTTCCGTTACATTGGGCAGTTCTGCGATCCGATCAGCCAGCACAATCGGAATTGTATATTTTCCTTTACATTCCAACACAAGTTTTGCACCGGTTTTTTCCTGTATGGAAGCACTTGTTTCCTGTGCAGTTTGTAAAATCATTGATGCACAAAGTATGGATATATCCAACACGAGAAAACATAAAAAAAGTAAAATACTTTTGCTTTTTTTACATTTGACATATTGAAATGCACGCTGATAAAATTTCATTTGCTTAGTCCTCAATCCTGTAGATAAATATATTCTCGGCCTGGAGGACATGATTGCTGTCATATTCTCCGTAGACAATAATATAGCTTTGCTTTTTGATATTTTCCGATGTAGCATCCTGAAATGAAATCTCGCCTGTTTGCATATCTGCATAGGCGTATTGGATTGAGCAAGTTTCACTATACTGAATGGTTACCAATTCCTGCTCATTTTCATATCCTGGGGCGGGTTCATATGCTTCGCCGTCTTCATATACGGTTGGTAGCAGCTTACAAACGCCGCTAAACAGATCTCTGACGGTACCGCTGGATTGACTTTGCTCAAACAAATCATCTGCTTTCTCTGGATTTTCTTCTGGAATCTGTGTTGGAGTCGTTGTTTGAGAACTTGAAGAAGCAGTACCTTCTGATAAAAAATCCATGGGTTTGTTTTTTGAGGTACCACATCCGGTAAGACTCAGTGTCAGTGCTACTGCTGTTAGAATTAAGCTCAATTTGTATTTCATTTTGAAAACACCTCCTTGTATTGATGGGTCTATTATACCGTCGAAAATTTCAGAAAATCTTTAAGAATCACACGAAAAAGTTCGCAAATTCTTTAAGGATTTTTTGAGAATTCAGTGATACAATGGAAAGGATAAGGAGGACAATCCCATGCGTATTTTATTGATAGAAGATGATAAAAAGTTGTCCTTTGCTATTACTGAACAACTTCAAAAAGAAGGCAACATTACAGACTGTTGCTACGATGGGGAAACAGCCTTGCATTACGCTCTGAATCCAGACCTTCTTTATGACATCGTATTATTGGATCGGATGTTGCCAGTCATTGATGGACTAACCATTTTACGGGCCATGCGTCAGAAGAATATTACCACTCCGGTTCTAATGATGACCGCATTGGGTGAATTAGATGATAGAATCACAGGGCTGGACTGCGGAGCTGATGATTACCTGATAAAGCCTTTTTATATTCAAGAATTGCTGGCAAGGGTCCGAGCACTCACCAGACGCCCAGCGGATATTGTTGATCGCAAAACTTTGTCAGCCTTTGGCCTGACCCTCTACCCGGAAAATAGACGTCTGACAAATCAGGGAAGGTCTGTAATTTTAACGCCGAAAGAGTCGGAACTGATAAAAGCCTTTCTTGAAAAGCCTGATAAAACGCTAAGCCGTAGTGAGTTGCTATGGAAAGCTTGGGGCGGAGATGCAGAAGTAGAAAACGGAAATATTGATACTAGCATTTATTTTCTAAGAAAACGCCTCCGAGAATTGGACAGTTATGTCAGCATTAAGTCTGTTTATGGTGTCGGCTACCGGTTGGAGGCAAAGCCATGATTTCAAAACTCCGCAAAAAACTAATTATTTTGTTTTTGATATTTACCATGTCTGCCTTTTCTGTAGTTCTGACATTGATGGGGATATACACGGTATCACGGGTACGAAATTCGCAAACACAGTATGTCAACAATCTGGCAGATAGCCTGCTGGAGCAGCTGCAATCAGGTTCTTCGCTGGATGAGCTTATTGATTTTCCTTCCGCTCGGAATAATACTCCGGCACGGGCGGGATCTGATTAATGGCATTCACGATCTCGTGCATGGTCTGCGGAAGCTTCAGGGGATTGACCTTCGGCAGGTCGCTGACCTCGATCTTGTCCTTGCCGAGCAATGTCTTGAGCGCCACGTTGACCATACGAATGTCGTACTGCCCCTGAAACAGCGGCGTGATAGGACGGTCAAGGTGCAGCATCCGGTAGACGGCGATCATCGCCGTGCGGACAGAGGTTTCCACGGTGAACACCACATCACCCTCCAGCTCCACGAACTGGCCGATGAACGCGAGGTTCCTGTTGCCCGCTGGAATGACCTCCGGGCGGTCTTTCAGCTTGCGGGGCATGAACTGGCTGGTGATATAGGGCATGACCACGGGGATGGCGGTGATATGGGGCATGATCTCGTCGATCTTGTCCTCCAGACCGCAGTAATACAGGAACTCCCGCATGATCTCTTCGCCGGAGCACTGGGTCATGGGCTTCTTCACGTAGGTGCCGCAGTTATTTGCGTGCAGGCCGTAGAACCACATGAACTGGACGTTCTCCGGCTGGTCAGGAGCCACGGGCTGGAGCGGCACATTGTACGCTGAACGATATTGCTTTGGAAGTCAGCAAACTGCTTCAGCTGGAAGCTCAGGAGTTGTTCGGTGTCCGGTAAGCACTCGGTCAAACAACTTTTTTCAAAAAAACACAGGAAATCCTGCACCCCGGAGGCGCATAATGAATCGAGATCTGACAAAAGGCTCCGTCACCAAATCCATGCTGCTGTTCGCAATCCCCATGATTCTGGGCGACCTGCTCCAGCAGTGCTATAACATTGCCGACACCCTGATCGTCGGGCAGTTTCTTGGGCGCAATGCTCTCGCGGCGGTGGGGTCATCCTTCACGCTGATGACCTTCCTCACCTCCATCATCCTTGGCCTGTGCATGGGAAGCGGCGCGCTGTTTTCCATCCGCTTCGGCCAGCGGGACGAGAACGGCCTTTGCGAGGATATCTGCGCGTCCTTCTATTCCATCGCCGCCGCGACGGTGCTTCTGAACGTCATTGCTTACCTCTGTCTGGACGCGCTTCGTGTATTTCTCCGCGTCCCTGACGAGGTGTGGAGGGATATGCGCGCCTATCTGTTCGTGATTTTTATGGGAATCCCCGGGATTTTCCTGTACAATTTCTTTGCTTCTTTCCTGCGGTCGGTGGGAAATTCTGTGGTGCCGCTGGTATTTCTGGCCGTTTCCGCCATGGTGAATATCGTTCTGGATCTGTGGTTCATCATTGGGCTAAAGCGGGGCGTCGGGGGCGCTGCGGAGGCGACGGTGATCGCCCAGTACCTTTCCGGCATCGGCATTGCGGTCTACGCCCTTCTGCGCTGCCCTCAGGTGCGCTCCATCCGGCGTCTTCGCAGTCTGCGATGGGCGCGGATCGGCGAAATTCTCTCCTTCTCCACCCTGACCTGCGTTCAGCAGTCGGTCATGAATCTGGGCATTCTCACGGTGCAGGGACTGGTCAACAGCTTCGGCACGGTGGTCATGGCCGCGTTCGCCGCTGCCGTGAAGATCGACGCCTTTGCCTATATGCCGGTGCAGGACTTCGGCAACGCCTTTTCCACGTTCATCGCCCAGAACTACGGCGCAAGGGAGACCGGTCGAATCCGCTCCGGGCTAAAAAGCGCCGTGTGCATCTCCATGGCCTTCTGTCTGGTCGTATCCGCCCTTGTCTTCGTTTTTGCCCGTCCGCTTATGACGATTTTCGTGGAAGCCGGGGAGACAGAGATCATTCAGGCGGGCGTACAGTATCTGCGCATTGAAGGCGCGTTCTACTGCGGCATCGGCTGCCTGTTCCTGCTCTACGGGCTGTACCGGGCGCTGGAAAAGCCGGGGATGAGCGTGGTGCTGACGGTCATTTCTCTGGGCACCCGGGTGGCTCTGGCGTATCTTCTTTCCGCCATCCCCGCCGTCGGCGTGGTGGGCATCTGGTGGTCTGTTCCCATCGGCTGGTTTCTGGCGGATATGACAGGTCTGCTCTATTTCAAAATTCGGAAAAACAAGCTGCTGCCCTTGGACAAAGCATCCATCCGCTGAGCAGCAGACGAGGCGGGCAGGTGCATGAAGCACTTGCCCGCCTGCAATTATTTACGCTTTCACGAGAATATCGCTTATATCGGTCTGCCGTCCGCCTGCGGTAAAGGCTGCCGTCTTGCCGTCATGGGTGAGCTTGTAGGTTTCCTCCGCCGCGCCCTTTTCCAGCAGATCAGCGAGCCGGAACGCGGAGGTCGCGTCCTTGGTGACAAAGACGATTTTCTCCACGCCCTGCGACTTGAGGGTGCGAAGTCCGCTGAGCTTGCCCGTGAGAATGGCGAAGTCCTCGTCAACGGTGACGGTCAGCACGCCGCCCGTTTGCTCCGCCGTGTAGGCGATGTCCCTGCCGTCCCTGTCGGTCACGCGGTAGAGGGGGAGTTTTAACCGGCTTCCCTCATCCGGTATGGTGTGGGTTTCCCCGCACTGGTCATACCGCACACACTTTGCGGTTTTCGTGCCGTCGCGCGCATAGGTCGCATCGTTGTTGGAAATATAGTCCTCAAAGAGATGCCCCAGCTTGCTGTCCGTGTCCGTTACCGTGTCTGTTGCCATACAGCCGCCTGTGCCGTAGCGCACGCACTTTGCCGTCTTGGTGCCGTCCTGTTCGCAGGTGGCGTTGTTGTCGGAAACATACGCCTGCCCTGCAAAGCTGTGGTTCAGGGCGGGGATATCCTCGGTTCTTGTATGTGAGGAGCTGCTGCAGGTGTAAGTCCTAACCCCCTTTCCCGTGCAGGTGGCGGGCGTCGTCACCCTGCCGCTGTCCCATACAAAGTCTCCGGTGGGGTTGGTGACCGTTTTGTTGGGAGTTCCCGACATGGAACTGCGGGGCGCGTAATATTCGATTTTTCCGCCGGGGTTCAGCGCGCAAATATCCGGCTCCACCTCTGCGCCGTCGGTGCCATAGCTGCCGCCGCCGCCGATGCCTGCGCCCGTTCCGTAATCTCCTTGGACTCTGCCGCCCCGCACCTTCAACTGTGCATTGCCGGAAACGGTGATGCCTTCTCCCTTGCCATATCCCCCGCCGCCGATGCCCGCACCGCCTGCGCCGCTGACTGCAAGAATCTCACCGCCATAGATATTCGTCGCCAGAGAGCCGAAATGAAGGTTCACGCCGTGTCCCTGCGAGAAGTTCTTGATTCCGACCTTTGAGCCTCCGATGCCAGCGCCATACCTGCCGCCCTCACACGTGAGCTTTGTCCCCGTCTGCACCAGAACCCGGAGATAACCATCGGTTTTGTTTTTCTGCAGCGCGGCGAAGTTCTCCGCGCCGATCAGCTCGCTGTCCCCGCCGACAAAGTACAAGCAGGCGGAGGCGCCGCCGTAAAGCTCGATGGCAGGGCCGTCCTTTGGTGCCTGAAGGCGGACGCCGTCCAGAAAGATGTGCGGTGTATTGTTCTTGCCATCGATTTTGATCCGGTGTTGAAAATACCAGTTCGGATCTGTGGAGCCCTTGATCAGATAGGTCTTGCTGTCC
>ENA-ORPK01002833-ORPK01002833.1-human-gut-metagenome-genome-assembly--contig:-NODE-2833-length-11503-cov-3.094864_pt1 | contig 11503 bp, 13 predicted proteins | sample MGYA00242139_ERZ509068 | MGnify/ENA primary metagenome ERZ509068 (study PRJEB26280, sample SAMEA2338687) | human gut metagenome | biome: human gut; feature: human-associated habitat; material: faeces... | reverse complement strand
AATCAGGAAGAAAAATGGTATAATATAGTTATGAATAAACAGGCAATATACCCGTTACAGAGCTTTATACGTTTAACTTGATTTGTGAGAATTTATTGGCGGCATTGTGCGTTGTTGCCTTAAATTGAAACCTTATTTCTAAATTTATTTTTGTAACTATGAAAATAAGCCTCTGCTGAAGCGAAATTTGGCAGAGGCTTGTTCTATTATAGTAGCAATTTTGTTTAATCACACAAAAATACGAACCATTATTCTGTTTTTTCTCCATTCAATGGCAATCTCACAGCAAAAGTCGTTCCATCTTTTGAACCGGATTCCACGCACACACTTCCTCCATGCAGTACTGCAATTTCTCTTACAAGGGCAAGCCCCAAACCAACACCGCCCATCTGTCTGCTTCTTGACTTATCTACACGAAAAAAAGGCTGAAAAATGCTTTCCCTGTATTTTTCCGGAATTCCACAGCCTGTGTCTGCAATATGCAGCAAAACCTGCTGATTTTCTTGTTGCATAGAAACGGTCACACTGCCGCCTGAATGATTGTATTTAATTGCATTTTCAATCAGATTAAATAGCAATCTATAAATCAGCGTATCACTGCCAATCATGTGAACATCTTCACAATTTTGATGTAATGTAATGTTTTTTTGTTCGGCAAGTGTAGTAAGATCTGTCAGAATCTCATCAATTAGTGGTGCTAACTCAATTTCATCAGAACGGGAAACAGACTGCAAATTGCTCATTTCCAGAAGCGTACGAACAAGGGAAGTCAAACGGTCTACCTGATCAATTTGAAATTGCACCAGCTTTGAGGTTTCTGCATCAACATCAGAATGTTCTTCAGCAAACAGCTCTAATTTCGTCTGCATCATTGCCAATGGTGTTCGCAATTCATGTGCAGCATTTCCTGCAAACTGACGCTGTAAATCAAACGACAATGCAAGTCGGTCAAGCATATGATTCACTGAACAACTCAACTGCTGAAATTCTGCTGCTGTATTTTCATCAAGGCGTGTGCTGGTAAGATTGTCCTGATCGATATTTTCCGTTTGTTGTGAAAATTTTTTCAATGGTTTGAGGGCTCTGCCACTTACAAAATATGCAATTGCCGCACTCAATAGTGTGACTATGGCTGTAATACACCAGCCTTTTTTTCCAAAAGCTGCCTTAGCATCGTAAACTTCCTGAGAAAACTGACGGAGAAATGCAGACATCTGCTGATCATCGAATTCAATTTTCACAACATCAGAGTTTCCGGTGTCATATTCCATGACGAAACCATTCAGCGAATCCATGCTGACAGTACCGGAACGATAGAGCAGAAGATTTAAACAAATACAAGTTCCGGCAATTAAAATCGCAGTTAGCAATGTAATTCTCCATTGAAAAGAAAGACGTTTCATTCGCTTCATTTGGATTCTCCTTCTATCTCGTAGCCCTCTCCAATTCGGTTCCTGATAGGATCATAACCAAGAACTGAACGAAGTTTCTTTCTAAGTGAAGAAATGTGAACACGAATCGAATTGCTAAAACTATCAACACTGCTGTCCCACACATGCTCAATGAGTTCCTCTTGACTTATGGGTCTGCCCTGATGCAACATCAGATATTCCAATACACCGGTTTCCTTACGTGTCAGATTAATTGCAATGCCGTCTACTACTGCAATACGGTTTTTGGTATCATATTTAATTTTGCCGCATTGCAAACAAACATCTCGCTGAATAAACTGTCTTCTTGTAAGGCTGCGAATTCTTGCCTCCAATTCTGCAAGATGAAATGGTTTTGAAAGATAATCATTTGCACCTGCATCCAACCCCTCTACTTTGTCATTGATTTCACTTCGTGCCGATAAAATCAATACCGGTGTTTCTTGATTTTCTTCCCGAAAATTACGGAGAAGCGTCATTCCATCTATCTTAGGAAGATTCAAGTCTAATAATACCAAATCATAATATTCAACTGCTAAATAATCTGAAGCTGTTTCTCCATCGCCACAAGCATCTACTTCATATCCTGAATGCTGCAATTTTTTTGTGATGTCCTCTCGCAAGGACTGTTCGTCTTCTACTACCAAAAGTCTCATAGTAAGCTCCTTATATTCTTTCTTTATTATAACATATGCAAATAAAATTTGTGTTAATTTTCTCTTAACGCAGATTTTATACTGTGTGGTGTATACTGGTATCATCAAATCACGGGAGGAAAACAAATGGCATTAAAAAAAGCAACTGTGCAAGTGCTTCTTCTGCTCATTGGAATTGCAATGCTCATCTTTGGCATCTGGCGTGACGAAGCACAAACAGTTTTTTCAAAGGCAATTCGATTGTGTATGGAGTGTGTTGGAATTGGCTAAGATAAAACAGCGTAACAAAAAGAAAGTGCATTTTCTTGCACGATTTCGAGGTTGGATTCAAGCAGTGGCAACTCTTCTGACAAACATTCATCTTCCAAATTTTTTGAAAGGTTCCCTGAATCAGGGAAAAGGAAAATATACCTGTGTGCCGGGGTTAAATTGCTATTCCTGTCCGGGAGCAGCCGGATCTTGTCCCATTGGTGCTTTTCAGGCAGTTGTAGGGTCATCTAAATTCAAATTTTCCTATTATATCACCGGAATACTGATTTTATTTGGCGTTTTATTGGGAAGATTTATCTGCGGATTTCTGTGTCCATTTGGATGGTTTCAAGAACTTCTGCATAAGATTCCGTCCCCGAAACTCTCTACAAAAAAACTGAAACCATTGCGTTATCTGAAATATGGTGTTTTACTGGTGATGGTGATTCTTCTTCCAATCGTCGTTGTAAATGAAATGGGTATGGGCGACCCGTTCTTCTGCAAATATCTTTGTCCGCAAGGCGTTTTAGAAGGTGCAATTCCATTATCTATTACTAACGAAGGGATTCGCAGTGCATTGGGAGTACTTTTTTCCTGGAAAGCATTTGTTTTGCTGGCAGTTATAGTGGGCAGTATATTTTTTTATCGTCCATTTTGTAAATGGCTCTGTCCGCTGGGAGCATTTTATGCACTTCTGAATCGAGTATCTCTCTTCCAAATGAAAGTTGACAAAGACAAATGTGTATCTTGTGGTGCTTGCGAAAAGGCATGTAAGATGGATGTCGATGTCACAAAGAATCCAAATCATACCGAATGTATTCGTTGTGGGATGTGTATGAAGTCCTGTCCAACAAATGCAATTTGCTATAAATATGGCTTTGGAGATTTGTCAAAAACAAAAAAACTTGCAACAGAAAAAAAGGAGTTTAAAAAATGAAAAAAAATTGGATCGTTACATTGGCAGCTTGTATGGTATTTTCTCTTTCTCTTAGCGGATGCGGTATTGCAACGAATTCTGCTTCACAAACCACATCAAGTGAATCCTCCGGCGAGGCGGAAACATCCGGAAAATCCGAACAGGATTTGCTGGAAGAAGAAAACAATATTTTAGAAAAGAACAAAGACCTTTGGGAAAAAGTCTTTGCATCCATGGATAAAAATATTACTGATGATATGTTGAACTCAAACTATGGGGATATTCTGATAGCTGCCATAGAAAATGCAAAAGACCAGTTTTCAGATACAGAATATGAAATGTTGATGTCAGATGCAGAGCAAATTCGCAAGATTGAAGATGAAATTGCTGCACTTCCAACCAATTCTGATAATGAATCGACAAATGCTGCAACAGGCAGCTCTTTTCCGCAGTTTGAGGGAAATGATTTGGATGAAAACAAAGTGGACAGCAGTATTTTTGCAGAAAATGCTGTGACAGTCGTGAATTTTTGGTTCAATGATTGTAAGCCTTGTGTGGAAGAACTCAGCGAAATGAACGCATTGAATGACCGCATTAGGGAACAGGGCGGTGAAGTCATTGGTGTTAATGTCGGAACATTGGATGGCAACGAGGAAAATATTGCAACAGCAAAACAAATTCTTGAAACAAAAGGAGCAAAATATCGTAACATCTATTTTGATTCTAACAGCGATGCCGGAAAGTTTGCACTGGGTGTCACTGCATTCCCGACAACTTATGTTATTGACAGAAACGGTAATATTGTTGGTGAAGCACTTCTTGGCGGCATTGATAATGACGACAATCTTAATACACTCCAAAATACAATTGATGAAGTTCTTGCAAAGGACGCTCAAAAATAAAACTGATCCCGATAAATTGTGAATGTCATCGCCTAACAGAACAAAAAGCATATAATTCCAAATTTCAGAAATCATATGCTTTTTCGGATATGGACTAAAAGCTGATATATGTCAAAGAAAATGTTTTAGTATAACAGAGATAAAAAGCGGATGCATAAGATGTATCCGTTTTTTTTTTAGCCAGTTACAACGAGAAAATGCAGTTGTTAAAAATAAAAATGGTCGAAAAATCAAATACAAGATAAACAGAAAACCGTCAACAATGAAAAAGCTTTCAAAAAGCGGACAATATGCAGCAAAGAAAGCAGAACATAAAAAATCATCGGTCAGAGCAAAGGTAGAACACGTTTTGGTATCTGAAAACACGATACCGAGGTCTGCGAAAACAGACCGCCAAACTGAATATTATGTTTGCCCCGGCAAACCTTTATCCGGCTGACAGAAAATCTCTGACGGCTTGATAAAGTGCGCCTGCAAGCAGATTTACAGAGGCAATATGCCCGTTACAGAGCTTTATACGTTTAACTTGACTTGTGAGAATTTATTAGCGGCATTGTTCGGTGTTGCCTTAAATGCCGCTGCCAAAATAAAAATAAAAAAGCGCAGGAAAGCCGATATATACGCAGCTTCTCTGTGCTTTTAACTTTATTCGCCGAATCCGAATATTCTTTATTGTATCAAACTATGCACTTTTGTGCAACAGTCTAATTTTTTATTTTGGAATTACTGTCCGTTTTTTTACACGTTTTATGTGCTAAACTATGTACAAATAAACATAAAGGACGGGGTAAAATGTCAGTTAAAAAATCTTCGGGCAAAGTGCCAATTATCATTGCCGTTATCGCTTTTATTTTAGTCTTTGCAAGCGTAACCGGCAAGGATCATAAACAAGATGACGCTGTCAGCACGGAAACATCGGCAGCATATACCACGGAAGCTGAAACAGAAGTTGGAACAGAGGCTGAAACAGAAGCTGAAACAGAAGCTGGAACAGAGTCTGAAACAGAAGCCGCACACAATGAAACCACAGCCAAAACTTCCGCAGCGACCACAGCTCCATCTGTCAAAACCACAACATCAGCAGCAGAGTACACGACTTCAAAAAAAGCTGCCGACAGCGGAAACTCCGAACAGCGCAGAGCTATAAAGACAGCAGAAAGCTATCTCAGTTTTATGGCTTTTTCAAAACAGGGTCTTATAGATCAGCTTGAATATGAAGGCTATCCTGCTGACATAGCAGCTTATGCCGCTGAAAACTGCGGTGCGGACTGGGACGTTCAGGCTGCCGCCAAGGCACTTGAATATCTCCAATATACATCTTTTTCGTACTCAGGTCTTGTTGAACAGCTGGAATATGAGGGCTTCACCAACGAGCAGGCTAAATACGGGGTAGACAAATGCGGTGCGGATTGGAACGAACAAGCTGTAAAAAAAGCACAGGATTATCTTAACCTTATGTCTATGTCTGACAGCCAGCTTATGGATCAGCTTGAATATGAAGGCTTTACATACGATCAGGCTTCTTACGGTGTTTCACACGCTTATTAACACATTAACAGTCTGCATATGATTTCATTTGACACAAGGCAGCCTTTTGCGGTAAGCATAAGGCTGTTTTCTTTTTGCCGCATCAATCCCGCTTTTACCATAGGTAAGGCGGTTTTCATTATCTCATTCCGCCGTTCTGCGGTAAGATTGCTCAGATTTATTCCCTCACGGGTCAGTCTGAGAGCAAGCATTGTTCTTTCCTCGCTGTCACCGCCCTCATTTTCCGTTACCGTTTCCTGCTGGACAGGTGCATTTATAAAGTCCTGCACGGATTTTGAACAGGCTTTTCTTACGCCGTTTACATATGAATGTGCCGATGGACCTATGCCGTAATATTCCTCGCAGTGCCAATATTTCAGATTATGCCTTGACTGAAAGCCCTCCTTCGCAAAGTTGGATATTTCATACTGCATAAAGCCTGCTTTTTCCAAGGCTTCAACGGTTTGCAGATACATATCCGCCACCTCGTCATCATCGGGGAGAAGTGTCGGCAGCTTATCGTTTCTGCCGTATGGAGTGTCGGGTTCTATTTTCAGCATATACGCTGAAACGTGCGTCAATGGCAGCTTTATCAGCTTTTTCAAGGTTTCATCAAGTGAATATTTGGTCTGATATGCTGTTGCAAGCATTATATCTGCCGAAATATTGCAAAAGCCTGCTTCATATGCATCGTAAACCGCTTTTTCCGCAGTTTCGCTGTTATGGATACGTCCCAATGCGGCAAGCTCATTGTCATTAAGCGATTGTATGCCAAAGGAGATACGGTTCACTCCTGCTTTTTTTATTTCGCTCAGATATTTTTTTGCGACAGTGTTGGGGTTACACTCCATTGTAACTTCCGCATTTTCCGTTAGTTTTACTGCGGAAAGTATCTCATCTATCTGATCTGCATCAAGCAGGGAAGGGGTCCCTCCGCCGAAATATACTGTATCTGCATAGATATTCTGTGCTTTGATATTGCGTATCACGGCTTTTGCATAAGATTCCGCCAGCGACAGCTCCGTTACCGAATAAAAATCGCAGTATGGACATTTTCTTACGCAGAACGGAACGTGTATATACAATCCTTTTGGGTGCATTATAAATTACCTCTCATAGTTTATGCCAAATAAAACTTATGCTTATTTCAAAGTCAACTCTGAAATAAGCACTTTTTCACATATTTATAAGCTGCTTGTTATACTCTTCAAGCAAGCCTGTTATTACGATAGAATAGCAGGACCTATCTTCCGCAAGGTTATAGCATTTATCCGCTCCGATCACCGATACTATCGGACGCAGAGGCATATCGGGGAAGTTTTTAATCACACAGGCACTTTCGCCGTTTGAAAGCTTCACCTTCGAACCTGTCGGAAACGGTGCAACCTTACGCATAAATGCTCTTAAGATCTGCTCATCAAACTGTGTTCCCGTTCCTGCCATAATATACTCAATGACCTCATTTGGAGGACTTGGCTTACGGTATGGACGCTTTGATGTCAATGCATCGTAAACGTCTGCAACGGCGAGTATTCGTGCGTAAGGGTGTATCTGAGTATCCTTCAGACCATATGGATAGCCTGAACCGTCCATTTTTTCATGGTGCTGGATAATTCCGCAGTAGATATTGTTATTCACAAGGTGACGTTCTTTAAGGTGCTGAGCCGCATAAACAGGGTGCATTTTCACTATGGCAAATTCCTCGGGAGTAAGTCTGCCCGGCTTGTTTATTATATCTATCGGGATAGATACCTTTCCTATATCGTGAAGAAGTCCTGCTGTACCAAGCTCGTTAAGCATTGCATTGTCAAAGCCAAGCTCAAGTCCTATTGCAAGTGCCATTATTGAAACGCTGAGGCTGTGATGATAGGTATAGTCATCGTACATTTTTATATCGGCTATATTTACCAGTATATCTTTTTTGCCTGACAGGCTGTCGATAAGCTGCTGAGCGGACGATCCTATTTTTTCAACATCGCCCTTCTGTACGCCCTTATCCTTATTTATAAAATTATCCGCAAGGTTATGTATACCCTCGATAGCTTCAGTCCTTATCTGGCTGTTTATAGATGAAATTATTCTAACTTCACTTCTGACTGTATCAATATAAGCACCGTCAATATCACTTGCACGGAGCTGGGTTATTGCGACATCTGTCAGCTTTGTTCCCGATTCCAGGGTATGTGCTTTTTTTGTTGCGATGTCATAAAAGTTTATACTTCTTGCAAGGCACATTCCTGGAAGCAGGTCATGTGAATTTACGAATACCATAAGGTCACACCTCATCAAACAGCTTTAGTCTCTTGTGTAAAGAAACACAAGAGACTAATGATCAGCTATGTAATAATTTTGCGGTCTTAATAATAAGATATAACAGCAGCAAAATTATTTCTTGAGCTGGGCAATACAATCAGCACAAATATATTTGCCCTTGAACTCAACGATATTTTCGTCATTTCCGCAGAATGCACAGGACTGCTTGTACTTTTTGAGGATGATTTTTTCGTCCTCTACATAAATTTCAAGAGCATCCTTTTCGCCGATGTCAAGACCGCGGCGGAGTTCGATAGGAAGTACGATTCTTCCGAGTTCATCGATTTTTCTTGTAATACCTGTTGCTTTCATGAGAAGCACCCTCCTAATAATTTATCTTGGTATTATTATAGCGTATCTGTATATATATGTCAAATACATTTTGTGAACATACTTTGACATAATGTGAATTGTAGATTACAATTATTTTCCATTTGCCTTCTTTTTTGACATTATATATCCTTTTAATTTTCCATATAATCGGAAATTATGACACGATACATTCCATTTTTGAACAAATGCAAGCCGAAAGCACCTTTTATGTTTTCAATATATTGAACAATAGTCGACAATTAATAATATATGTTCAGAAAGTGCAAAACAGTTTTGACAGTCTCAATTTATTGTAGGATGTTCTGCACGGAAGGATCTGCTTTATTATGATGAATAAAATTTTTGCGGCAATGATAATATTATCCGTAATATGCGGTATCTGTACGGGCAGCATATCCGCTGTTTCAGATGCAGCGATAAACTCCTGCGTTGAAGCTGTTGAGCTTTTCATTTATCTTATCGGCGGAATGTGTATGTGGGGCGGTCTTATGCGCATTGCCGAAAGATCAAGGCTCACAGAGAAAATTGCCGCTGCCTTCAAGCCTGCCGCAAAAATACTTTTCAAGGGTCTTGATCTTAACGGAAAAGCTTTTCACGCTATATGTCTTAATGTTACGGCAAATCTTCTCGGGCTGGGAAATGCTGCAACTCCTCTTGGCATTGAGGCTGTACGGGCATTAAAGGAAGAAGAAAAAACTGGCGACACTGCAAGCAGAAATATGATAGTTTTTACCGTTTTGAACACCGCTTCCATAACGCTTATCCCAACGACTGCCGCATCTTTGCGGAGCAAGCACGGTTCAGCCGCTCCGATGGAGATACTGCCTTGTGTGCTTATCACTTCTGCCGCTGCACTTGCAGTCGGGCTGCTTACTGCCGTTATTTTTGACAATGTCGGGGCGAGTATCCGCCGAAGGCGGCCCCCAAAAAAAATAAAAAAACAAGCAATATCAAAGGCGGGAAGCATACTTACAGCACCGTCCGAATGAACGGGCGGGCATAGCAAAGCACGGAGGGCAGGAATGGCGAATTATATCATACCTATATTTATTGCGGTCATCATTCTTTACGGCTGTTTCAAAGATGTGCCTCTTTTTGAGGAATTTACCGAGGGTGCAGCCGAAAATCTGCGCACGGGGATAGAGATACTGCCCTCACTTATTGCAATGATAACCGCTATCGGAATGTTCAGGGCGTCGGGAGCTATGGACATAATTTCACAGCTTTTGTCGCCTGTTACGGACCTTCTCGGCTTTCCCGATGTGTGTCTGCCATTGGCTGTTATGAGACCTGTTTCGGGCAGCGGTGCGCTGGCGGTGTTTGAGAGCATTCTGGGAGAAGTTCACCCCGACAGCTTTGCGGGACGTGTTGCAAGCGTTATTCTCGGCTCGACGGAAACCACTTTTTACACGGTAGCTGTCTATTACGGTGCGGAAAAAATAAAAAATTCCCGCCACACCATTGCCTCTGCTCTTTCGGCTGATATGACGGGATTTATTTTCAGCGCACTTACTGTACGGCTGTTTTTCAGGTAAATTCGTGCATTATTTTGTCTGCAAAAGCGTGAAGCTCGTCCTCTGTTTTTATTTCGGCGGAATTTTTTATCACCGCTCCACGCACATAGTCGGGCAATGATGCAAAGAATATTTTTGCGCTTTCGCAGCCGTTCAAAAGGCTGTCGAGGTCATTTGTTTTTTCCATACGGTCACTCCTTTTTATTTATAGTGTGACCGTTTTTTTATACTTTATTCACTGTACATATGATATTCAGTACCGATAAAGGCTTTTAATTCGTCCATTCTTTCCATTGCCATATCATATCCGCTCTGCCACGTTTCACGGAGCACCTTTGTATCGCTTTCAAAGCTGTCAAGCTTCTCCTTCGGACGTATTATTATGGCTTTTCCACGGCGTTCAAGCTCCTCACAGAACTGCACCTGCTTATTGTATATCTTATGCCGCACAAGCAGGAGCATTTCAATATTAGGATATTTATGCTTTATAAGCTGGCTCATCAGGATATTGCTCTTGCCGCATTTTTTTACAAAGCCTTTCGGCTGAGTCAGGATTATAACATTCTTTGTGCAGCCGTCCTTTATTGCTTTTGATATTGCTATCGGACAGGCAAGTCCGCCGTCGTAATAAGGCACTCCGTTTATCTCTATTGCAGGAAAACAGCCGGGTATCGCACAAGTGGCACGGAGATAGCGGAAATCCTCGCTGTCTGTAAGTCCGTCCATAAATTCGGATTTGCCCGTTTCGGCATTTGTCATGCCTACCATTACTTTGCCTTTGTATTTATGGTATGTTTCATAATCAAAGGGTACAAGCTCCTTCGGAATATCCCCGAACACAAAATCAAGTCCGAAACAGCTTTTGCATTTAAGAAAATTGCCTGCTCCAATGTAACGCTTATCATTTCTGAAATTTTCAAGAATATCTATATTTCTCGCAAACTGCTTTGACACATAGGAAACACCGTTTGAAATTCCTGCGGAAACTCCTATAACATAGGGAAATTCAACGCCTGCCTTGATAAATGCGTCCATAACGCCTGCGGAAAAGATCCCTCTGAACGTTCCGCCCTCAAGAACAAGTCCTGTCATTGCATCTGTCATACGCTCACTCTCCTTATAAAATGTTGCAAACTCACGATTTTTGTGATATACTTTCTTTAGATGTGACCTTTATTACTTGTGTGGTGGTGATCATGTATGCGGAACAAAATACTTGTAACGGCTCTCGGCGTGTGCCTTGCGGTCACTTCTGTTATTTTTGACTATACATATACCAATACGCTTTATGAAGAACGTGTCAAAGAGTACGATACCTATGCCGCACTCAATGCCGACCCTCATATGGAATACAACGGCTATACCGTTGAACAGCTCGGAAACGGTTATGACAAGCCTGTCAATGTTTTCGGACGTGCTGTCATAGATGTTCCTATAATCAACCAGTATCCCGAAATGCCCGTAGGCTGCGAACCTGTCTGCGCTGTATCGGTAATACAGTATCTTGGCTTTGAAACGGACAAGTTCGATTTCACGGATAATTATCTTATATGGGACGATAATTTTTATTATGACGAAAATATGGTTTCCCACGGTCCTGACCCGAACAGAGTTTTCGCAGGCGACCCTTACAAATGGGGCTACGGCTGCTCCTCAAATGTTC
>ENA-ORPK01002830-ORPK01002830.1-human-gut-metagenome-genome-assembly--contig:-NODE-2830-length-11510-cov-8.390572_pt1 | contig 11510 bp, 8 predicted proteins | sample MGYA00242139_ERZ509068 | MGnify/ENA primary metagenome ERZ509068 (study PRJEB26280, sample SAMEA2338687) | human gut metagenome | biome: human gut; feature: human-associated habitat; material: faeces... | reverse complement strand
CTGCTGGGCAGCCTTCAGATAGGCCGTTTTCCCATAAAAACGTTTTCCGCGCTTATCAATGTAGATAGCCGAGGGTGTAACATCGTTCTGATCTTTTTTGCTTTTCCAAACGCGTACATTCTCACCATCAAAGGAAGAAATTGCACTATTCGTTGTTCCTAAATCAATGCCAACATAGTATTTCATGCATCTCGTCTCCCAACAACCACGACACCAGGACTGATGATTTCTGCACTATCTTTTTTCTTGATGACCGGTTCAAGCGTCACATCTACAAAAAGTGCATCTTCGCTATTGAAATCATCCAGATTGATTGGATGAACTGGCAATTCCGTCACATAATCCTGCCCTGTAAAGTCTACAATCTCGAGATTCAACTTGTCCATAGCAGATTTCATATGCTTATGGAACCGAGCTGTCTGATTCAAACCGCGTTTCTGTACTCGAACATCAGATATACGGCGCACAAGGTCATCCGTATAATGATACAGTCGCCAACTCTCTGTTATCAATTCGACAATACTGCTCATGAATTGATCCTGTTCTGAAGTCTCCATATGATGCACCTTCTTGCTTCATCAAATGCGCTCAGCGCTGCGCATTCTTATAGAAAATAACAATCTCAATGCGGCGATTCCTTGCCATAAGTTCTTCCGTCGCATTTGCCTTTTGAATCTTTTCATAATCATAGTTATCTCCCGCTTCACGCCCTACAGGCTTGAAACGGCCGAATGAAGTCGCAGACATCAAATGCTTAGCTGGATCGATACCGACATTGAATTGCAGGTATTTGTAGACAGCCATGGCACGTTGGGCTGCCAGATTCAGATTGTAATCATCTTCGAAGTTGATATCCGCATGACCTTGGACCTGAATCTCGACAATATTGTCGAGATTATTTGCAATGATAGGTCCTACTTTCCACAAGATATCCTGACCGGCCGGTTTGAGTGTGCTTTCGTTCGTATCAAACAAGACTTTATCGCTGAATGTGATAGTCTGACGATCTAATTTGTCAATGATGTAGATATCAGATGGATGCTCGGCAAAAACCTTTGCGATATCCACCTTATTGTTTTCCCTGTCTTTCAGCGTATATACCGTGTAGTGTGCTGCATTGAGACCATCTTCTATCTGAGTCTCAATCTGCTCCTGACTCTGGCGCGCCTTATCCAGATTCTCACTGCCAGCTGCCAGCATCTTCGATACGACAAAAAGAATGATCAAGACAATCAGCACGAATGACAGCATCAGATCGGTAAAAGACGGCCAGAAATTGAAGCCAAATTTATCTCGTAACATACATCATCCCTCCTGCCTTACTTCAGCGCAGAAAGATTGAGTACCATCACGACTTGCAGGATAAGGCTCAACAGCAACAGGATTGAAATCGCTGCGGTAGGTGGCGTAAATTTCTGCCAGAAGGATTTTGGTGGCTCAGAAGCAGGTTCTGAGCCAGTTTCTGACTCCTCCGGCTTTGTTTCCATACGCTTCAGCTGCTGCAGGATTGCACGCAGGCCCTGTTCGATTTCCATCGTAGAAATTGAATTTGCTTGAGGCTGTGTCAAGATACTCTTGAGCACTTTAGGATCGATATTTTTTCCATTTTCACCGGCCAGTAGTCCTTTACTAATGGATTCCATCCTATCTGCTTGTGCTTGCATATTCTTCAACATGGTATTAAAAATACGATTCATATTGTCAACAGCCTTGTTTAATGGATTTCCCATACGATTCAAAGCAGCTATCATACTATCCAAACGTGCATTCATATCTTTCATCATTTGTTCAAGACTATTGACAATAGGTCCACCTAAAGCAGCGACCATATCATCTTTGCTTGACATAAAGAGTTGAGCACTCTTCTGAAGCGTCTCATTTGCACTATTGCTGTTCTTGATGGTCTGATTTGCCACTTCCATCAATTTATTGACGCTTATTATGATGCCCTCATTGTATTTCTGTAGTTCTGCAATGATAGCTTCCAGCTTTTGCTGCTGGCTCTGAGATTCTGCGGACAGTCCAGTTGTCTGGGCCCTCATAGCCTCTGTCAGCTGTGCAAAATACACATTCATCTGCTCAGTCAGCTGGTTGACTTTTCCCTGCAGAGTCTGTGCCTGTTCTTGAGCAAATGCAAGATACTTGGAATAGCTTTCCTTGCTCGCTGTTTCAGCCGTTGTCGTAATCGTCTCGATTGACTCATTGAACGCATCGTTGCATTTGCGCAGATCATCGTAGATTTTCTGGATTTCACCAATTCGGTTAGTGCCGACCTCAAAATGGGTTGTCGCTAACTCAACCTGACGTGACATCTTCGACAGTGCGCGAATAGTTTCGTTTGAGGCTTTCAGGTTATCCTGCAGCTCGATGACTCCTTTATTGATGCCATCTGCATTCTTGATTGTAGCATTCAGTTTTGCAATGCTGTTGTCACCGCGCTGAAAATCCGTAGGATACAGAGTAGGCAGCCAATACTGGATTGTATTGAGCGTCAACTTTTCCGTAACCTTGTTGATGCAGCCTTCCTGCACTCTAAAGGTATAGATAAATACAAACAGGATTGTGCTGGCAACGCCCCACATACTCGGCGCGAATGCTCCACGCAGATTCTTAAAAAGTGAAGTCAACTGATCCGCTGTCGCCGTTGCTTCCTGATTGGTCAGAAAATTACTGCCACTAAAAGTACCAATACTGATTGCCAAACCAAGCAACGTACCGAGAATACCGATGACCAAGAACATTGAAACACTGGTTTTCAATGAATCCACACCATTAAACATCTTCGCCACAGTATTCTGCACCAAAAGTTCTGGTTCCAGATTGCTTCCCGTGATACCAGCTTTAAAAATCGTATTAATATGATCAAACAGAATTTCCGTTCTCGGTTCAATTCCATTTTCTTTAGCATAGGAAGCAAAATCGTCATCATGCCGTGCACGAGGATTTTTCAAGGAACGTTCAAGTATAGATACATCCGCTGTATTTTCCAAAGCTTGTAAATTAACCTTGGCAATCTGACGCAGATTATGAATTTTGCGCGCTACAACAAAGCCTACTACCCAGATTCCAAAAATAACTAACAGTAACAATGGCTGGCTTGGAAAGAAATATCCAAGAACTGTAGTTTCTAAAATTTCCACGAAATCATCTCCTCATTACTTTACGGTACTAGTTCGATAGACCCTTTTCCGGTTTCTAGCATTTGATATTTTTCACCATTTTTTTGAAAAAAAGCTGGTTGTTTTAAAATATAGCTATGAGCTTCTATTTCATTATTTGGCAATATCTCGAAGAAAAGTGGATATGCTCGCTTCCATGCAAAGTTTTGATTATACGGCTCAAATTTCACAGGAAAAACAGCATATATATTTTCACCAATTGGAATGGCAATATAGTCACTCGATCCATCCGTAGATTCTAAGAAGACAGTCTGATAAGTTTTATCATTTTTTAAATCTTTAATTGGTTTATTCGCAAAATCTCTTGCATCTTCATTAGGAAGTACTAAACGAATAATAGGTTTATCAAAAGTTTTCTTCAAGATTTTTCTAACTACGTAATTCTCGCTTGCATTATGTTCATTATAAATATTCAAAGCTTCTCTAATCTTCTCCTGGATTTTATCCGTTAATGAGTTCATCAGTCCAAGATTTTCTGATTTTCCCACAATTCCTTTTCCATTCAAAACGCCTGCTTGAACCAATTCTTTTTGCCCATAATTTTCTCTTATTTCTGATGTAGATACACCGTCATCTCTATGCGAGCTCATCATACGTACATTTATATCCGAATAAATATCTTTATTCTCCTCTTCTTGATGTTTTGTTTCTCTTTCTCTGTAAATCTGTATCTCTTCCTCATACTGAGCGAGGCATTCAAGAAATGGTTTTATCTTTTCATCAATCTTCTTAGATACGATATCTTGAATCATTGAATTGATATATGCTTTTACTTCATCAGACAAAACTATCACATTCTTTTTATTTAATGAGCTACTCTGATCTGAATTTTGTTTTTTATCTATTTGACTCTGTAATCTATCCGAATATATATCATCCTTTACAGACACAGATCCGATATAAGGTTTTGCTTCACTCCTCATCAATTCTACGAAATCTCTTATTATTTCTTTATTAGATAATATTATTTTACCTACAGGAATATTATCATGATAATTTGGACCATATACATTATATAATTGTGTTAAAAATTTTCTTAACTTTTCCGTAATGTTTCGCTTATCTGCAGGACATAATCTTTGATAATCTTTCTCTGGACTATCTATCATAAACCTTACCTCATTTCATAAGGTCCAAAGCAAAAGCCTTGGACCTTATACATATACAATCAATGCTCAGCCAAATATTCATATGCAGCCTTTAAGACTACAATAAAGATTGGCTCCAAAACTACATCATCTTCATCTGTCGCTTCTGTGCAGCGGTCATTTAGAATCTGGTTGACTTGCTTAGCAATCTCAAACAGTCCCTGTTCATTGAAGTTAATCGGGTCATAAAGTTCTTTGGTTTCTTTATTGAATACTTCGAGGAATTTTTTGAAGAATGGCAGATTTTCATCATCAATCTGTACTTCTTGCATCATTTCTTCTGCTGTAATGACATCCATATCGATTGGTTCATCGCTGTCTTCTACCATAAAATGTTCGCCAGAGATTACATCATCGTTTCCTCTCTGTAACTTTATATCTGCATCACATACCAGACCATATGCGACCTCCTGCTTTGGACGATCTGTCTTGCTGATTTTGAAAATTTTCTTATACTCAGCGTCTTCCTCTTCTGAATCAATACCTGCCATAAAGCATTTCTTGAACAGTTCTGCATCATCGTCCGTAAAGCGACCACCGCTGGCCCAATCTAAGAGTCTGGAGGCATTACCACCTACGTAGCAATCTGGCAATGCACGGAGCTCTGTATACTGCCCCGTCTTACGCAGATAACCAATCAAGATACCTGAATAGAAGAAGATTCCCCCCAAAGCAAAGGAAATATCTCGTATCGTATTTTCAATATCCGCATTCTTGAACATGACCTGTGGAAGCGACTTGAAAATCTCTGTACCATGATAACGCAGGATTACTTCCAACTGCATATCAAATTCCGCTTTGTCCTCGATTTTTGTCAATTCATCTACAAGGCCATTGAATTCCTGATTTGCTTTCTTCAAGCTAGAGAGAATATACTTACCATTTTCCTGTTTTTTCCAAAGGTAATTATTCAAGATATCCCGACCAGCGAAACGTAAAGATGTCTGCTTCTGATTTTCGCCTATTTTTCCCTGCCAAACAGCGATGTCAGTCGATCCGCCACCGATATCTAGGCAAACAATGCCATTTTTGGGATGTGCTTTCATATCCGAGATAAAGTATTCCGCGATTGAATTACTCTCCGTCTGTGGGACTGAGCCATCAAACGCGATATCCGATGCGCGTTCCATCTCTTCCATGACACTAGTCCAATTGGCCCTGAGCATTTTCAACTGCCTACCCGTGAAGGAAGTCGGATAAGAATAGAACCACTGTATATGATTTGCGCCTTGAAGCACGGCTTCCATCAATGCCTGGGTACAAAGTTCCATTAAGAAGCCTACCATGTTATCGACTTCTTCGGCGTTACCCCATTTCATCTCACTAGTATGGATGTTATCCAACGAGTCCTCCTGGATATTCGTTGCCCCATCCAAGTAGTAAATATTCCCCAAGAAGAGAGTTTGATCAATATTGCCGTCAAAGTCACCATTATAGGTATGGAATATGGTCTTGATGAACGGATTTGCTTCTTGTTCTTTCTTGTTAGGAAAGTACGGCTGAGCCTTTGATGATATGAAATACTGACGCAAAGTATTATGCGACGTAGCCTTTAATCCCTGATCATCATTTTCCGGTGGCTTATTGTTTGTTACATAAAACATCCGGCTCTCAAACTCAATCGGTTTGGGCTTGCTGTTCCCCAGCATCATATAGGCAATCGTATTTGTCGTACCAAAATCAATGCCAATCTTGCAAGATTTCGTTGCTTGATTGACAATCAATGGCTCTGGCCTTTTCAAGAGGAGCAATCCTATCTCATGACGTTCTGCCATACCGGAATTACTCTCAGAATAATATGAGCACATGAACGCCTCTGGGAAGGATGAGCCACGTCGGATTTCCGCATTCTTCCCGTTGCGCAGGACAGGGCGTGGCTGGTTGTCCTCGCCCCACGAAGGTTGTGCATAAAAGGTCGAACCAACATCACATGCATCAAAATAGGTAAAGTATGTGCGCCAATTCTCTTCCTTACTCAAGATGAAATTTGGCCATATCTGAAGAATTGGAACATCTTCATATTCAACGATTTCATCACTATCCGTATCCGTATGATATACTTTATGAGCCGTGATAAATTTCTCTTTTTCATCGAATCCAGTAACAGGAAGTGACAAATCTACCTGGATACCGCCATCAATCATAGCAACATGAACACGTTTCGCCAGATATTCTGCATCAAAATAATCCAGCAACTCTTTCTTGAGCGGCAAGACAACATTAACTTTTTCGCCATTGAATGAAAGGACCTTATTGTTGATGACATTTGGAAATACATTCATTCCCAAATAGATGACCATGATTTTATCTGTGAAGAAGCTGTCTACCATGCGGTATTCCGTATCGAACTGAGCTAGATCGATGTCATTAAGCGTCGCAGAATCAAGAATAACTCCCGTACGGAAAGGGACCGCACCCGCCGTTATAGAACCACCAATGATAATGTCTGCAGGATTCATGTTCCACTGCTGGTCAATATCCGGTGCCATCAGAAGAATGTCTTTGTTTACGCCCTGCTTGCGTTTGACAAGACGGACATTCGATTTTTTCAAGAAAGATTCTTTGTCGTCAATCGAACCAGCAATCGGGCAATCAATCAAAGCACAGGAACCCGTGATGCCGAGGCTTGCTCCCTGAGCAATCTTATAATCCTTATTCAGACTATCGCCCAGAGATGCTTCGATATCATCCCGATAGGATGTGAGCAGTCCCATCAAGGAATTATCCGTAATGGAAGGATCATTGATGATATTGGTGAGCCATGCCACCATCGCATTCTTTTCATCATCACTGAGTTCTGGCAAAGGATCGCCGATGCCATCGAGCGTCCACCATGGCACTTCAATGACCTGATGCATCTCCAGATTCAATGCTGGGCAAAACAGGATGGACGGCCACATCATGGCAAGTGGGATGCCATTGATGGCCAGGATCTGTACCTTGGCCGCGCAGTCCGCCTTCGTCGTCGGGTCCTTTTTGCCCTCACGCAGGAAGGATTCTGGGATTGAACGGGCAATGACCTTCAGGAATGCCGGATCGGATTCCTTGATCTTCTCTTTCTTGGGGACGTCGACTGTTTCAACCTTGATATCCGAAAAATTGCGGAGCTTACGCATCGCAATGATTGCTAGTACGCCGCGCCATTCCTGCTTATAGTGCTCGTGAAGAGGATGTTTTTCGTTGACCAAGATTGCCTCATAAAGTGCCGGACGCGCCCATACATCTGGTATTGAGCTGATATTCGATTCTTTGCCAGCAGCGACTTTCAAACTGTCAACGAGATTGGAAAGCGTATTCTGCGCTCCATCACTCCATTCGCCTGGCTTATTGATTGCGATTTTATTTTCAGAAGTTGCATCCTTCAATGCAGGTAATAATGGAATTGGCATAATATACACTCCCTAAATCTTACTTCACGTCTTTGCAAATATTGTATACAGCCTGCATCAGATATTCCTTGCCGCTCAGGCTGCCGTTCTTATCCGCATGCTTCGCTGCTCCGCACAGCTCCTGCCAGAATTTCTTATAGTCATATTTCCTGCTATCCGGTGCCGGTATGACAATTTTCTCTAACGTCAATGGGAATTGCTGCGTAATCAGGTTTTCGGTGTTGCATGCTTGCGGATTGATCAATCCAACATCACGCTTCGGATTGCTGATGATCTCACCAAGCCATGTGAAGAACCTGTCTGCATAATCGCTCAGTGCCTGGAACTCCTGCATGATCTCCGGATTCTGGTAAACATCGATTTTTCCCTGTTTTTCGACCAGATCTTTGTACCACGCTACCTTGCGCTTTGCCTTTTCATCAGAAGAGCATTCCTGAAGCGAAGGCATCACGCCATGCTGATAGGCATAGAGCACAAGTGCCATCGTTCCGAGGCGGTTTCTCAATCCACCGCGGATACTCTGGTCTGGCAAGTCCTCCCATTCAATCTTATCGTTGTTCTCATCTCTACGCGCAACCATCGGAACCGTCAAGCCTGGCTGATACTCATCTTTGTTGAAGAAATCTATAGCTGCCAGTGCGGCGTACATCTCAATGAAATGAGCTTCATTTTTCTGCGTACCAGAACCGAGACTGAACTTCTTGACCTCCGTCAGGTCATTATCTCCGACCAGATAAATCGAAGTAAACGTCGACCGGATCTTCTCACTCCGATTATAATACTCCAGTGCAGATTTGGTATTCAGCATGAATTCATCTACCTTGGCCTGCATCTCCTGAGCACTATCTTCATCGGCCGGCGGGAATTGGAAATACGGAAGCACGAGAGCGCCTGAAATACGAGCTATACATTGATCATTTCCATCTCTCTTGAGCTTATCATACAAAAGGCTGGCAATCGTCGGGAAACCTGCTGCCCCCGTACCGCCAAATACAGAAGCAAACAAGAAAATCTTCGCCTCTGGATCCGCATTGATTTTCGGTAGCAAAGATTTCCACGGTTCCTCATCGGAATCCATCTTTTCCGTCATGACGGCTGCACCGATGGACGGATGACCGCGGAAGCCTTTCGCCAGATCTGTCGTCCGCTCCTGCTCCGTATACAGGGAGTCATACAGCAGGCCCAGCGAATGCGTTGACTCCTTGTTGACGAGACTTGTGTAATGGAAGATGTCATCCATTGTATCACAGTCTTCTTTGACAGGAGTCCAGAAACCCATTTCTTCAAATTCGTTCTGGAAGAGACCCGTATCTCCAAAACCGATCTGACGAGCCTTTTTATAGAGTGCTGCCGTCTGCTGTGTACGCGTCAAGTTGCCACAGGAAACATCTGCATCTACATAGACAAGTTCTACTTTCTTGTTGCCATCGTTCAGTAATCCTGCGCTATTCAGATGGATAAATGACTCCATGCAGCGCGCACCCGTTCCGCCGATACCGATCAGATAATAACTCATGTTTCTTCCCCCTACTACGATTCAAGATTCATCAGCCACGGAAAGGCGGAATGAACTTGACGGCATCCGCGCTTGCAAAGACAGAATCCAGATAGAAGCCAATCGGTGCTAAGAAAATGGACAGGAACGTCGAGATTCCATTTCCATCTACAGCAGGCTCCATTAAAGCAAACGTCGCAATTACACCGAAAACAAGTGCCGCACCCAATACCAGGTAATACTTCATAGAAATCCCGGAGCCACCAGAGAAATTAACACCTATAGCATACCAAGCAATATTGGCTAAGATAGCAATCCCTGCACTAGCACCAGCTGCTTCATAATAGCAACTGAGCCATTCATCAATAGTCACGCCCTTTTCTGGCACGACAGTATCAGCCAGCATGAATTCCCCGTAAAGATATCCCAAGGCCAGCCAAAGCAGCAACGAAACGATGATTGAAATTCCAATAGTTTTTCCCCAACTCATGATAAGCATCTCCTCATAAATAATTTACTGTAATAATTTACTGTGCATCAAAATAGATATAGAGGTTATGGAAGCCAGGCTTGTTGAGCTCGTAGTTCAAGCTGCTAAGCTGGCGGATAAAAGTATTGATATTCAAGGTCTTACTACCTACGGCATTGGCATCGGCAGCGGCCTGATTATCCTCGAAATTCCACTCATCAAAGGTTTTGCTGTTGACATCCAGATAAGTAGATTTCTCTGGGATGAGGGAGAACTGGACGCGATAGACACCCGCATCTTTCTTGATGGCAGATGGGTCCACTTTCGCATTGAGACTCATCGTCACGTCCTGATCTTTTACTTGGACCTCATCGCCAGCGCCTGTCAAGAAATCATTTGCTTTCATCTCCTGGAAGGTACTCGAGCCATTGTTCTTGTTGCGATGGAAGAGCTTATTGATCCAGCCGCGGATGCCAGAGCTCGTCTTCTGTTCCCCGTTTTCGCTGACGGATTTCTCGACCTTGTCTGCCTTCAGCTCAAAGGCCTGCGGCATATCTCCAATGACATGGTCGCCCTTGAGTGCGATATTTGCCTTTGATGCTTTTTCATCAAGCTTCAGGCGGTACTGTACGACGGCATCATCCGTCGTGAGATTAGAGATTTCTGCCATTTGCGCGACATTTTTCTCTCGTTTCTCACCCTTGGATGCACTGTCATTTTCTAGTGCCGTATCAGCAGCAAAATTGGCCGAAAGCAAGACTTCCTTATGCGGCACGTTCTTCGGCAGGTTCTTCGTGAACGCTTCCGTGAATGCTCGTACATCGTTTTCATTGCCGTAGACCATCAGATAGAACGGGCGATAACTCGCAGGATCATCGTTTGTGGCATATTCAAACGATGCCTGACTCTTTCCTACATCATAGATCTTTCCATTGAACTGACTTTTCATGCCGATGACTGCCAAGGCATGGTTCTGTGCAAAACACTTTGCTTTCAATGCATTCATCAAGCTATCGATGTCCTGATTCGTCTGGAAAAGGTCCGTGATAACAACATTCAGCTTCTTATCATCGGACTGTTCCACGACCTTCTGCAAGCTCGTGTCCTTCTCGTTGTAGAATGCCGCCTGATTCGCCTGCAACAGCCCATCTCGGCTCAACGGAGTAAACGCATCGCCGAATTTAACGAAATTGACCTTCTCATCCTTCCACGTTTCCTGGATACTTCTCTCGATTCCCTTGACTGCCTCTCCGTAAACCGTGCCATTTGCGTAGTTGACGTAGCCAGCCATGGACATCGTGCCATCCAGATAGACATCTGCATCAACAGATTCACTCTGCACGAATCCGGTGTGAATATCACTACCAGAACCATCAGCAGTTTGTGCTGGCCTGTTATGACCACATCCGCTAAAAAGCAGACAGGCCATCAGCAAAGGTACCAATATAGACCTGACCTTCATAAAATCATTCCTCCTGGAATAAAATAAAACATGGGAGTCAATGCGCATCACTTCATGGCACATTGGCTCCCACGTCACATAACAACATCATTAACAGCTTGATTTCTCAAGACCACGCAAGCAAAACACTCGTATTCCGATATATAGTGATGTAACAAAATAAACATTAATTTTACAGATAATTTTGACTATGCCTCCATAATTAAATTTTTCTACATTAATGATTACAGTATACCACTAATACAGCAGTTTACAGCTTTTAAGCCGCTTGCTCATCGCCCCAAGCCAATGCTTGCAAAGCCTTGAGCAATGTGCTTGAATTTATGCTACTTTGGGCTTTGGACACCAAAGTGGCGAAAAATACTTCC
>ENA-ORPK01002820-ORPK01002820.1-human-gut-metagenome-genome-assembly--contig:-NODE-2820-length-11546-cov-4.104691_pt1 | contig 11546 bp, 13 predicted proteins | sample MGYA00242139_ERZ509068 | MGnify/ENA primary metagenome ERZ509068 (study PRJEB26280, sample SAMEA2338687) | human gut metagenome | biome: human gut; feature: human-associated habitat; material: faeces... | reverse complement strand
CTGCCGCTTGTTTCATTTCCCAAAATCAGTCGGATCAGCCGCTCAGAGCAGGCCCTTTGCCTTGAGTGCCTCGATGGCGTCTTTCTTCGGCTCGTTGGCGAGCTTGCGGATCTCGACCTCGATGCCCATGTCGACGAGCTCCTTGATGGCCTGTGCATCATCCTTGTTGACTGCGACGGCCTGGGAGATCAGCGTGTCGCCGTCCTTGTAGGTCATGCCGCCGAGGTTGACCGACTTGAACGGGATGCCGCCCTTGACGGCGCGCACGACATCGCGCGGGTTCGTGAAGAGGAACAGCGTCTTGAAGGGCGCGTACTTCGGGTTCTTGTAGGCGGCAACGGCCTTCTCGACCGGGATGACGTACGCCTTGATGCCCGGAGGAGCGACCTGCAGCAGGAGCTTCTTGCGCAGCGTGTCCTGAGCGACATCGTCGTTGCAGCACATGATGCGGTTGCAGCCCGTCACCTTTGTCCATACCGTAGCGACCTGGCCGTGGATCAGACGATCGTCAATGCGGCAAAATGCGATTTCCATGATAGAACCTCTCTTTCTTATCCTAAAGCAGCGCCGCTCTTTCTTAGCGGCTGCTCATCTATCTGACGATTCATATAATACAATAAAACAAGAAAGAAATCATCTGATATGCGTCACAACATGACGGAAGAAGCGTATGACATTTGTCATATCGGCAATTCTTATGGATTTTTTGCGATGCGGTGTATATAATAGATGTACGATTCACGGAGAACACGTGACAGGATACAGATTCAGATATGGAGGGACTCACATGGCTATGGTGCCGAAACTCAATACGATGCATTTTGATAAGGAGACGCCGTTTCAGGTCGTGGCACCATTTGAGCCGATGGGCGACCAGCCGCAGGCCATCGAGGAGCTGGCTGCAGGTGTCGAGAACGGCCAGCAGGCGCAGGTCCTCTTAGGCGCGACGGGCACGGGCAAAACGTACACGATCGCCAAGGTCATCGAGAAGGTGCAGAAGCCGACGCTCGTCATCGCCCACAACAAGACGCTTGCGGCGCAGCTCGCGAGTGAGTTCAAGGCGTTCTTCCCGAACAACTACGTCGGCTACTTCGTCAGCTATTACGACTTCTACCAGCCGGAGGCCTACATCGCCTCGACGGACACCTACATCGAGAAGGATGCGTCGATCAACGACGAGATCGATGAGCTGCGCCACAGCGCGACGTGTTCGCTCTTCGAGCGGCGCGACGTCATCATCGTCGCGTCTGTCTCTTGCATCTACGGCCTGGGCTCGCCGGAGAGCTACCACGAGATGGTGCTGTCGCTGCACAAGGGCCAGATGGTCGAGCGCGACGCGATCTTAAAGAAGCTCGTCTCCATCCGCTACGAGCGCAACGACATCGCGTTCGAGCGCGGCCAGTTCCGCGTGCGCGGCGATGTCATCGAGGTCTTCCCGGCCGGCTACAACAACCGCGCGGTGCGCATCGAGCTCTTCGGCGACGAGGTCGACCGCATCGTCGAGTTCGACGTCGTGACGGGGGAGGTCTACGGCGAGCGCACGCATTCGATGATCTTCCCGGCCTCGCACTACGTCACGGAGGACGAAGACCTCAAGATCGCGATGAAGGACATCGAGGTGGAGATGGAGGAGCAGGTCAAGAAGTTCAAGGCGGAGGGCAAGCTCATCGAGGCCCAGCGCATCGAGCAGCGCACGCGCTACGACCTCGAGATGATGCAGGAGATGGGCTACTGCTCGGGCATCGAGAACTACTCGCGCCACCTGACGCACCGCAAGGCCGGTGACGCGCCCTACACGCTGCTCGACTACTTCCCGGAGGACTTCCTCATCGTCATGGACGAGTCGCATGTGACGCTGCCGCAGCTCCACGCGATGTACGCCGGCGACCGCAGCCGCAAGGTGTCGCTCGTCGAGAACGCCTGCCGTCCGCCTTCGACAACCGCCCGCTGACCTTCGAGGAATTTGCCGCGCGCATCAACCAGATCATCTACGTCTCGGCGACGCCGGGCAAGTACGAGCTCGAGCAGGCGCAGCAGGTTGCGCAGCAGATCATCCGCCCGACGGGGCTCTTAGACCCCGAGATCGAGGTGCGGCCGCTCGAGGGCCAGATCGACGACCTGCTCGCCGAGATCAAGCTGCGCATCGAGCGCCACGAGCGCGTGCTCGTCACGACGCTGACGAAGAAGATGGCGGAGAACCTCACGGACTACTTCACGGAAGTCGGCGTCAAGGTCCGCTACCTGCATTCTGACATCGCGACGATCGAGCGCGCGGAGATCATACACGACCTGCGCGCCGGCGAATTCGACGTGCTCGTCGGCATCAACCTCCTGCGCGAGGGCCTCGACATGCCGGAAGTCTCCCTGATCGCCATCCTCGATGCCGATAAAGAGGGCTTCCTGCGCTCCGACACATCGCTCATCCAGATCATCGGCCGCGCGGCCCGCAATGCGCACGGCCATGTCATCATGTACGCCGACCGCATCACGGACTCGATGAAGCGCGCCATCGATGAGACGGCGCGCCGCCGCGAGATCCAGCAGGGCTACAACAAGGCGCACGGCATCACGCCGAAGACCATCGTCAAGCCCATCAAGCCGCTCATCGAGACGACGCTCGTGGCCGAGTCGGGCGGCAAGTACGAGGTCAAGAAGGGCAGGAAGAAGCTCACGAAGAAGGATAGGGAGAACCTCATCAAGACGCTGACGCGCGAGATGCAGCAGGCATCGCGCGCGCTCGAGTTCGAGCGGGCCGCAGAGCTCCGCGACATGATCCTCGAGCTCGACGGCAGCCTGCCCGGCGCGGCACCAAAGAAGGCCGCCAAGAGCAGGCGAAGCAAGAAGTGAGCGCCACGGGTGCCCACCATGCGATAGCGATCATAGATACATCGATACTAGATAATGAGTAGATACTAGATAATAGGTAAAAGCAATGGAACGATACATCAAGATACGGGGCGCAAGAGCCCACAACCTCAAGAACATCAACGTTGACATCCCGCGCGACAAGCTCGTCGTCATCACGGGCCTCTCGGGCTCGGGCAAGTCGTCCCTGGCCTTCGACACCATCTACGCCGAGGGCCAGCGCCGCTACGTCGAGTCGCTCTCGTCGTACGCGCGCCAGTTCCTCGGCCAGATGGACAAGCCGGACGTCGACCAGATCGACGGCCTCTCGCCGGCCATCTCGATCGACCAGAAGACGACGAGCCACAACCCGCGCTCGACCGTCGGCACGGTCACGGAGATCTACGACTACCTCAGACTGCTCTTTGCGCGCGTCGGCCATCCGCACTGTCCGAAGTGCGGTAAGCCCATCACGCAGCAGTCGGTCGACCAGATGATCGACCAGATCCGCGAGCTGCCGGAGCGCACGAAACTGCTCGTCATGGCGCAGGTCGTGCGCGGCAAGAAGGGCGAGCACAAGAAAGTCCTCGCGCACATCCGCCACGAAGGCTATGTACGCGTGCGCATCGACGGCGAGGTCATGGACATCGGCGAGGACATCCAGCTCGAGAAGAACAAGAAGCACACGATAGAGGTCGTCATCGACCGCCTCGTCGTGCGCGAGGGCATGGAGTCGCGCCTGGCCGACTCACTCGAGACGGCGCTGAAGCTCGGCGAAGGCGTCGCCTACGTGCAGATCGTCGGCGGCGAACTCCTGATGTTCAGCGAGAACTTCGCCTGCGTGGACTGCGGCATCAGCCTGCCCGAGATCACGCCGCGCATGTTCTCCTTCAACAACCCCTACGGCGCCTGCCCCGTCTGCACGGGCCTCGGCAGCCACATGGAGTTCGATGAAGAGCTCGTCGTGCCTGACGCGAGCCTGAGCGTGGGCGACGGTGTCTTTGCGCCGCTCTCGAAGAACCTGCACTCGTACGCGATGTGCGTGATGAAGGCCATCCTCGAGAATCGCGGCTACAGCCTCGAGACGCCGTGGCAGGAGCTCGATAAGAAGACAAAGCAGGCCCTGCTCTACGGCTCGGGCGAGGAGCGCTTCCACTTCCGCTACACGAACATGTTCGGCGAGGACAAGGAGTACTTCGTGCCGTTCGAGGGCGTCATGCCGCTGCTCGCGCGCCGCTACCACGAGACGGACAGCGACGAGATGCGCGAGTCGTACGAGAACTACATGACCGAGATCGAAGACAAGACGGGGCTCATCAAGCGCTTCATGCAGCTTCAGCCCCACGTGGAAAAGATCACGGACGCGGCCGAGCAGATCAAGCAGCTCAACTTCCGCCGGTATGAGGACCGCCAGCTCGAAGAGCTTGCCGGCGTGATCGAGGCCGAGGCGGCGGCACTCAAGGAGTAATCGTTCCATGGCATTTGAAGGACTGAGCGAAAAGCTCAACGCCACATTCAAGCATCTGCGCGGCAAGGGCCGCCTGAGCGAGGAGGACATCAAGCTCGCCATGCGGGAGGTGCGCCTTGCGCTTCTCGAAGCAGACGTGAGCTACAAGGTCGTCAAGGACTTTGTCAAGACTGTCTCCGAGCGCGCCGTCGGCGCCGAGGTGCTTGACAGTTTGACCCCTGCCCAGCAGGTCATCAAGATCGTCAGCGAGGAGCTCACCGCGCTCATGGGCGGTGCAAACGCCAAGCTGACCTTCGCTTCCAGACCGCCGACGGTTGTGATGATGGTCGGCTTGCAGGGCGCCGGTAAGACGACGAACGTCGCCAAGCTCGCGGGCTATTTCCGCAAGCAGGGACATCGCCCGCTGCTCACCGCGTGCGACGTGTACCGTCCCGCGGCCATCACGCAGCTGCAGGTCGTCGGAAAGCAACTGAATATCCCCGTTTTCGAGATGGGTCAGATCGATCCTGTCACCATTGCGCAGGAAGCCGTCAAATATGCCGGCGACCACGGCAACGACATCGTGTTTCTCGATACCGCAGGCCGCCTGCACATCGACGAGGCGCTGATGGACGAGTTGAGGCGCGTAAAGGCAGCCGTCAAGCCGACCGAGATCCTGCTCGTGGTCGACGCGATGACCGGTCAGGACGCGGTCAATGCCGCCACCGCCTTCGACGAGGCGCTCGGCATCGACGGCGTGGTGCTCACCAAGCTCGACGGCGATGCCCGCGGCGGTGCAGCGCTCTCCATCCGCGCAGCCACCGGCAAGCCCATCAAGTTCATCGGCACGGGCGAAAAGCTCGACATGATCGAGCCCTTCCACCCTGACCGCATGGCGCAGCGCATTCTCGGCATGGGCGACGTATTGTCGTTCATCGAGCGCGCCGAGCAGAGCATCGACGAGGAGAAAGCAAAAAAGCTTGAGGAAAAGCTCAAGAAGAACCGCTTCACCCTCTCCGATTATTACGACCAGCTCGTCCAGCTCAAGAGCATGGGCAGCTTTGAACAGCTCGCGGGCATGATGCCCGGCCAGCTCGGAAAACAAATGGCCAATGCCGAGCTTGACCCGAAGATGATGGCGCACACCGAGGCGATCATCCTCTCGATGACACCCTACGAGCGCGAGAATCCCGCGGTGCTCGGCGCCAGCCGCAAAAAGCGCATCGCCGCCGGCTGCGGACTCGAGGTCGTGGATGTCAACCGCCTGCTCAAGCAGTTTGAGATGATGCAGAGCATGATCAAGCAGGTCACGCGCGGCGGCAAGATGCCTAAGGGCATGGGCGGCTTCGGCGGCGGCCGGGCGCGCGGTTTCGGACGCAAAAAGCGTTTCAAATAAGTTTCGTTGATCGAGTGCAAGAGCATTTCATCATAAATCAAAACACATTTATATTTTTTGGAGGTAATTACCATGGTTAAGATTCGTCTGCGCAGAATGGGCGCTAAGAAGGCTCCCTTCTATCGTGTTGTCGTCGCCGATTCCCGCTATCCCCGCGATGGCCGCTTCATCGAAGAGATCGGCACTTACAACCCCTGCGTTTCCCCCGCTGAGATCAAGATCGACGCTGAGCGCGCTCAGGAGTGGATCAAGACCGGCGCTCAGCCCACCGACACGGTCCGTGCGCTGCTGAAGAAAGTCAACGCGCTGTAAGAGCACGGGGTGCAAGAAATGAAAGACTTGCTGCTCTACATCGCCCGCAGCCTTGTTGAGCATCCCGATGACGTCACCGTCACGGAAAAGCAGGGCGCGGACGAGCTTACGTTGGAGCTGCGCGTCGCACCTGACGATATGGGCAAGGTCATTGGCCGTCAGGGTCGTATTGCCAAGGAGATCCGCACGGTCGTCCGGTCCTATGCTCAGCGCACCGGCGTAAAGGTGTCTGTCGACATCGTAGACTGAACCGAAAAAACGTTCCCGGGAACTTCCCGGGAACGTTTTTTATTCTTGCCATCTCCCACCGATTCCGCTATACTATTTCACATCCCGGTACAATACATCTTTCATTATGAGGAGGGAAAGTGCATGAAAAAGAATTGCCTTCTATTCTTCTTAACCATTGTAGCCTTATTTACTCTTAGCAGTTGTAATCAAATCGGCTCTATCAACCCAGCCGAGATTTCTGCTGAACACTTTACGGATGGAAATCATACTCGTGACGATGAATATGCCGCATCTTTTCCAACCAAGTTTGTTGCTTTGGATGGATTGAACATTCACTTTGCTGCGACTATCTTTGATGAAAGAGATTCTCCTGAACTTGCCAAGCAGATTGCAGCTGACTATGCCGCTCTGGCAAAACTGGGCAACAGTTTGACCAAGTCTGTGGCTGTATACCTGGTCGGGGAAACTACCACCAGCAATCCGGTTGCCACAACTTCCGGCCTGTTTTGCACACCCGAATCTGTCCAGAACGGTACATATCGTCCGTTCCTGACATCCTGCACATTTGATTTGGCCCCTTGGTGGCAGTGTGTCGGTTTGAGCAAGACCGTGTTTGAAGAAACTGCGGTTTCTTCGGACGAACTGGCCAAACGTTTAAATGCTTATTACGATCTGCACGAAAAGCCCTATCTACTCACCCTGTCCCCTCTCTATTTTATTGAGAATTTCTCGGATTCAGAAACCATAGATCTTGCGGTGCAGTCTGCCCAGTCCCTTGCCGCATATATTATGTCTCAGGATAATGTAAAAGCCTTTCTGACGGAAGGTAACAATTTTGAGTATCGCAACGAATGGTTGAAAGAACTTGGTATCACGGTAGACACTGAAAACATCAGTACCACTGAGGCAGCCTACCTTTCCAGTCTTTCTTTCATTACTGCTAAGGAGATTCCTTTTATTATCGAGGAACAAAATTTCCAACTGAATCTGCAAAGTGTAGACTGGATGCCTACCGCTGATGATGTAACCTACTTCCTGGTTGATTTCTATAGCGATGTGAATCAGCTTTATAACTATCTGAAAGAAAATGCGCCTAAGCATTATGAAGCCTTGCAGCAGCCTGATTTTCGTCAGATTTCTGTTTCTGTTTTTGACAGTGACTCCGATAACAATTCATTTGCAAAACCAGACGGAAGTAAAGCTGTTGTGCTCGCTCATGAAGATGCTCTACATGAGCTTATGCACTGCTTGATTCCAGTAAATGATGCAAGTGAAAAGCGCTGGTTGTGCGAAGGTCTGACTACATATTTGTCTGTACCTTATCTCTCATATGAAATCGCCCCACAATACATTGATCCATTTGCAAATGAGACCGAAATTGCAAAACTAAAAAGTCCCTACATTGAATGCAGCAAAAAAATTGCTGCCAGATATGAACAGATGACCGGTCAGACCATTTCCGAGATTTATACGACAGAACATCCCATCTTCCTTATTTACCAAGCAATCGGTTACGAAGCAGTTCTTCATCCAGAAACATTCCGAGACATTCAATTTCCAATCGTAACACAATCTGTAGATGAGCGCGCTGGTGTTTCCAGTGGTTATATTGGAAATCAACTCTCTTATTTAGAATCTATGGTTTTTGTTCAGTATCTGGTGGAAAAACACGGTCTAGACGCGATGATTGAAGCTGAGATGGATAACAAGACCTATCGTGAACTGTTCCCGGATGCTGCCGCATTCCAAGAAGAGTATGACAACTTTGTGGCACAGATTAATTTCGATTAAATATACAGAATAACTTCCTATAGGATAACGAGTATGCAAAGGAGAATGACACATGGGTCTCTTTTCCAAAAAGAGCGCGCCGCAGCCGAGCGCGCGCCCGGAATATATTGAAGTCGGACAGATCGTCAACACGCACGGCGTGCGCGGCGAGGTCAAGGTTCAGCCCTGGGACGTGAGCGCAGGGCAGCTGTGCGGCTTCCGCACATTTTATATGGACGGCGAGCCCTTCCGCCCCACGAGCAAGCGCGTACAGGGCGAGATGGTTCTTATGAAGCTCCCCGAGATCGACGATATGGACGCTGCCGCCGCGCTCAAGCGCAAGGTGCTCTCCATTCGCCGCGCAGAGGTGCAGCTCAAGCCGGGCGAGCATTTCGACGCAGAGATCGTGGGCATGACCGTGTACAACTACTTCCCCCACACCTACATCGGCACGGTGGTGGACGTGCTCTCCTACCCCGCCCACAAGCTCTACAAGGTCAAAGGCGAAGAAAAGACCTATCTCATTCCCGCAGTCAAGGATATTTTCATCACCAACGTCGATGAAGAGGCGCGCGAGATCAGCGTACACATGATAGAAGGACTGGAAACCGATGAGGATTGATATTTTAACACTTTTCCCCGCCTCGATCGACGCGATGATGAACGTCAGCATTCTCGGGCGCGCGCAGGAGCGCGGATACATTACGATCAAAACGCATCAGATCCGCGACTACACGACCAACAAGCAGATGCAGGTGGACGACTACCCCTATGGCGGCGGACGCGGCGCGGTGATGCAGGCAGACCCCCTGTACCGCTGCTGGGCGCATGTGTGCGAGGAGGCTGGCAGCCGCGGGCATACGATCTACCTCTCCCCCTGCGGGCGCACCTTCACGCAGGCGGTGGCGCGCGAGCTGAAAGAGCACTATGACCATCTGATTCTCGTCTGCGGCCACTACGAGGGCATCGACCAGCGCTTCATCGACGAGTGCGTGGACGAAGAACTCTCGATGGGAGACTTCGTCGTCACGGGCGGCGAGATCCCCGCCATGGCCGTGACGGACGCCATCTGCCGCATGGTCCCGGGCGTGCTGCCCGAGGAGGAATGCTTCACCGAGGAATCGCACTGGGCAGGGCTTTTGGAATATCCGCAGTATTCCCGTCCCGATGAGTGGCATGGCCGCCGCGTGCCGGACGTGCTGCTCTCCGGCCACCACGAAAACGTGGCCAAATGGCGCAAAAAAGAGAGCTACAAGCGCACAATGCTCCGCCGCCCTGACATGTGGGCACAGTTCGACGAAAAGCAGCTTAAAACAAAGAGCGAGAAAAAAGTCCTCGCCGAAGCCAGGGCCGAAGCAGAAGCCATCCGCGCCGCGGAGGTGAAGAAGGCTGAGGAAAGCGACACCGAAACACCTGTTGAGTAACAGCTCGCACTATCTGCACAAGGCAAGGCGAACGGTCAATCGACTTCATTTGCCGCCCGCAGGCGGCAAAGTATTTTGATCCGTCGCGGAGGACGACACGCGCGTCCGCAGTGACACTTTGCAGGAAATGGCGCGGTGAGCACCATTTCCTGAAGCTCTCTCATCAAGAAGCAGCTTCGCTGCTTTTTGATGAAGTAAAAAAGCGGAACAGCCTAAGCTGTTCCGCTTTCTTTATGTACTTTTACGCGATGCGCTTCGCGCCGACATAGCGGGAAGCATAGTAGCTTGCGGACAGGCTGTCGATCATGACCTTGCCAACGCTGTAGCGCGCGTGGATGATCTGACCGTTGCCAATGTAGATGCCAACATGGCCGATGGCGTGGGAGGAATCCGAGAAGAATACCAGATCGCCGGGCTGTAGGTCAGCCTTGGCAACGGCGTAACCGCAGTTTCTGTACTGAGCGGTCGCCGAATGGGGCAGAGAATAGCCAAGCTGTGCGTAAAGGTACATCGTAAAGCCCGAGCAGTCAAAACCGCTGGGGGACGCACCGCCGGAGCGGTAGCGCGTGCCGAGATAGGGCATCGCCATGGAAACGATCTTAGCGCCTACCGTACCGTCGAGGTCGGCAGGATCGCGCAGATATTCACCAAGCAGCCAACCGGTCGTCGCGTCGAACGTGACCTGATACCAGCCGTTCGCTTCACCGACAACGGTGACCTGTTTGCCGCTGACCACCTGCGTGATCTTGTCGTAATTCGTGCCGGGACCCGTGCGCACGTTGATCGTGCCGCCCGTAACGACCATAGAGACGGTCTCCGTCGCAGACACATCTTCTTTTGCGTCTGCCTTGTCCTCAAGCTCTGCCTGCATCTCATCGAGCTTGGCAAGCTCATCCTCGTTGGCGCTCTCGGTCTGAACGGATTCCGTCAGCACCGTCACGCGGTCAACGAGGTTGCGGATCGAACCGTCGTAAGCGGCCTGCGCCGAAGAGAGCGGTGCGAGCAGGCTGACGGAAAGCAGACCCGAAAGCAGGAACGATACGCATCGTGAATGATTTCGCATAACTGAGTGATCCTTTCGTAAAAAGAATAGGGGCTGCGCGGCGGCTTTATTTACATCTTGCCGCTCAGCGCACGCTCAAGCCAGATGGAGGCAAATTCCATCGCCTCACCGAGACTGGATTTTTCCGTTGAACGCACCACACGGTCGCGGGAACGCAGGCTTGCGTCCGTCATCTGCAACTGAATGGAAACGCGCTTTGCAAGCGTGATGTCCTTGAGCGGCGCCGTATCAAGCACCTGCATCATCACAATATATTTATCTGCCATCGAGCCGTAGTAGATGAGATTATCCACACGGCGCAGCGGGTGTCCGCGGTAAACGAGACCTTCCGTAGCTTCTGCCATCTGACTCACTCCTGTCCTTGTAACCAATTTGTAACTTTGTAACCGTTTTGTAACTTTTTGCAGTATAGCATTTTTTGCCCCCCTTGTCAACCAAACTGTGGCGAAAAAAATGCAAAACCCCACAGAGGCCGCACCCGCGGTCTCTGTGGGGCATTGTTCTGTTGCTTTTTTCTTACTTTCCGAGATAGCTGCGCACGAGTGCTTGCAGCAATTCGTCACGATCCAGTTTGCGGATCAGCGTGCGCGCGCTGTTGTGATTCGTGATATAGGTGGGATCCTCCGAGAGGATATAGCCTACGATCTGATTGATGGGGTTGTAGCCCTTATCTTCCAGCGCGGCATAAACGGTCGTCAGAATGTGGCGGATCTCAGCGTCCTTCTCCTGTGCAACATTAAACTTTCGGGTAAATTCTTCCATTGGGAGAGTCCCTCCTTTCCATATTCACAGTATAGCAACGCGGATCCGAAAAGTAAAGGGAGCGCTGTCAACTGTAACCAAATCGTAATCTTTCCTTATGGAATGCTTAACGAAGCACCGCGCCGCACTCGCTTTCAAGCGAGGCAAGAATGGACTGAACGTCCTCATCTGCCTCTTCACCGGTGAGACTGCGGTCATCTGCGCGCAGCACAAGGTTGAACGCAACGCTCTTCTTCCCGTCGGCAATGCCGGGGCCGCGGTAGATATCAAACAGCTGGATGGAGCGCAGCAGCTTGC
>ENA-ORPK01002819-ORPK01002819.1-human-gut-metagenome-genome-assembly--contig:-NODE-2819-length-11554-cov-4.443691_pt1 | contig 11554 bp, 7 predicted proteins | sample MGYA00242139_ERZ509068 | MGnify/ENA primary metagenome ERZ509068 (study PRJEB26280, sample SAMEA2338687) | human gut metagenome | biome: human gut; feature: human-associated habitat; material: faeces... | reverse complement strand
GTGGCGGAGGAGTCCGGCATCAGCCCCAAGCGCTCCGCCTCCCTGCTGGATACCTTCTCCTGCATCTTCCAGGGCATCATCCCCTACGGCGCCCAGATGCTGGTGGCCATCTCCACCTGCGCCACCCTCGGCTACGCCATCAGCGCCTTTGACATCATCCCCCTGCTGTTCTACCCCTTCCTGCTGTGCCTGTCCAGCCTGCTGTTCATCCTGTTCGACAAGAAATAAAGCGTCTCATTTCGTGTACTTACAGCAAGAGCCCACCTTCTCAAGAAGGTGGGCTCTTGGCGTAAATGCTTCCAGGCGGTACCTGTATGCGCAGCGCTGTGGCCGCTGTCCGCCGGAATCGATCCATATATAACAGGCTGCTGCCGCGGGATACAGCTCAGGCGCAGCAAATGCTCCGTCACTTACGCTGCCAACCCCCGCCCCTTGGCTCCTCCTATTATTTTTCCTTCAGGTGCTCCTCCATCCAGTGCAGGATCTCGCTGAGTCGGCTGATGCGGTTGGAGGGCTTTCCCTCTCGGCTCAGGTCGTGGTTCTCACCGTAGAACATGCACAGCTTGCTCTCCACACCATGGAGCTTGAGCGCTGCGAACATTTCCAGACCGTTGGCCAGCGTACAGCGGTAATCCTTATCTGCGTGAATAAAGAGTGTGGGCGTCTTAACACGGTCGGCATAGGTAAGGGGCGACGCCTTCCACAAACGCTCCGGATGCTCCCAAATGGTGCCAAGCTGCTGGTCAGGCACATAATAGTAGCCGATATCCGAGAGGAGATAATCCCCCACATAGTTGGCAATGCTCCGCTGGGACACGGCACAGCGGAAACGATCCGTGTGACCAATGACCCAGTTGGTCATAAAGCCGCCATAGGAACCGCCGGCAACGCCCATCCGATCTGCGTCTATTTCGGGATACCTCCGCAGAACCTCATCCGTGAACTCCATCAGATCCCGGAAGTCCACCTCTCCGTACTTACCCTGAAGATCGGCAAAGGCATTTCCCTTGCCGCAGCTTCCTCTGGGGTTGCAGTAGCATACGAAAAAGCCGGAGGCCGCCCAAAGCTGCATCTCATGGTGGAAGCCCGGGCCAAATACCATCTTCGGCCCGCCGTGAATATGAAGGATGCCCGGATATCGTTTGCCCGGCTCGTATCCCACCGGCTTCATCACGAAGCCGTCGATATCCACGCCGTCGGTATTGGTAAAGGTAAGCCGCTCGGGTACGGAAATGGTCACGCCCTCCAGTGCAGACCCGTTGAAATCCGTCAGTTGCTCCAGTTGGCCGCCATCCCAAAGGTACACCTCCGGGAGCTTCAGACCCACAGCCGCAGAGAAGAGGAATCTCTTTCCGTCCTTGGTATCGAAATCAATAAGGTAGTCGTCGCCGCTGAAGAGCGTCTGCACACCGGTCTCCCGCGTCCACATACACAAGCCAGAACCCACGCCGTCCGTGTTGAGAAAATACAGCGTCTCACCCACCATTCTCTGTCCTGTGACGGCGCCGGAGAAGCAGTCGGTGACCACCTCGGAGTTGACCCGGCGGTCATAGCGGCCCAGATTTTCCTCGCCCTTTTCGTCCACCACAAAGAATGTGGGGTGCTCGTACACGCCGTAGTCCCGCATGACCAGTCCCAGGCAGAGCGCCTTCCGGCCCAAATGCCCCACATAGTCGATGCTGTATTTGTCGGGCGTGATCAGCGTCTCCGTCTCGTTCCGCTCCGCATCCCAGCGATACATTCCCTCGGTGACCGGCTTTACATCCCGGAAGGGGAACGCAGTGAAGAGCACCTGACCGGGCCGGACATTCACATGATTCACATCATAGTCCTCCGGCGTGATCCGGCGATATTCTCCGGCAGCCTCCAGATAGAGAAACAGCGTGTTTCTGGTCTGATTAAACATCCCGACCCCGTTTTCGCACAGGGGCAGCTCCGTCAAAACCTTATAGCCCTTGGTCTGCTGACGGCGAACGAGCTCCTTCTCCAGCGCCTGGCCCGTCAGCTCCAGAAGATTCGGCCGGTCCAAATGGGTCTCGCCCGTGAAAACATAACGGCCCTCGTCCATTTTCCAAAGCCCGGATACGGACATGGGGAGACGGAACGCCTCGCGATCTTCACCTGTACATACATTCAGGCGGTGATACACCGTCCACTCTTCCTCGAAGCCCCGCGCCCGCAGCGCTTCGTCCGGCTCCGTGGTTTTATAGAGAATGTGGGTGTTATCCTCCCAAACAGCCTTCCGCTGGTCGTCTCCTTGGGTGATCTGCCGGCTCTCCCTGCGCTCCAGATCATACAGCCACAGATTCCACCGGTAGCCGTCTCCTTCCCTGTCGACATCCTTGAGTGCAAAGGTCAGATATCTGCTGTCCGGAGACAGCTCCAGTGCAGAAGGATACCGATATTTGGCAAAATCCGTCAACGCCAGCTTCTTCATACCTGAGTCCCCTCCTTCTCCATTACCTTGAACGTCTCATAAAGCATCCGCGTGCCAAATCCAATACCGCCCTTTGTATAGATCCCCTCACATTCGGTGGTCCAAGCGGTACCGCCGATATCCAAGTGGATCCAAGGCGTCTCCTCGACAAACTCCTTCACGAACATGGCGCCCACCGTGGCATATCCACCCACGCTGGAGCCCATCGCACTGTTTTTCAGATGGGCTACGCGGGAGTCCAGCACCCGGCGGAGATTCTCGTCACAGGGCAGCTCCCACATCCGCTCGCAGGCTGCGGCGGCGCCCTTCTCCACCTGCGCGGTCAGGGCCCGGTTATTGGTAAAGGCTCCGCAGCGGCGATTTCCCAGCGCCGTCTGGATACCGTCGGTGAGTGTGGCAATATCCACGATGCGATCCACGCCGCAGCACTGCTTGGCATACGTCACGGCGTCGGCCAGAGTGATGCGGCCCTCGGCATCGGTGTTGTTTACCTCGATATACCGCCCGGACATGGAGCGGATCACATCGCCCGGCACATAGGCCGTGGCGGAGAGCTTATTCTCACAGGCCGCCACCACGCCGGTAATATTGATCCGAAGGCCCTGCTTCTGCGCCGCCCACAGGGCGCCCATCACAGCGGCCGCGCCGCTCATATCATGCTGCATGGTTTCCATAAACTCAGACGACTGGAGGGAGTATCCGCCGCTGTCGTAGGTAAGGCCCTTGCCGATCAGCCCCAAGCGGCTCTCCACGTCCTGCGCACCGGTATATTCCATGACAATGAGCTTAGGCTCGTGAATCGAGCCCTTTCCGACCTCCAGAAAAGCGGTGAGCCCGATGCGCTCTACCTCATCTCTGCCGTAAACGGTCACCTTCACAGGCGTTTCCTTAAAAAGCTCCTGTGCCGCCTGCGCCAGCTTGGCGGGGGTAAGCACCGTGGGGGGCTCATTGATCAGATCCCGTGCGATGCAGGTGGCCTCAGCAGATACCTCCGCCTCCACCAAGGCGCCCTCGTAGCGCTCCGGCGTCTCGCAGAGAAACGCAGCCGTTTCGATCCCCGGCGCCGCAGGGGTCGTCTTGTACTTGTCAAACCGGTAGCCGGTAAGGGCGGCAGCCTCTGCCGCCTTTTGGAAGAGTGCCGGCGTGAACTGCGGACACACGCCCCGCAGATCGGTACACACCGCACGCAGATCCAGCTCCTGACACTGACGATACACCTTGGCACAGCTCTCCAGCACCTGCTCCAGGCTCCAGTCTTTCCCCAGACCCAGCAGGAAAATTTGGGTCAGCACGCCCTCTGAAAGAACAGAAAAGCGGAAAATCTCACCCGTTTTCCCTTCAAAGCGCCCCGAGGCACGAACTGCGGCGAGCTCCTGCTCCCAAGGTCCCTGATAGCTATTCAGGTTGCCCTCTCCCAGCGGGACCACCACACCGTCCCATGCTCTGGCGTCATACTTTTTCACAAGTTGCAGTTCCATTTTTCCTTCCTCCTTATGGTCTATTCCATGATAGTCAATCAAAAAGCGGGGGCGGCATAGCCGCCCCCGCAGGGGTATGCGAGGTGATCCACCCGCGCTAAATCCCCTTTTTTACAGCAGATGACAGGCTGCGAAGTGTCCGGGCTCTACCTCTTTGAGTTCCGGGACCTCCCGTGCGCAGTCCGGGCAAGCCATAGGACAGCGGTCATGGAAGGGACAGCCGGAGGGCAGATGGATCGGGCTGGGAATCTCTCCACGCAACTCCTGAGATTCGGCAATATTGCCCTCATCAATCGTCGGTGCAGAGGAAAAAAGCGCCTTGGTATAGGGGTGAACCGGGTTGGAGAACAGCAGCCGCTTCGGGGCCCGTTCCACAATAGTTCCCAGATACATGACACCCAAACTGTCGCTGATGTGCTTGACCACGCTCAGATCGTGTGCGATGAACAGATAGGAGAAATGAAATTCATCCTTCAGATCCATAAGAATGTTCAAGATCTGAGCCTGAATGGACACATCCAAAGCAGATACCGGCTCATCCGCTATGATAAATTTAGGCTCGACCGCCAACGCCCGGGCTATGCCGATGCGCTGACGCTGACCACCGGAAAACTGATGCGGATACCGGTTGGCTTGCTCAGAGCTGAGTCCAACACGCTCCAACAGATGGATCGCCTTCTCCTGCGCCTCCGCCTTGCTGCTGCACAGCTTGTGGAACAGCATCGGATCTGTGAGGATCTCCATGATCTTCTGCCGGGGATTCAGGGAGGCATAGGGATCCTGAAAGATCATCTGCATCTCTCGACGGATGGGGCGCATCTCCTGCGGCTTGAGCCGGGTGATATCGCGTCCGTCGAATATGATCTTGCCGGACTTTGGCTCGATCAGCTTGATGATGGTGCGGGCCGTGGTAGACTTTCCACATCCGGACTCTCCCACCAGGCTGAACACCTCGCCCTGCTCCACATCAAAGCTGACATTGTTGACCGCATGGACCACCCGATTTTCCAGTGAAAAATGGCCGTTTTTGAATTTTACCTTATCCAGAAAATCCTTGGTTAGATTGAACTCCTGCACCAAATTCTCCACCTGAAGAATCTTACTCATGGCTCTCGCCTCCTGTCAGCGGAAAGTGGCAAGCCGCACAATGCCCCGGGCCAACCTCATGGTTTTCAGGCGCCACGGTACGGCAAATATCCTGGCAGTATTTGCATCTGGGAGCGAAGTAACATCCTTGGGGCAGATCCAGCATACTGGGGACCATACCCGGAATGGACTCCAGGCGTTTTTGCTCCTCTCCCATTCTGGGGATGGAATTAAGAAGTCCCTCAGTATACGGATGGCTGGGACGGTGGATCACGTCATCCCGGGAGCCGCTTTCCACAATTTTGCCGCAGTACATCACGATGATACGATCCGCCATCTGGGAAACCACCGCCAAGTCATGGGTGATCAGAATGAGAGAAGCGCCCTGCTCCTTCACCAACTTATCCATGAGCTTGAGGATCTGCGCCTGTATGGTCACATCCAGGGCGGTGGTAGGCTCATCGGCGATGATGAGCTTCGGATTGGCAGCCAGGGCGATCGCAATGATGACCCGCTGCCGCATACCGCCAGAAAACTGATGGGGGTAGGATTTCAGCCGATCCTCAGGATTGGGGATACCCACCATATGTAGCAATTCCACACAGCGCGCATGCTTTTCCTGCTTGGTCATCTGCTTCTGGTGGAGGTCCAGCATCTCGGTAATCTGTTTCTCAATGGTATAGAGCGGATTTAGGGAGGTCATCGGATCCTGGAACACCATGGAGATCGCCTTGCCTCTGATTTTCATCATTTCCCGTTCGCTCTTTTTGCTGATGTCCTCGCCTTGGAAAAGAATTTTCTCCGATTCCACCACACCGGGCGGCTCGATCAATTTCAGAATGGAAAAGCTGCTAACGGATTTACCGCTGCCCGACTCGCCCACGATGCCCAGCACCTGTCCCTCATCCAGAGAAAAGCTAATGCCGTCCACCGCCTTGACTACACCGCGGAAAGTGTGGAAATAGGTTCGCAGGTTTTCCACCTGCAGCAGTGTTTCGCTCATCTCGCTCCCCCCTTACTTCAGCTTAGGATTGAACTCATCGCGCAGGAAATCTCCCAAAAGATTGATTCCAAACACGATCAGCATGATGTAGAGACCCGGCATCACCGCGATCCACCAGTATCCGCTGAACAGCACGTCGAAGCCATTCTTGACCAGCATACCCAGAGAGGGCTCCGTGACCGGAACGCCTACGCCCAGGAAGCTCAACGTGGCTTCCGCCAGAATAAGGCCGCCCACCTTCATCGTGGAAATAACGATGACGGTTGTCATTACGTTGGGCAGCACATGCTTGGCGATGATCAGGATATTGGGGATACCGATGACTCTGGCCGCATCTACATATTCCATCTGCTTCACCGTCAGCACCTCGGCGCGGACGGTACGGATGTATGTGACACATCCGATGATCGTAAATACGACCAGCAGCTTGCTTACACCTCGTCCAAACATGGTCATGATGAAGAGTGCCACAAGGATATCGGGGAAAGAGAGCAGGATATCTGCCAAACGCATGATGACAGCGTCTACTCTCCCGCCAAAATAGCCCGAAATCAGTCCCAGCGTGATACCTACGGCGCAGGCCAGCAGCGTACCTACAACGCCGATAAAGAGGGAGATACGGCTTCCGTAAATAAGAGAGCTGAAAATATCCCGTCCCTGACTGTCGGTACCGAAAATAAACCGGGCGTCTCCTCCCGCCTCCCATGCAGGCGGCTTGTAGGAATCCGTAAGGGAAAGAGAGGCCACATCATAGGGGTTCTGCGGCGCAAACAGCGGCCCAAAAAGGGCAATGAACAGCACCAGTACCACGATCACCGTACCGACGATAGCGGACGGACTGCGCTTGTAATTGTGAAAGAACTCAGACTCAGCAATGCGCCGAAGCAAGCTCTTGTTGGGGGCCGCGCCCCTTTTTTTCATTTCACCCATAGCGCATCACCTGAATTGGATTCTCGGGTCGATGACTGTATACAGAAGGTCGACCACAAAATTGATAAACACAAACAACACCGTAGTCAGGATCAGATAGGCCACAATGACCGGCCGATCCACCGAGTTAATGGAGTCGATGAGAAGCTTGCCGAGTCCCGGCCAGGAGAAGATGGTTTCCGTCACCGTCGTAAAGGCGATAAGGGAACCGATTTCCATACCGAACACCGTAATAACCGGGATCAAGGCATTTTTCAGGGCGTGTCCAAAGAGGACCTTCCGGGTGGACACACCTTTGGCTCGGGCAAATTTGATATAATCCTGCCGCATATTCTCCATCACACCGGCGCGGGTAAGGCGCACCAGAGACGCGATGTTGGTCACAGACAGCGTAAAGGCCGGCAGGATGATGTACTTAAGTCCACCGGGCGCAAACAGGCTGAAATCCATCCCCAGGAACGGCACGGTCGCGCCCCGTCCCGAGGAGGGGAACCAGTGCAGCTTCAGAGAGAAGATGTAGATCAGCATGATGCCAATGAAGAAGGATGGCAGGGAAATGCCCAGAATGGAGCCTCCCATCACCAATGTGCTGGATTTTCGTTTGGGGAAAGCGCCCGCATATACGCCCAGCGGGATAGAGATAACGAGCGCCAGCACAACGGATACAAAAACCAGCTCCAGCGTAGCAGGTACCCGCTGGGCAATCAGAGAGAGCACGTCCACCTTATAGATATAGGACTTGCCGAAATCCCCCTTGAACGCATTGGTAACAAACGATACATATTGCTCCAGGATCGGCCTGTTGAGCCCCAGTTCTTCTCGAACCTGCTCTCGAACCTCAGGCGGGGCCTTGGGCGAGACCAGCATATTGACGGGATCGCCAATAAAGTTGGCCAGAACAAATACCAGAATGGACACAATGAAAAGTGTAACTACCATTTGCGCCAGCCGCTTCAGGAAATACTTGAACACGGTAACACCTCATTTACGGGCTTACACCCTTTTGGCGGGAGGCAGAAGGGAAGATCCCCTTCTGCCTCCTCCCATTGACTGTTCTTATGTACGCTTAGAAGGTGAAGTCCCAAGCCAGAATATGGTCATCGCAACTGGGGGTGTACTGAATGCCGGCGCGCACGCCGAAGATATTGTGCTTGAAGAACAGGGGGATGTAGGCGGCCTCGTCCCGGGCGATCTGATCCACCTGCTCCACCAGCGCTGCACGCTTGGCCTGATCGGGCTCAACAGATGCCTGATCCAGCAGCGCATCCACCTCGGCATTGCTGTAATGGCCCTTGTTGCCTTCGCCCATGCCGGGCTTGCCGTCGTAGGTATAGAGCATATCGTTGAAGATGACCATGCCCTCGCCGGAGCTGTCGCCCCAGCCCGCCATGAAGAAGGAGGACTGGAGGTTCTCTGCGCTTGTCTTCTCATAGAAGGAGGCGCGAGGCAGCAGGTTCACCTCGGTCTGGATGCCCACCTTCTCCAGATAGCTGGCAATGGCCTGAGACACCTGATCGGCGTTCACGTCACTGTCGTTGCGGGCATCGATGCGGAGATAGAAGCCATCGGGATAGCCAGCCTCCGCCAAAAGCTGCTTGGCAAGCTCGGGATCGTAGGCGGGACGCTCTGCATCGGCATTATATCCCACACAGATGCTGGGCATATAGGAGTTGGCCACGGTGGCATAGCCGTTCATGACGGTATCGACGATCGTCTGAATGTCAATGGCGTGGTAAATGGCCTGACGAACCTTCACATTGAGGAGCGGGTTGGGATCGTCGGTGCCGGCAGAGCCATGCTCATTGAGCTGATCAAAGCCCATGTAGTTGCAGGACAGGCTGGGATTGGTAATGACCTGGACGTTGGGGTCGTTCTCCAGGCGGTTCACGTCCATCACAGGGATGTTGGAGATAAAGTCCACCTCGCCGTTGATCAGAGCGGTCGTGCGGGTAGCTGCATTGGCGATAACGCGGAACTCCACGGTCTCTGCATCAGGCAGCTCGCCCCAGTACTCGTCGTTGCGGACCAGCTTGATGTAGGATTCCTTCACATGCTCCACCAGACGATAGCGGCCGGTACCAACAGGGTTCGCGGCGATCTCCTCGCTGGTAAGTCCCTCACAGGTCTCCTTGTCAAGCATCATGATATGGACCAGGCTGCCGGCAAACACGGGATAGGGGATCTTGGTCACCAGCTGCACGGTGTAATCATCCACCTTCTTGACCTCCTGAAGACGCATGAGGTACACGCCCATCTCCAGAGTAGGATCGTTGAGGATGCGCTCAAAGCTGAAGACCACGTCATCGGCATTGAAGTCGTTTCCGTTGGAGAACTTCACGCCATGGCGGAGCTTGAACTCCCACGTCACGCCGTCATCCAGAACAGTCCAGCTCTCTGCCAGACCGGGCTTCTTGTTCATATTTGCATCATAGTCCACCAGAGGGTCGTACAGGTGAGACGCCATCTGCATCTCGATGGCGCTGTCCTTTACCGCGGGGTCCAGCGAGACAACATCATTCAGCACCGCGATGGTCAGGCTCTTTTTGCCGTCATCAGAGGGGTTGCTCTGCTGTGATTTGTCTGCCCCACAGCCGGTCAAGGCCACCGAGAGACACAGAGCTACGGACAGGAACATTGCGATGGTTCTCTTTTTCATAGCTGTTTCTCCTTTAAAAAATTTCTTATCTCACAAGGTGCGTCGTTTACAGGTATCACTGAAGCGACAGACCGTTGATCGCCTTTTCCATCTGATCCAGAGCCTTTGTCAGGGTACACCTGGGACAGGCCACGTTCATGCGCAGGAAGGCCTCTCCCTGCTCGCCGAACTCATAGCCGGCACAGAACGCCACCTTGGCTTCGTTGATCATGAACTGCTCCAAAGCCCTGCCCCGGTAGGGCAGCTGGGAGCAATCCAGCCAGACCAGATACGTGCCCTCGGAGGGGATCATGCGGATCTGGGGGATGCGCTCCCGCAGGAACTGATCCAGATACGCCTTGTTGTCGGAGACGTAGGCGATGGCCTGATCCAGCCACTCCTCGCCGTCGTTGTAGGCGGCTATGAGAGCGGCCATGCCGAAGATATTGTCCAGCCGCGTCTGGGCGATGGCCATCTCCTCGTTGAACTTGCACCGCAGGTCGTCGTCTGCCAGCACGAGAGTGGCCATACCCAGTCCGCCCAGATTGAAGCCCTTGTTGGAGGAGTAGCAGACCATGGAATGGCGCAGTACCTCCTCGCCCAGCAGGCCAAAGGTGGTGTGAGGATGCTCCGGCGGCACGAAGTCGCAGTGGATCTCGTCCACCAGCATGAAGATGTTGTGCCGCAGGCAGATCTCCGCCACGCCCTCCAGCTCCTGACGGGTCCATACCCGGCCGGTGGGGTTGTGGGGGCTGGAGAGCACCAGTACCTTCACGCCGGAGGCAGCCTTGGCCTCCATGTCGGCGAAGTCGAAGGTGTAGCGCCCGTCCTTCCAGATCAGCGGCGTCTCCACCAGCTCCCGGCCGCCTCGGGTGACCATGTCGAACAGCGGGTCGTAGTTGGGCATAGGGATCATGACCTTGTCGCCGGGCTTGGTGAGGATGCGGAGCACCACGTTCATGGCGTAGATCACGCCGGGAGGCGCAAAGGCCAGATGCTCATAGTTGACCTCGAAGCCGTGGCGCTTTTTCAGCCAGCCCATCACCGCATCGTAATAGGGCTGCTGGCGTACACCGTAGCCGTAGACCGGGTGAGCGGCGCGCTTCTGTACGGCCTCCACGATGCAGGGGGCGCAGGCAAAATCCATGTCCGCCACCCACATGGGGATCACGTCGTCGTGGCCGAAGTAGTCCATCCCGCAGTCCCACTTGAACGAAAATGTGTTTCTGCGGTCAATGGGTGTGTCAAAATCGTATTTCATGCAGCGCCTCCATTTCAGTTGCCCATCATGGGAGCAGCACCGTCACGCAGCGGCTTATTGTGGTACGGGCGCGCTGCTCCGCCCTGCATATAGAGGAGTCGATCACCATGCCGATACATACCTGCACGGGTGAGCCCCGGATGAAATCACTGCTGCGGGAAGCCTCCCGCCAGAGCGGAAGCCCGAAGCCGGGGCCACTCCTCTGACTGATAATTTTATTATGGCCCTGATTATAATTTATCACTTCACCCTTGTCAACCTGTCATAAGCGACAATAAATTTGACAATTTTTTGTCTAAATCGCTGTCCTCGCGGCTTTTTCGGCCTCTCCTTGCAAAAAAAATGTTACACCGTCACTGTTTTCCAACACATTAGGTGTTGATTTATCCATTTATTTTCGATATACTGACTTTTGGCAGAGCTATATGACAGTTTTTTATCAGGCAAAATTTATTGTTGAGAAAGTAGGGATACTGTGAGCAACTACGCCTGTCTTGAGCGATACATTCCCCTGGTGGAATTTATGGGGCGGATCTGCGGAAAGAATTATGAGATCATCCTCCACGACGTTTCCACGCCGGAGCGCTCGGTGATCGCCGCCTGCAACGAGCATCTCAGCGGCCGCCGCGTGGGTGACCCCATGACGGAGCTGGCCAAGGAGCTGCTGCGAACCGAAGCCTACAAGGAGCACGACTATGTGGCCAACTATGAGGGCCGCACCCGG
>ENA-ORPK01002816-ORPK01002816.1-human-gut-metagenome-genome-assembly--contig:-NODE-2816-length-11561-cov-3.035373_pt1 | contig 11561 bp, 10 predicted proteins | sample MGYA00242139_ERZ509068 | MGnify/ENA primary metagenome ERZ509068 (study PRJEB26280, sample SAMEA2338687) | human gut metagenome | biome: human gut; feature: human-associated habitat; material: faeces... | reverse complement strand
TCCCGATGCTTTTTTTGTATCTATCAAATTGATATTCTTCTTATTTATTTTCTTCCTGATTATTTTATTAAGATGTAGTTTATTTTTCTTTTTAATTATTTTCGACAAAATTTCTATATTGAAGTGCTTGAGAAATGTGTGCGGCAGTAATGTTTTCAACGCCTGCAAGGTCTGCAATCGTCCTTGAAAGTTTCAAAAGTCTATCGTAGCCTCTGCCTGATATATTGAATTTTTGTCCTGCCATTTTCAAAATCGTTTCTGATTTTTCGTCCAATTTACAGAACTGTTTTATGAGTTTTGGTGTTAATTCTGAGTTTGTATAAATTCCAAGTCCCTTGTAGCGATTGATTTGAATTTCTCTTGCTTTAATGACACGTTTTCTGATTTCGGAAGAACTTTCACTTTCGAATTTTCTGCCAATTAGCTCGTCCGCCTTCAATCTCGGCACTTCAATTTGAATGTCGATTCTGTCCAGCAGTGGACCAGAAATTTTTGAGCGGTATCTTTGAATTTGAAATTCTGAGCAGGTGCAAGCCTTTTCTTTATCGCCGTAATATCCACAAGGACATGGGTTCATCGCTCCGACAAAGATAAATTTTGCTGGATATTTTATGCTCGTTTGTGCACGGGAAATAACGATTTCTCCGTCCTCAAGAGGTTGACGCAAAACTTCCAACACCTGTCTTGGAAATTCTACAACTTCGTCAAAAAACAAAATTCCTCTATGGGCGAGGGTAATTTCTCCTGGTTTTGGATTTGAGCCGCCACCTATAATTCCGACTGACGATGCTGTGTGGTGTACCGTTCTGAAAGGTCGTTTTGTGACAAGCGGATGCTCGGGGTCAATTAGTCCGGAGATACTGTAAATCTTTGTTAATTCAATCGCTTCGCTTGGTTCGGGCGGGGGTAAAATTGATGCAAAACATTTAGCGAGTAAGGTTTTGCCTGACCCAGGAGAGCCTGACATTAAAATATTGTGTCCTCCAGCAGCCGCAATCTCGAGTGCCTTTTTAGCCTTCAGTTGACCTTTCACGTCTTTAAAATCAAATGGAAATTCTGAATTTTCACAAGCCATATATTCTTTTATATCGAAAATTGTTTTCTCTAGCGGTTTTGCACACTCAGGGTCGTCTGTGAAATGATTTACCACGTCTATCAAATGTTTTGCACCGTAAACTTCGATGTCTTGAATTAAAGCAGCCTCTTTTGCGTTTTCAAATGGAACAATGATTTTTTTTACGTCAAGGTCTTTAAGACCTGAAACAAGCGGTAATACGCCAGTTACGGGTCTAAGTGAACCGTCCAAAGAAAGTTCGCCAATGAAGGCATAATCTTCACATTTTTCACAATTTATCACGCCATCAACCGACAAAATCCCGATTGCAATCGGCAAATCGTACGCTGAGCCTTCTTTCCGAATGTCCGCTGGGGCAAGATTTACCGTGATTTTTTTTGTCGGAAAAGAATATCCTGAATTTTTTATTGCAGAGCGAACTCTTTCTTTTGCTTCAGAAACCGCAGTATCAGGCAACCCTACGATGATTACGCACGGAAGAGAATTGTTTACATCAACTTCTGTCGTAACCTTATGAGCCGTTAAACCTGTTAAAACACCTGTGTAAATTCTTGATACCACGATTGCCCTCTAATGTATTCCGTACAGGCATTTCAAGGATTCGTACCAGTCCAATTTTATGCCGTCCTCTTCACAACGATTTTTTATCATTTCAATCATTTTTTCCATTTTTGGCGTGATTTTTCGGTCATTTCTTTTGAACCATTCTCTCTCAACGTCCAAAACGACTGCTTTTATGCCGATTTGCTTTGTTGTCAAATCGTACCATTTCATAATTTCTTCTTCATTGTCGTTATAGTTTGGAATGATGATAAACTTAGACCACACGCAACTTTTGCCCTCTTGTTGTGCTTCTGAGTATTTTTTTAAATTTTCTACAACTTTTTCAAAACATGAAACATTTTTAATTTTGTTAAAAGTTTCTTCGTCGCCGCTATCGATTGATACGAACACGTTTGCCTCTGTTTCTTTCAAAAGCCTTTCAATTCCTTCAGAAAATTTTATTCCGTTTGAATTGACGATGTATCTTTTCATTCCATTTTCTATGCAAAGTTCGATGATTTTTTCGAAATCACGCATCAGTGCGGGTTCTCCACCTGCAAACATAATGTAGCCGTAAATAGAATTTTTTAAAAGTTTTTTATCAAATAAATCCTGAAAATATGGAAGAAGCGAATGTTCTTGAAATCCTTCTATTGACCAGCAATCGCAATAAACACAACGACTGTTGCATTTTATGAAAGAATTGATATCAATAAATAAAATTGAGTCCTCGTCAAGCATTTCGTCCGCTTCCCGAATTGAAGGGCAACCTTTGCAAAATTCGGGTGGATTACCTTCTGCAATTTGTTTTCGCCAAACGTCTCGCTTTTCTCTTATTTTTGCCCAATCGATTGTTTCATAACTTTCAGCAAGTACAGGTTTCCCTCCGCCAGAGTGTGCCGATTTGCAACAAGCAAGCACATTATGGCGTTCAAAATTAATACCGCTGTCCATATAATCGCATTTGTATAATTTTGTCATGACCTGTCCTTTCCCTGATTATAGCATTAATTTTCGATTGTTGGGCAAGATTTTTTGCGACGTAATTTGTCTCTGAAATTATAAATCGGAATACCTGCAAGCGTGATAATCAGTCCGGGGAGTGTGTATTGCGGTTTGTAGAATGTCAATCCTGTAATAATAAATGTTGCCATAACCATAAAAATCAAAATGACAAAGTTTGGAACTTTCGCAACGCCACGCTTTTTCGGGTAAAGTTTTCTCATTCTGAAAATACCGAAAATCGTTATCGCATAGAAAATTAACGAAGAGTAAATTACATAATCCAAAAGTTGTGAATATGATCCCCACATTATCAATATACAAATCCAAAAACATTGTAGCCACAAGGAATTTTCGGGAACTTTTGTTTTTCGGTTAATCTTTGCAAGTGCTCTGAAAAATAATTTGTCCTTCGCCATTTTGTAGTAAACTCTTGAGCCTGTCATAATCATACCGTTTGAACAACCAAATGCCGAAATCGCAATGATAATCGCAATAAACACCATTCCGCCATGTCCATAAATTGTATTAATTAATTCGGCTGCAACAATGTCCTGATGCGAGTTTTGGATAGTTTCTAGAGGCATTGTTCCTACATAAATCATATTAATGCCGAAATATAGTGCAATAACTGCGATTGAGCCGAATAACAAAGCAAGTGGAATGTTCCTTTGTGGCTTTTTAATCTCTGAGGCAATGAAGGTTACGTTATTCCAAGTGATTGAGGCAAACATCGAGCCGACGATTGCAACCGACAAAATTTTGTAAAAGTCGAATCCGTGTGGGATTACGTTGTTTGCAAGCGAAAGGTTTGCTCTCAGACAGTCGCAATTAAAGCCCACAAATAAGCCCAATCCGATGATTAATAACATCGAAAAAACTTTTGTCAGAGTGAACAAATGTTGAGTAAACATACCCTGTTTCACCCCTCGAGAGTTGATATATGTCAAAATTATTACTGTCGCTGCCGCAAAAATTCTTTGGAGTGACAAATGATAATCTCCAATGCTCAAAACGGTTGTGCTTTCTGAAATTACGGGAAAAATTAACCCGATGAATTTTGCAAATGCGATATTTACCGCTGCCAAAGTTCCGGTTTGAATGACCGTAAACAAAGTCCAACCGTAGATAAACGCCAATTTTTCGTTGTAAATTTTTTTCAAGAAAACATACTGCCCACCCTCATCAGGAATGGTTGAGGAAAGTTCGCCATAACACAATGCCCCACAAAGTGTAGTTACGCCTGCTAAAATCCAGCATAACAAAAGTAAAATGACCGAGTTTGTCTGTCTTGAAATTTCTGCCGAAACAATAAAAATCCCACTTCCAATCATTGAGCCTGCAACGATTGAAATCGCATCTTTTAAATTCAAAGTTCGCTTGAGATTGTTCGACATAAATTAATTTTAGCATGAACATTCATGCCCGTTGAAGTTTCAACAAAATCCAAAAAAAAGGTGCTGTTAAAGCACCCTTTTAAAATTTGAAATGTGAAAAATTCTATTTGATATATTTGTCTGCAACCGAATAAAATTCAGCCTTCTCAGCCTCTGTCATATTGACAAGAGGAAGTCTGAGATAATTTTTGATAATACCCATTTTAGAAAGGGCTTCTTTTATCGGAATCGGGTTCGGACACATAAAGATTTTCTTGAAAAAATCGTAATTTTTAAGATGTTTTTCAAGTGCCTTTTGGACTTCGCCGTTTTTGAAGAGGGTAATCATTTCTTTGATTTCCTTACCAATAACGTGCGAAGCGACGCTTATGACGCCTGTTGCACCCAATGACATCATAGGGAGTGTGAGGCTATCATCACCGGAATAGATTGCAAAATCAGACGGACATAGTTTTTTCATATCGCTGATTAAATCCAAATCGCCGTTGCTTTGTTTTACGGCAACGATATTTTTATACTTGTTTGCAAGTTCTGCAATCGTTGCAGGTTGCATATTTACGCCTGTTCTTCCGGGGATATTGTATAGAATAATCGGAAGTTTTACGGCTTCTGCAACCGCTCCGAAGTGTGCAATCATTCCTCTTTGGTTAGGTTTGTTGTAATAAGGAACGACTGTCAAAATAGCGTCAGCACCTAATTCTTCAGCCTTTTTTGCAGTCATAATTGCAGTTTCGGTGCAATTAGAACCTGTGCCCATAATGACCTTAATTCTGTTGTTAACGGTTTTAAGAACAAATCTCAAAACTTCCCATTCTTCTTCGTGGGTCAATGTCGGACATTCTCCCGTAGTGCCAGCAACGAGTATTGCATCGCTCCCTGTTTCGATGAGGTGGTTAACCAATTTTTCAAGAGCCGCATAGTCGACCTTCAAATTTTCATCAAACGGCGTAATCATTGCCGTTATTACTTCTCCGGCATTATATCTCATTTTTTATTCTCCTTTTTAGAATAATTCCATTTCAATAACTTTTTCGGCAATTCTGACGGTGTTCAAAGCCGCACCGATTCTGAGGTTATCAGCTACGCACCAGAGTGAAATACCGTTGTCAAAAGCAAGGTCTTTTCTTATTCTGCCGACGTAAACAGGGTTTTTGCCTGCAGTGTCTTTCGGAGTCGGGAATACCATATTGTCGATATCGTCCATAACTTCAACGCCCCAAGCGTTTTCGAGAAGTTCTCTTGCCTTTTCGGGAGTCATTTCTTTTTCAAATTCGATTGTTACTGATTCCGAGTGGCTGTTGAAAACGGGAACTCTTACTGCCGTGCAGGTAATCGGAGTTTCTTCATCGAGGTGAAGAATTTTCTTCGTTTCGTTAACAACCTTCATTTCTTCTTTCGTGTAGCCGTTTTCGCAGAATACATCGATTTGCGGAATTACGTTGAAAGCGATGTCTTTTACAAATTTTTTATTTTCAAATTTTTCCCCTTTTAGGCTTGCTTCCGTGCTTTCACGAAGTTCGTTGATTGCTGCAAGACCTGCTCCACTGACGGCTTGGTATGTGCTTACGATAAGTCTTTTGATTTTTGCATAATCGTGCAAAGGTTTCAAAACAAGCATCAATTGTGAAGTTGAGCAATTCGGGTTTGCAACGATGCCGTGATGCTTTTTTAAATCATCGTGGTTAACGCCTGCAATTACAAGCGGAACGTCTTTTTCCATACGGAAAGCACTTGAGTTGTCAATGTATACGCAACCACGTTTTACGGCTTCTTTTGCAAGTGCCAAACTTGTTGAACCGCCTGCTGAAGCAAGTACAATATTAACCCCTTCAAATGAATCGGGAGTTGCTTCTTCGATTGTATATTCTTTTCCTTTGAATTCTATCTTTTTGCCTGCACTTTTTGAACTTGCAAGGAATTTGATATTTTCAAACGGAACGTCATTTTCTACTAATATTGATAAAATTTCTCTGCCTACAACACCTGTTGCACCGAGAACCGCTAAATTAGGTTTTTTCATAATCTTCCTCTTTTATCTTTTTGCACTATATTACCACGTCAAGACGCAGATAGACAGAATGTTACATAATGTTATCAAGACCGTAAACAAAGCCCTTTTGAGCGTATACGTGTTTTACGGCAAGAAGAACTCCGTTCATATAGCATGCTCTGTCGGACGTGTCGTGTCGAATTGTCAAAACTTGTCCTGCTGCACCAAGAATGACTTCTTGCGATGCGGAATAACCTGGCATTCTGACTGAGTGAATGCGGATTTGTGATTTTCCGTTTGCTCCTCTTGCACCCGTCAATGTTTCTTTTTCGTCGCAGTTTCCTGTTGTGAAACAGTCATTTTCTTCCGCCATAAGTTCTGCCGTTTTAATTGCAGTACCAGATGGTGCATCTTTTTTTTGATTGTGGTGAAGTTCAATGATTTCAGCGTTGTTGAAATATTTTGCAGCCTCTTTTGCAAACTTCATCATCAACACTGCACCCGTTGAAAAGTTCGGTGCGATAAGGCATGACACGTTATTTTCTTCTGAAAGTTTTTTGAGTTCTTCAATTTGTTCGGGCTTTAAACCTGTTGTACCTATTACAGGTGCAATGCCGTTTTTGAGGTAATTTTTTGCATTTTCGAAAATAATTGACGGTTGGGTGAAATCAACCACTATGTCGGGTTTTTCGTTAACGTTGATTTCGTCAGAAATCAAAATACCGTTTTCTTTTCCGCAAACGATTTGACCGATATCTTTTCCGAGTTCAAACTTGTCGATAGCCTGAACTAGTTCGCAATCAGGGTCGTTAGTAACGGCCTTAACGACCTCTTTGCCCATTTTTCCTAAAGCACCTGCTACTGCAACTTTTATCATGATTTTTTCCTTTTTAAAATTTTTATAAACTTTTTGAAAATTATCGCATAATAATTTTTTTAAAAAAACATTTTATTTATTTTTGTAATGTTTTCAAATTGGTTTATTATATGCCCTGACAATTTTTCTATTTTTTCAAGTTTTTTACTGTAGTACAGTGCCGTGTTTTCGTTTTTAGTTAAGTAAATTAATGACACAACTATAATATACATTTTTGAAAAATGTATAAAGGCTTTTTTTATGCTTTGGTATAGAATTTGATTTATATTTTCTTTTTTTAAGTAAATTTTTTCCTCTAAATTTTTTGTATAAATTTCAATAACTTGTAAAAATATACCTTCTTCTTTGTTTTCCATATTACCTCTTTGTTAAGTATTTTGAATTATAACTTGAATGATAAGTCATTCTGATGACAAATAGAACAATAAATATACAAATAAATGACATATTTGTCAATAAATTGTCAAAAAATTATAATTAAGACATGCAAATTAATTCTAAAAATCAAGTAAAATTATTGTTAATGCTTGAAGATGTTAAATTAAAAGAGCTTGTTGTCAAATTGAGTGAAACAACAAGGAAAAAATACACGTCTGATGGCTTATCACATAAACTTTCCCGAGGAAGGTTAACTTATGATGAAATGCTTTTGATTGCTGATATTTTAGGATATAAAATTGAATTTTCAAAAAAGGATAAAGTTTAGAAAGTTGAGTCGGTTTTAGTTAATCACTAAAATAGAGTTTGTTGTTTTTTAAGAAACAATCTTTTTATTTCCATTTTTGAACAAAACGTATTTTTGTAATAAAATAATTTCAGTAAATACAAATACGAGTGGAAATATCATGTCAGAAGAAAAAAAAGAATACAAAAATACGCTTAATTTGCCTCAAACGACACTTGAAATGAGAGCAAATGCGACGAAAAAAGAGCCCGAAACTCAAAAGTGGTGGGCTGATGAAAAAATTTATGAAAAAACTGTCGAAAATAGAGACAAAGCAAACGCTTTTATTCTCCACGACGGTCCTCCGTACCTCAGTTCCGAAAAAATTCACGTCGGTACGGCATTAAACAAAATTTTGAAAGATATTTTAATTAAATATAAATCGCAAAGAGGCTATTATGCACCTTACGTCCCAGGTTACGACGGTCACGGTTTGCCGATTGAAAACAAGGTCGTAAAAAATATTGAAGGCGGAAGAAGTGCTTTGACTCCTTTGGAATTACGTCAAAAATGCCGTGAATACGCTCATAACAGTTTAAAAGGTCAAGAAAGCGAATTCAAACGCTTAGGTGTTTTGGGAAATTGGGAACATCCTTATTTGACTATCAACGCTGAATATGAGGCTGAACAAGTTCGAGTTTTCGGTGAAATGTATAAAAAAGGCTACATTGAAAAAGGCTTGAAACCTGTTTATTGGTGTGCATCTTGCGAAACCGCACTTGCAGAAGCGGAAGTTGAATATGCTGATCATACCTCAACTTCAATCTATGTAAGATTTAAGTTTGACGATGAAAGCACAAAAACTTTAAGAGAAAAATTTGAATTTTTAAACAATGGCAAGGATATTTATTCGGTAATTTGGACAACAACTCCTTGGACAATCCCGTCAAACCTTGCCATCAGTGTTCATCCGAAGTTTGAATATACATTCTTTGAATACAACAATGATGTTTACTACGCAGCAACGGAACTTTTGGGAAGTTTCTTGAAAGATGTTGATTGGAACGAAGCAGACATCAAGGTTTTGGGCATTTGCAAAGGTGAAGATTTGGAAAATCTCACTCCCGAACACCCGCTTTATGACAGAAAGTCACCGATTTTATGCGGCGAACACGTTACTCTCGATGCCGGTACGGGTTCTGTTCACACTGCTCCCGGTCACGGTCTTGAAGACTATGAAGTTTGTTGCAAATACAAAATCGGCGTTTATTCACCGTTGGATTCAAAAGGTGTTTGGACAGAAGAAGCAGGCGATTTGGCTGGTATTCCTTATTACAAAGGGAATGAAATTGTTATCCAAAAATTGAAAGATTGTGGTGCATTACTTGCATCAGCGGACATTCAGCACAGTTACCCGCATTGTTGGAGATGTAAAAAACCTGTTATTTACAGAGCAACTCCACAATGGTTCGTAAAAGTTGACAAGTTCAGAGACACTGCACTTGAAGAAATTAAAAAGGTTAAATTTATTCCTGCGTCAGGCGAAGCAAGAATTTCAAACATGGTTGAAGGTCGTACAGACTGGTGTATTTCACGTCAAAGAGCGTGGGGTGTACCGATTCCAGTATTCTATTGTGAAGATTGCGGCGAAGTTATTTGTACGGACGAAACGATTGAACACGTTGCAAAAATCTTTGAAAAAGAAAGTTCTGACGCTTGGGTAAAATATTCAGAAAAAGAACTTTTACCCGAAAACTTTGTATGTCCTAAGTGCGGAAAAACTCATTTCCGTAAAGAAAACGACATTATGGACGTATGGTTCGATTCAGGTGTATCGTGGAGAGCAGTTGTTGAAAAACGTCACGAAGAATTAAATCATACCCCTGTTGATATGTACCTCGAAGGTTCAGACCAACACAGAGGCTGGTTCCAATCATCATTATTGACATCAGTTGCAACACAAGGTATTGCACCTTACAAACAAGTTTTGACACACGGATTTGTATTCGGCGAAGACGGCAGAAAAATGTCAAAATCTTTGGGTAACTACATCAGACCTGATGATATTATTAAAAATTACGGTGCAGACATTTTGAGATTATGGGCTGCATCAGTCGATTACAGAAACGATATCAAAATCGGCGATAACATCGTTAAGCAACTTTCGGAAATCTTCAAAAAGACGAGAAACACGGCAAGATTTTTGCTCGGAAACCTCTACGACTTCGACCCTGCAAAGGATTACGTCGCTTATGAAGATTTGAAACCGCTCGATAAATTCGCACTCCACAAATTGAATGAACTTATCGAAAACGTAACAGAAGCGTTCGAAGCGTATGAATTTTATAAGTATTTCCAATGCTTACAAAATTTTGCGGCTGTCGATTTGAGTTCATTCTATCTTGATATCGTAAAAGACAGACTTTACACAGCAGGTAAGAAATCGCTTTCAAGACGGGCATGTCAGACAGTTTTGTATGAAATTTGCTCGGCATTGAACAGAATTTTGGTCCCTGTAATGCCTCACCAAGCTGAAGATATTTGGAGAAATACTCCGGAAGTTCAAAAAGTCGGAAAACCGGAAAGTATCATTCTTTCATCTTGGCCGACAGTTAATGAAAAATGGACAAACGAAGAAATCAACGCTGATTTCACGGAAATCTTGAAACTTCGTGAAACAGTAACAAAAGCAATCGAAGTTTTAAGAGCAAACAAAGTTGTCGGAAGTTCGTTAGAAGTTGCAGTTACCGTAACAGGTGAAAATACCGCATTACTTGACAAGTACAAAGATGACTTAAAAGTTTTGTTCATCACATCTCAAGCTTACGTTTCAACCGAAAAACCCGAAAATGTTTTGAGCGAACATACAGAACACGGCTTCACTGCTTGGGTTACAAAAGCGGAAGGTCAAAAATGTGCAAGATGTTGGAAGTATGCAGACCTTTGCACGGAAGAAGGCCACGAAACGATTTGTCCCGACTGCTTGGAAGCAATCAAAGGCTAATTTTTTCAAAAATATTAAAAAGGATAATCTTCGGATTGTCCTTTTTTTTGTTGAAAAAATATGATAGACTGAAATATCACTTAATAAGGGTTATTTGATGGTTAAAGATGAAGTATTGTTTGTTGCAAAACAAAATAGAAATTTAGTTTTATTTTACGTTGTTGGCTGTTTGGTGTTTGCTGAGATAGGTGTGTTTTTAATATTTCATGATGATATTTTTTATAAAATTGTGGGCTATTTTACAGCAGGTTTTTTCGGGGTATGTTGTTTGCCAATGTACTTAAAATGTTTGCTTTTTCCGATAACTAATTTGATTTTGCAAAAAAATGGATTTTATTTTTGTTCGAATAACTTTTCTAAACTGATATTTGTTGAGTATGATAATGTTTCGGGTATTGAGTTGTTGGATATTTCTCAAACAAAAACCATTTGTTTTAATTTGAAAGATGACTCAAAGGTCGTAAAGGATTTCAATATTTTACAAAAATTCATTGCAAGGTCTAATGAAAAATCTTATGGCTACGAATTTTCAATCTCATTGTCTGGCACTGGCGAAAATATAGAAAAAGTATATGAAATGATGAGAGCCTTAATTTATGAAAAAGAAGGCAAAGATGCTAAATCATTCTAAGAAAGCAGGGTCGACTTTAGCCGACCGAAATTAACCGTCATTCTGAGGGACTTGTTCCCGAAGTTAAGCAAAGGAAAAACAATGATAGAAGAAAAAAATTTTCTAACAGTAAAACAGGAACGATTCTCGATTTTCAAGTTTATTTTATATGGTATAGGCCTTTTGATTGCCGGATATTTGTTGGTGTTTTTTCTTCATATTGATGATTTATTTATCATTGAATGTTTGGGGGTATTGTTTGGGGTAATTTGTTTTCCTGTTTTATTGGTTGATTTAATTCGACCGAAAACGTTGTTATGCTTGAAAGAAAGCGGTTTTATATTCCACGATAATGTTTGGGTGAATTATAGTGAAATTAAGAAATTCGAATTAGTTCAA
>ENA-ORPK01002810-ORPK01002810.1-human-gut-metagenome-genome-assembly--contig:-NODE-2810-length-11581-cov-2.220371_pt1 | contig 11581 bp, 11 predicted proteins | sample MGYA00242139_ERZ509068 | MGnify/ENA primary metagenome ERZ509068 (study PRJEB26280, sample SAMEA2338687) | human gut metagenome | biome: human gut; feature: human-associated habitat; material: faeces... | reverse complement strand
CTGTGTACAATCAGCTCGCCGGCATTTCCGCCGTAATAGCCTGCGCCGCCACCCGCTGCCCCGGCACCGCCGTTTCCCATCCGGGAAGCTGCACCGCCGCCACCGGCAACATATCTCCCCCTTTTTTAATTCTTTGCACTAGTTGCAGTAGTAGGAATATAACTGCTTATCTCGGATATTGCTACTCGGTCAAGGATGTCTTGCAGATGTTTGCACATGTAAAACCCCAGAAAAGATAAAGACTTCAAGCCCAAAATATGGTAAAATTCAAAACATAAAAGAAAGTACTACTTTCAAGAAAGAAGAGATAACAGAATCTATGAGTAAAATGAGTGATAAAAGCCATGAAGAATCTCTAAAGCTAAGAACAGAGGTTAAGGAGTACATAGATAGGATGGTAGCTTCAGGCATACCAGTAACCAAAAAGGCAGTTATGGAAGGAGCCAAGGTAAGCAATGGTTTCGTAAATAACAAAGAAATCACAGAATACATAAATAAGGCAAAGGAGAAACAAGCAGAGCAAGACCTAAGAGTAGACGTAAGCCTTCAAAACACCATTTTATTTCGTAAACTCATGTCTTCATATATATTCCAATATGCTCTGTTGGACGAAGAAGAAGCATTTTTAAAAGAAGCTATCAAGGAAATGAAGGAGAAACTGGCAGACAATGAAAACATTGAGTAAAGAGGAAAAGGAAATAATCAGACTCATACAAAAGAAAGAAATTACAGATATTTATTCCTACGTCAAATATTTTAACTTAGGAAAAGAAGTTCAATATTTTAAGGAAGATATTCAAAAAAACTTTGATTCAAAATATGGAAATAAAATCCTTACCATTACAAAGGACAAAAACAGCTTTATTAACTCCAGACACGTTATAAAAGAACTCCCAAACGATAAATATACGGCAAAACCTTATCTCTCATATGACGATAAGCCAGAAGAACAAACCATTTGTTACAACAGAAAACAACAAATAACTCATTCGTACACGTTAACAGAACCAACTTATATTTGTGAGGACATAGAAAAGATTTTAAATTTCATTTCAATATGGCAATTTCTTGAAAGCGAACATTTAATCATTGAGCTTCCAAAATCCTGTGAAGAGCAGGATATGGGATTATTTTTAAGTAAAGAATTTGGACAAATAAGTGAAGAAAAATATTTCCCCGAAAATTTAAGAAACACCTATGAGTTAAAGGTGGATGCTAGCGAATTTATGGATTGGCGTTTTAGCCTCAATATACATAATTTTGAAATCAGCTTACCTTATTTGCAAAAGCAGATTCAACCAACACTAGGACTTGATACCTTTGTAGAAAAAGGATTTAAAACAAAATCTGACCTCATAGAAAGAAGAAACTTTATAATTGCATTAGCAGGTGTAATTGTTGCAATCGTTACTTCTGGAGCTTCACTTATTATGTCACTTCTGGACAACGGAAACACAGAAGAGCTTAATAAAATCAATAACTCCTTGCAAGAAATTCGGCAAGAGCTAGATTTACCAGAAGAATCAACACAACAATAAAAGGAAAAATCCCTTGACCTTCCAAAAGAAGAAAGTCTTGGGATTTTTTCAAATTGTTACTATTGGTTATCTTCCATTAATATCTTCATCAATTCTTCTCTGGTAGACACACCCATAATCTCCATCATAAGTTGTAAATTATTCATGGATTTACCTGCGGCTTTTGCTTTTGCGACTCTACTTCTTGCTTCTTGAATTGATTTAAGTGTTTGCTCATCCAAATCACTGTTATTAAGAACCATCTGTTTGCGCTCTTCCGACGTTGGATAATGGTCAAAATGCAATTTATAATCATAGCTCTTTACTTGTTCAAATTCCTTGCATAAGCTCTGCATTTCTGCTCCATAACCCATTACCCTTACCCAACCTTTACTTCTTGTAATAGCTGTAAATAAGGCATTTCTGTCACTTCTAGGAACAAGGGAATTAATACATCTCTGAGCGTTAATAATATAAACCATAAATGTTTCATTGCCCTTTGCTCTGAATACACTTGTATATACGATAGAATCATCTCTAAAGAAATCTTCTGGATTTCTCTTACCTTTGTAGGTGTCATACCATCCATCTTTTCTGCAATTTCTTCAGCAGTTGGTTCTCTACCTAATTCCTGAACAAGCTGTCTCTGGATACGAGTTAACTTATTGATAGTTTCTACCATATGTACTGGAATACGAATAGTACGTGCCTGATCGGCAATAGCACGAGTAATAGCCTGTCTAATCCACCATGTTGCATATGTAGAGAACTTAAATCCTTTTGTATAATCGAACTTTTCTACAGCCTTAATAAGACCCATGTTACCTTCCTGGATTAAGTCTAGGAATAACATACCACGACCTACATATCTCTTAGCGATAGATACAACTAATCTTAAGTTTGCAGCTGCAAGTTCTTTCTTAGCCTGTTCATCACCTTCGAGAATACGTTTTGCGAGTTCAATTTCCTGTTCATGAGTTAATAAGTCTACACGACCAATTTCCTTTAAGTACATCTTAACAGGGTCATTGATTTTAACGTTAGAACCTAACTGGTTCATATCATCATCGTCATCAGACTGGTTATACATCTTATTTGTATCACCAAAGTCCATATCTAGATCATTACCGAAATCTAGATTTGCGATATCATCATCACCTGTATCATCATCTGTATCTACTTCTAAGCCTTCAAGGTCATCAAGATCATCTGCCCCTCCAGCCATGAAGTCATCATCATCTATTTCTAATGCATCTAAACCATCTTCAATTTCAATGTGGTTTTCATTGATTGCATCAATAAGGTTTTCATATGCTTCATCATCTAAATCATATCTAGACTGGAAAGCATCTAAGTCATCCTGAGTTAAACGGTTGCCTTTAGCCTTAGCGGCACTAATCAGCATTTTTTCAAGTTCTTCAAGAGTAATACCCTGTACTGCTTTATCCTTTTTTGCCATAGCTACTCCTTTTTCAAATCAATTAGTTTTTGGAGAATCTCAGCTTTTGCGCTAGGTGCAAGAACATCCTTGAACTGTTGCTGCAGTTCCTGTTCACGAATATTCTTGGTATTTTCTGTAATTCTCGCAATATAATCATCAATTACTTCTTTTTGATAAGGGAGTGGAAGTGAACACTCCGCAATATCTGTCAATGCATTCACAAGAGCTGAATGAGAACTCCCAATCTTATCGATAAGGTTCGCTACATCCATTGTCTTATGCGTACGATAATAGTCTCTAATATAAGCGGCTAATGCACGATATGTATCATTATGCATAAAGCCTGCTTTTGCTTCATAAATATCACTGACCTGACGGTCATTCAACATATAGAATAATAAATTCTTTTCTGCCAAAGTATATTTATCTAGAATAGGACGCTGGTCCTGAATTGTTTCAATACGATTTTGAGAGAACTGTTCACGATGTTCTAGAATAGCGGAACTATTGAGCAGCTGTTCCTCAATGATTTCCTTAGGGAAATCAGTCAATGATGAAAGCTTCGCAATATAATGTCCACGATCAATTCTATCTTCTATCTTCGCAATTTTCTCACATGCCTTTACAAGTAAGGTTTTACGATCTTCATAATTACGTAAATCAAGTCTTGAACATTCAAAGGCCATCATGAAGTCAATAGGACTTAATGTATCCTTTAAAACCGCATCGAGACCTTCTATACCTTCTGTTGATAAGATTTCATCTGGATCTCGTCCATCAGGTAAAAGAACGATTTTGACTTTAAAGCCCTGCGATGTAAGTAAATCACTGGATTTCATTGCGGCCGCCTGACCGGCCATATCACCATCTAAGCATAAATGAATCGTACGTGTCATACGCTTCAACATTCTTAAATGATCTTTAGTAAGAGCTGTCCCCATCAAGGCAATACAGTTATCATGATGGGCACGATGCATCGCAATCACATCCATGAACCCTTCATTAATATAGACGAAGCCTGCCTGACGAACTGCTTCTTTCGCACGATGGTAATTATAAAGTGTTTTACCTTTAATAAATATATCGGACTCTGGTGAGTTCATATATTTAGAATTCTTATCCTGAGCTTTATAAACTCTTCCTGAAAAACCGACAACTTTTCCAAATTCATCATAAAGAGGGAACATGACACGATCATGGAAACGATCATAATGACGTTCATTCTCTAAGACTAGGCCTGATTTGACCTGAGCCACTTCAGTATAGCCTTCTTTCTGGAAACGTTCATGTAGAATAGATTTTTCTGGCGCATAACCAATCCCAAACATCTTGATGAGATCATCATCAAAACCACGATGACGTAAATAATCAAGTGCCTGTTTACCTGACTGGGTATAGAGATAATACATATAAAGTTTTAATGCAAAAGCGTGCATATCATAAAGAGGCGCAAGCGCCTCATCTACTTTCACAACACGCTTCTCGAGTGAATAGCCGGACATATCAACATGTCCAAACTCCGCTACTTTCATAACGGCTTCTACGAAAGGGACCTTCAAATATTCCTGAATGAATGTGAAGACATTCCCTCCGTTGCCGCATACAAAACATTTATAAATCTGTCTTGATTGTGAAATAGATAAAGATGGATGATTATCATCATGAAAAGGACAGATAGCCATATAGTTCTTGCCTTTTTTATGAAGTTCAAGGTACTGGCCCATCACATCAACGATATCTACGCTTTGTCTGATTTCATCAATCTTTTCCTGTGATAATCTTGCCATCTATTACTTCCTCTTAGTTAAAACGTGTTTTATCTGCGATATAATCTTTTAACTGATCAATTGGTAATCTGATCTGTTCCATAGTGTCACGATCTCTTACAGTAACGCTATGATCTTCAGCTGTATCGAAGTCTACAGTGACACATAATGGTGTACCAATTGCATCCTGTCTTCTATATCTCTTACCAATCTGACCTGCCTGATCATATTCACAATAGAAGTCTTTCACTAATTCGTTATAAAGTGCCATTGCTTCATCAGACTGTTTCTTAGTAAGTGGTAATACTGCAACTTTTACTGGTGCTAATGCAGGATGGAAATGCATTACTTTTCTTACATCACCATTTTCAAGTTTCTGTTCTTCGAATGCATCTGCAAGAACTGATAAGAATAAACGGTCAGCACCTACTGATGGTTCAATAACGTATGGAAGATACTTTTCATGAGTATCTGGATCTAAGTATTCTAAGTTCTTCTTAGAATATTCCTGATGACGTCCTAAGTCATAATCAGTACGATCTGCGATACCCCATAATTCACCCCATCCAAATGGGTATAAGTATTCGATATCTGTTGTTGCTTTAGAGTAGAAAGAAAGTTCTTTCTGGTCATGGTCTCTGTATCTTAAGTTTTCTTTATTGATACCTAAATCATATAAGAACTGCATACAGTCATGACGCCATTTTTCAAACCATTCTAAGTCTTCATTTGGTTTAGTAAAGAATTCAAGTTCCATCTGTTCAAATTCTCTTGTACGGAAAATGAAGTTACCTGGAGTGATTTCGTTACGGAATGATTTACCAATCTGTCCAATACCAAATGGTAATTTCTTACGTGATGTTCTCTGAACGTTCTTGAAGTTTACAAAGATACCCTGAGCAGTTTCTGGTCTTAAGTAGATCTTGCTCTTAGCATCCTTTACAACACCCATAGATGTTTCAAACATCAATTCGAACTGTCTGATATCTGTGAAATCATGTCCACCACATTCAGGACATGCGATGTTATGTTCTCTAATAAAAGTCATCATTTCTTCTGGAGTCCATCCATCTGGATGTAATTCAGGATCATAAGCTTCAATTAATTTATCCGCTCTATGTCTTGATTTACACTGTTTACAGTCAATAAGTGGGTCATTGAAGTTACCTACATGTCCACTTGCCTGCCAAACTCTTGGATTCATGAAGATTGCAGAATCAATACCTACGTTGTAAGGACATTCCTGAACGAATCTCTTCCACCATAAGTTTTTGATGTTATTCTTTAACTGGACACCCATTGGTCCGTAATCCCATGTATTTGCGAGTCCATCATAGATTTCTGATCCCTGATAGACAAAACCTTCACCTTTTGCATGTGCAATTAGCTTTTCCATATCTTTTGTAGCCATATTTTCCTCCTTGAGATAAGAAATGACTTAGGAAAACCCTAAGCCATGAACTTTATAGTCCAGTTAGTTATACCCTTATAGTGGATATTTGTCAACCAATCATAAGGGTATAAAAAAGAACCTTTCCTAAGAAAGGTTAGATATAAGTACGTGCGTTTAACCAGGCAAGAATGTCTGTATAGACATTGATGCGATCCTTGCCAAATAGTAATGCATGACGTTTGTTGTCATAGATCTTTAGTGTAATATCGGCCATACCTAGTGTTTTATAGTTATGATAAATCAGCTGCGCATCTTTACCTAGACGAGTGAGAGGATCAAGTGCACCTGATGCAATCCATGTAGATAAATAAGTTGGTGTTTTCTGGTATGTCTCTTCACTATTGGCATGTCTAGAAATCTTATAGATATCACTATACCCTTTAACTGTATAAGAGAAATTCGTCAATGTATCATTAGAAAATCTATCTACTAATTTTTCATTATCTGTAAGATAAGAGAATGGATGATCTTCATTGAAACGATATGATAACTTCATTCTGTTTCTTAATGCAAGCTTATTTAAATGATATCTTTCACCCTTCATCAGTTTAAAGAAGTTAAGACAAAGATTCTTATAGCGGTACGCTCTGACACCGGACACTGCCCCCATCAACAACATTCCCTGGAAATAATCACCAAAGCGTGCTGCATATTCACGAATCATCTGTGCACCAAAGCCAGTTCCTAAATAAAAATAAGGTGTATCTGTATAGCGTGCCATCATGATTTTCTGAAGACGATGCATATCCTTCATCAAATGATCAAGTACTTCTCCTTTTCCAAAATAACCCTGTTCAAAATCAATCAGTGAATGACCATGTCCGACCATATCACTCACTACGACAACATATCCTTTATCACACATGAAATTCGCAAAATGATCATAGTTGCATGCATTTTCATTGAGATCATGCTGTACAAATAAAACAGCTTTGACTCTAATGATCACCTGTGGTTCATAAACGAAAAAGTGAACATGTGTATGTAGTGTTGATGTATAAGTTTCTTCGTGCTTCATACATCCATCCTCCCCTCATATCCATTCCTTCACAAAACGCAACGCATTGAGATATATTCCACAATATTCATCAATATAATACTCAAATATGAATAATATCTCTTTAAGTACAGATTCATCTGTAGACAATGTATCAATATGCGCCATCGGCGTCTTATATATATGACGTATTGCCTTCAGTGCATCTATAGATAATTCTACATCCTGTGGTGTTTGATGCTTATGGCATACAAATCCACCATCTACAAGTGAAAAAGAAGTGACTGATGTATGTCCACAATGGACACACCCGTCTACTTCTAACTCTATTCCGTTATCTTTCATAATAAAGACAAGAATCAATGCATAAATCAATTTATATGAATATCCTGTATCTATTGCCTTAAGTGCATCAACCAAAAATGCATAAGTATCTAGATCAGGTTTATTTTCAGGAATATAGCGATAATAATATTCTAATAAGCATTGTGCTAGTATATCTGTTTCTATATGATCCTGGATATGTGTATAATACTTAATTCCTGAAGCACGTATAAGAGATGATAATCCTTTGCGTACATTTAGCTCAAATAAGCTTAACGAGGAAGGTGTGACACCACGCGCATTTTTAGAATTGATTTTTCTAATTCCTTTTCCATAGACTGATATTCTACCATAGTCATATGTATAAATAGAAAGTATTGCATCAGATTCTTTCGAAGGAGTCATTTTAAGTACAACCCCTTCTGTTTTCTCAATATTATGAGTAATCATCCTGGTTGTAACCAAATTCCTTTAAATACTGTGCTTTATTACGCCAGTCTTTTTCTACTCTTACAAAGAGTGAAAGCTTAACAGGAACACCCGCAAAACGCTTCATATCACGTCTTGCCTGGTCTTTGATCTTCTTGATCATTGTCCCCTGCTTACCAATAATAATACCCTTCTGGCTCTTTCTATTCACAATAATGACAGCCATGATGTCTAATCCATTTTCATCTTCAATCCACTGTTCAATTTCTATTGCCACATCATGTGGAATTTCATCATGAGTGAAATAAAGAATCTTTTCACGGATGAATTCAGCCATAATAAACTGTTCTGGATGGTCTGTAATTGTATCTTCTGGATAAATAGCTGGACCTTCTGGTAAATCCTGTTTGACAGTCTTGATTAATTCATCCACATTATCCCCATTAAGCGCACTGATTGGGATGATTTCCTTAAAGTCCATCATCTGATTCCATTCAATCAACTTATCCATTAATTCATCTTTTGAAAGAAGATCCGCCTTATTTAAGACAAGATAGACAGGACATTCTGCTTTCTTTAGCCTTTCTACAATAAAGCGGTCCCCCTTACCAATACGTTCATTGGCAGGTTCGATAAATAAAATCACATCAGTTCCTACGATACTATTTAAAGCTGTTGTATTCATAAATGAACCTAAACCATCCTGTGGCTTATGAATACCTGGTGTATCTACAAATACAATCTGTGCTTCATCATCTGTATATACACCTTGAACTGTATTTCTTGTCGTCTGGGCAGTAGGTGATGTAATAACTAATTTTGTCTTTAAAATATGATTTAATAAAGTAGACTTTCCTACATTAGGACGTCCTACAATACTTACGAAACCTGATTTATAACTCATAAATCCTCCTCACTAAAACTTCTAGGTAATAATTCATAGATATTAGTCACTTCATAGTGGTCTCTTGCCCCTAATACAATAGGTGTATCAGATTTCAAGAGTTCACTTAATACCTGTCGACATGAACCGCAAGGTGAAATCAATGTTGGTCCATCTCCGACAATCGCAAGTGCTTTAATATCCTCTTTACGGTAGCCTTGACAATAAGCCTGAAATACTGCATTACGTTCAGCACACATTGTAGAGCCATAAGCTGCATTTTCAATATTGGCACCATAAATCATCTTGCCATCATTGAGTTCACAGCATGCGCCTACTTTAAAATGTGAATAAGGAGCATAGGCATTTTCTCTTGCCTTAAAGGCTTCATCCACTAGATATTGATAATCCATTAGACTCCCTCTCTTTCAATACTTAAGGCACCTAAAATCTCATCCTGTAAACCAAACATCTCTTTTTCCTGTTCATCAGTCATATGATCATAACCAAGTAAGTGGAGAATACCATGTGTAAATAAGAAACACATTTCTCTTCTTAAAGAATGACCATATTCTTCTGCCTGTTTCTTTGCATGATCTACAGAAATAAAAATATCCCCTAAGGTTCTAGGCATGCCTTCCACATAAAACTGATCATTATCCTCCATCGCAAAACTGATGACATCTGTAGAACGATCAATATGACGATATTCTCTATTAATTTCATGTATTCTTTCATCATCTACAAGTACACATGATACTTCTACATCATCTTCAATACCTAAAGTCTTTAAAGCCTGTTCAATAATAGCTATAAAATCCTGTTCATAATTATTTTCAAAGTTATCTACTTCATTATCAAATACAAAATCTATATTCATTTATGATCACCCTTTCTCGATGATTTTTCCTTTATCCATTATAACATAGTCATATCCCATGTTCATGATTTTTTTATCATGTGAAATTACCATAAACAACTTTTCTTGATAAGTCTCAAACAAAGTTTGAATGATGATTTCTTTACGTTCAAAAGAAAGATGACTCAGGGCCTCATCAAGAATATAAATATCTCCATCACACAACAAGGCACGGGCAAGGGAAAGAATCTGTTGTTCTCCTAAGGATAAAGGAAGTCCCTGAGAAGTGATGGGTGAGTCTCCTAATTCAATTAATCTTTCTCCTGTTAAAGAAAGTAATACATGAAGTATACGTTCTTCATCCTCACAATTCAATACCTCTTTAATAGAACCAGGAATAAATGATTCATGTTCCTGTACAAGAATGATATGTTTCTTTAAAGAATCCTGATTGATATCCTTTAAAGGCTTATTATTCAGGAGTACTTCACCACGATAGTGAGAATCATTGCCTTCGAGTAAATAAGCTAAAGTAGACTTACCAGATCCATTATCTCCAAACAAGAAGAAAGAATGATCTATTTCTAAATCAAGATGATTTAAAACAGGCTCATGAAAACCATAAGCATAAGAAACATTATTCATATGAATAGCATGAATGGGTTCTTCTATAAGCAATTGACCTTGCGGTAATGGTGTGGTGAGTTCCTTATACTTTTCATAAAGTACTGTACTTTGGGAATATTCCACTAGAGTGGTACAAAGATGAATAAGAGGAATAAGAATCATATTATAAACCATATAAAATAAAATCAATTCACCCATACGAATACTCTTTTGATGATAAAGAAATAACCCTACAAATAATATAAGTGCTTCTCCAAGTATTTGGATCATATGCATACCAGTAGAGAGTGTCAGTGAGAATTCTTCTTGATCTTGCTTATGATTGGCTTCATTTTCATAATAGTGTTCATATCTTTTTAGCCATTGATGTTTTCCATAATATCTCTTTCCTATTTCCCTCTGGTCCAAATAATCAATCAGTGCATGAGAAGACTCAATATGAGCCGCAATATAATCCTTATAGAGTTCTAAGAAGTGTTTACTTTTAAAATAGATGAAGAGAGATAGAATCACTAATACAACAACAAGCACTAAAGATAACTGTCTAGAAATAAGTAATAAACCAAGTAGTTCTAATAGAATAGATACAAGATCTACATAGAAGATACTAAAATACGCAATACAGAACTGACTTAACTGGTATAAATCCATGATCTGTGGATGTAATGTTCCTGTATCTCCTTTTAAGTCTATTGCATGACTGATACTTGTATACACAAATTCCTTGTCAAAAGCACGAGTTAAAAGAATACTTCTCTTCTCTTTTGTCTTTTCTATACCAATCTTCATTAAACCAATAAGCAAGTAAGCACCTGAAACAATCATTAATATCACACTCGGTGTTTTGACCTTCATATAATCAATAAGTGAAGCATAAATAAGTGATAATACATAAGAGAATAATGTGATAAAGAATGTATAGCTACCTAATTTTCTAATATCCTTATGATAGAGATTCTTGATTTCCTTCAAGAACTGTTTAAATGTCTTATTCTCATATTCAAAATAACGTCCAATATGAGTGATGGATACTACATTTTCTGTATAAATTGATGCCAACTCTTCTTGATCATAGACCACAATACCATGTGCAGGATCACCAATAATATAAGTATCTTCCTTGATTTCATAGAGCACTACAAAATGGCCTATGCCCTCTTCTAATGTATGTAAGATACAGGGTAAAGTAATATGTTCTTTAATATCTGATAAAGAAGCGTGGTATGCTTTGGCTTCTATCGCATAGGCTTTAAATGTTTCTACTAACCCCTTAATGGTTGTACCC
>ENA-ORPK01002805-ORPK01002805.1-human-gut-metagenome-genome-assembly--contig:-NODE-2805-length-11593-cov-4.659993_pt1 | contig 11593 bp, 8 predicted proteins | sample MGYA00242139_ERZ509068 | MGnify/ENA primary metagenome ERZ509068 (study PRJEB26280, sample SAMEA2338687) | human gut metagenome | biome: human gut; feature: human-associated habitat; material: faeces... | reverse complement strand
TGGTGATCCCCACCGACAGCACCATGCTGACAAAGTCGTTGGCCATGCAGACCATATTGACGACGAGCTGGATCACGATCAGCACCGCCGAAAGCAGCACCGTGGTGATCACATCCCTGACAGACCATTTATTTGTTTCTTTCATAAACTCCTCCTTGTTTTCGACACTTCGTTTTCCAATATTGCACTTGGAATTCTGTTTATCTCGCAACTTTCTACGCCGTCCACTCCATGCTCTCGCTCTGGAGCTGCGCCATGTGGCGGAACAGGCCGTTCTTTTTCAGCAGCTCTGCCGGAGAACCCATCTCAACCACGCGGCCACCGGAGAGCAGGACGATCTGATCGGCGTTCATGACGGTACGCATGCGGTGTGCGATGATGAGCACCGTCTTATCCCGGATAAGCCCGGACAGCGCCGCCTGCACCGCCGTTTCATTTTCCACGTCCAGCGAGGCCGTGGCCTCATCCAGCAAAATCACCGGCGCGTCCTTCAAGATGGCGCGGGCAATGGAGATGCGCTGCCGCTCACCGCCGGAGAGCCGGGAGCCGTTTTCCCCGATCAAGGTATGGTAGCCGTCCGGCAGCTTGGATACAAAGGCGTCGCACTGCGCCGCCTTTGCCGCCGCCAGCACCTCCTCGTCGGTGGCGTCCCGCTTGCCGAGGCGGATGTTTTCCATCACGGTATCCGCAAACAGCACCACATCCTGAAATACGATGGCGTAGTTTTTCAGCAGCGCCTCGCCGTCTACCGTGGACACGTCCACGCCGCCCAGCCGCACCGTTCCCTCCGCCGGGTCCCAGAAGCGGGCTGCCAGCTTGGCTGCCGTGGACTTGCCGCCGCCGGAGGGGCCCACCAGCGCCGTCACCTGCCCCTGCTTCGCCGTAAAGGAGACGTCTCTTAGCACGTCCTCTTTTTCCCGGTAGGCAAAGGTCACATGCTCAAAGCGGATGTCGTAGCCGTCGGGATCATATCCGGTCATGCCGGTCATGCGCTTTTCGTTCTCGATCTCCTGCATACGCTCGATGCGCACCTCGCAGGCGAAAACCGCGGCCATGTTGGCAAACATGGAGCCGATGGGGTCATATACCCGGGTGGCGGCGATAAGGAACATCAGGAACGGGATCAGCGACAGGTCGCTGCGGCTCATGAGTGTCACCCCCGTGAGGACGGTGGTGGCGATGCCCAGCTTTAGGAAGGACTGTGCCGCCGTGACCACGGAGCCTGTGAACAGCTCGCCCCGGATGGTGTCCTGCTCCGCCTCGTCCAGCCTGCGGTTCAGGTCGGCGATATACCGCGCCTTCTGGTTGCACGCCTTGATCTCCGGCGCGCACTCCAGCACCTCCTGCATGGCGTCGGTGGCCGCACGCCGGGTGACGAGCCCCTTCTTTATATGCCGCTTTTCCATGCGCCGGGAGAGATATACCATCAGCAGCGACGCGGGCACCACCCACAAAAGAGCCAGCGCCATCCGCCAGTCGTAAAGCAGCATGCCTGCGGAAATCAGCGCCGTGGAGATGAGCGCGCCGTGCATGGCGGGGTAAAAGTGGGAGAATGCCTTTTCCAGCGTCTCCGTATCCCCCATGATGGTGGTGGTCAGGTCGGTCAGGTCACGGTTTCCGAAGAAGGACAGCGGGAGCTGGCGCAGCACCTCTGCCAGCCGGATGCGGCGGTTGGCACTCTCCCGGTAGGTGGCTTCGTATAGGGCTTTGTACTGGATCAGAAAGGTCACAAAGAGCGCGGCGAGGGCAAGGACGCCCGCGACCAGAAAGCGCGTAAGCCCCGCCCTTGGGTCGGTGCCGTTTGTCAGCGCCTCTACGATGCCGGAGAGCGCCGTGGCCAGCACGCCCACCGGCAGCATTTTGCTGATGTTGACCAGTACGGACCAGAACACGGCGGCCACATAGTCTTTTGCGCCCTTCTCCGTCATGGCGTATTTTTTGCGGATGCGTTCGATCATGCGGCACCTCCTACCTTCCACTGCGCGGCCTTTTGGTATTCCTCCCACATAGCGGCGTATACGCCGCCCTTTTCAAGAAGCTCGTCGTGCTTTCCTTCCTCGGCGATCTCGCCGTCCCGGATGACGAGGATGCGATCCATGTTCCGCACCGTGGACAGGCGGTGGGCGATCATCAGCACGGTCTTGCCCTTCATCAGCGCCTCGAAGGCCTTTTGTATCTTCGCCTCGTTCTCCGGGTCTGCAAAGGAGCTGGCCTCATCCAGCACCACGATGGGCGCGTCCTTTAAGATCGCCCGCGCCAGCGCGATGCGCTGCATCTCGCCGCCGGAGAGGTACACGCCCTTGGCGCCGATCACGGCGTCCAGCCCGCCCGGCGTCTTTTCCAGAATATCGCTGCACTGGGCAAGCTGCGCCGCGTGTAATATCTCCGCCTCGGTGGCGTCCGGCCGGGCGGCGCGGATGTTGTCGCGGATGCTCTTCTTAAACAGGCGCACCTCCTGAAAGACAAAGGAGATCTGCTCCATCAGCTCCGCGGTGGGGATGCTGCGCACATCCCGTCCGCCCAGGAGCACCGCCCCTGCCTGCACATCGAAAAAGCGCGGGATCAGCCGGGCGATGGTGGTCTTGCCGCCGCCGGAGGGGCCCACCAGCGCCCACGCCTCCCCCTGCGGCAGATGGAAGCTCACATTCGTCAGCGCGGGCCTGTCTGAGCCGTCATAGGAAAAGGTGACATTCTCAAAGGAAATGCCGCTGTCTGCGGGCTTGCTTCCGCTGTCCGCCGCAGGCTCGGGAAGGGGGGACTCCTTCAATATCGCCTCCAGCTTGTTCACTGCCTCGGCGGCCTCCATCTGTGCGTTGACCGCGTACATCAGCCGCTCCATCATAAAGGCAAGCTGGGGCGCGAAGAAGATGTAAAACACCAGATCGGCCAGCACTGCCCAGCCGTCTGCCGCGCCGCCGATGAGAACCATTCCCAAGGGCATGAGAAACAGGAACATGGCGTTCAGCACCACCGTAAGCAGCGTGTAGGGCATACGGCACATCATGGCGTAGCCGCTGGCAAGGTCGCGGTAGCTGAGGATGGCGGCATGAAAGCTCTTGAAGGAGTAAACCGTCTGCTGGAACACCTTCACCACCGGGATGCCCCGGACATACTCCGTGGCCTCGGCGGAAATGCGCTCTCCTGCCCGCTGGTATTCCTCAAAGAACTTCATGCCTGTCCCAGTCATCATGGTCATCAGGCAGACAAGCCCGATGACCATGGGGATCAGGCAGGCAAGCCCCATGCGCCAGTCAAAGACGAAGAGCAGTCCCACCGCCAGTATCGGCGTTACGATCCCGCCCACCGCGTCGGGGATGGTATGGGCAAGGAGCGTTTCTGTCAGCGCCGCGTTGTCGTCGATTTGCTTGCGAAGCCGCCCCGTGAGGTTGGCGTTAAAGTACCCCAGCGGCAGGTCAATGAGATGGGCGACCGCCGCCTTTCGCATATTCGTCGCCACCCGGAAGGCCGCAAGGTGCGTACACATAAGTCCGGCGAAATAGATCGCCGCGCTCAGAAGCGCCGCCGCCAGCGCATACCAGCCGTAGCGGGCAAGCCCTGCCGGAACGCCGCCTCCCGGCGTTAAAATGCCTCTGGCCGCGTACCAGACAAAGACGAACGGGAAAATGCCGACCGCCGCCGAAACGCCGGACAGCCCGCAGCCCAAGACGGACAGCCACTTATGCCCTCCGGCGTATTCCAGCAGCCTGCCCAGCACCGGCGGCTGCTTTTCTTTTTTCTGTTTGCTCATATTCCGTGTTCCTTTCTTAAAATATATGGATTTGTTGGAGGATGCGCCGCATCGGTTAGAGGCAACTAACCGACAGTTATTTTTTTAAGGCTCATTCGAGCCTTAAAAGTCCGCTCCAGCCGGAGTGGAAAAAGATAGCCAGTTCATCGACGTATTTCATGGCTTCCTCTCTCGGCATATCGTGGACGATGGTTTCACACACCGCCGTAAAGTAGGCCCTTGTGATCATGTGATGAAGCTGACGAGTCATGCTCCCGGAGAGCATACCGTTTTTTCTGAGGAGGGCGTAGTATTCTTCGGATCGATCGACCTCCAGATCCACCAGCACCTCGATGAAATCCGCATAGCCCGTTCCCTCCGCCCGGCAGAGGATCAGCTTGAATTCGTCGAAATGGTCGTACATGAACGCGACAAGCTCGTGCAGGTGCTGGGTGGAAAGCTCCAGACTGTCTTTTGTTCTTCCCTCCGGGATGAGGTCAAAATAATCATCCTGTGCCGCCTTGAAGCGGGTGAGCAGCTCGCTTGCGGTCTCGCCCACAAGGTCTTCAAACAGAGCGGTCTTATCCGGGTAGTAGCCGTAGAAGGCACCCTTTGTGAAGCCTGCCTCCGCGACGATTTTATTCAGAGATGCGTCCTTAAAACCTTTTTCCAGAAATTCTTTTTTCCCAACTTCGAGGATCTTCATTTGAGTCTCTGTACGTTCCATTGGCGCCTCCCAATATACTGGTAGTATATACTGCTGGTATATTATAGCCGAGCAGATTGAGTTTGTCAATAGGATCTGCATTTTCCGGTTGCCATGCTTTTCTACTCTGTGGGACTGAAGTGTTATCGAGCAGTACTCTCTGCTGATTTAACATATAGCAGAGCAGCACCAGATCGAGGCCACTTTTCCTTTGGATACAGGAATATATAGAAGATTTCCATACGCTTTTGTTTTTTCGCTGTACTTTGAGACGAAACCTGTGATATACTTTTGATTACTGAGGGAGTTTGTTTCGGTACTATTGCACAAAAATATTTAGGGAGGTGATGCGAATGATCACGGTCGCGGATGTCATGAAACTGCCATCCATGTATGGCGCAACTATTCTCGCAGGTCATGCCGGAATATCAAACCCAGTTGAATCAGTTACCGTGCTGGAGTATGGACAGATCACCAGTACGCTGGACGAATTATTCTCTCAAACCGAATTTCAAGAGAACGCGTTGATCATTTCCTCGTTTGCCACGATAGCAGACGATGTTGACGCGCAGTGCGAAAACATCCGTAGATATCAAGCAATGGGGAGCGTTGGGTTTATCCTTTTTTACATCGGGTTGATCCTTCCAAGCGTGGATGACCGGGTTATTGCCTGCTGCAATGAACTTGATTTGGTATTGATTACCATGCCCGGGGATATAAGGACCCATAAATATAGTGACGTGATTGGCGACATATATCATGCGATTTTCAAGGATCAACAGGCAGGTTCAAATTATGTAAGTACACTTATTCGCCGGTTTTCTAATCTTCCTGCAGAGCAGCGCAACACAAGCACATTACTTCGTATGCTCAGCAACCACTTGCAGGCATCAATTATTCTGACAGATTACAAAAAATCAATCAGCAATATCGTGTGCTGGCCGCAATCGCTATCGGAGCTATTAAGCAAGGAACTGAAAAAACAACTGCAAAAAATGCAGGGTGAACAAGCGGTCAAGATCTCTTATGATGATGGTGCAAATTATTTGCAACACTGCCCAACACTTTTGGAGGGCAAAGAAGGTTTCGATTTATATACATTTAAGTACAATGAATTACTATCAAGAGAAGATCTGTGGCAGGCGAGTGAATTTGTCCAGCTATATAGCCATATTTGGAATAAGGATCTGGGAAAACCTGTAACATCAGAGCTGGTTCGAGCCATCATTGACGACGACCCCTTGAAAATGAGGCGATTAGCAGACTTGTTCCAAATTAATGTTGCGGAGCTGAATCAAATGTGGGTGTTTGCTTCTGTTGATTCTTCAGAGCCGGATTTGAAATTGCTGAGGAAATGCACAGAGTACTTTTCCGGAATATACAAAACGGTTTTGGTCGGTTACTATGAATCCAATATGGTGATTTTTGCCCATGCTCCCCAAACGGCAGGTGAACGAGATGCTATCGTGCAAGATTTCATTAACGAGTCGGCGGATTCTTATAGTAACTACATAGTGGTTTGCTGTGATTGCCTCAATACGACCAATGATGCCCATAACGCATACTTTGATGTCATGCAGTACGCTTCTTATGCCAGAATCATCTACCCACAAAAGCGCGTCTTACGTCCATCGGACGTGTCCTTCGCCTCAATATGCGCAAAGGAAGCTGCTTGCAGGGAAGCTCAGATTCACTATCTAAAAATCATAGAAGACATTGAAACAACACCTGAGTTGCTGACAACCTTGACCGCATATTTGCTAGACTATGAGAGCAGCATGGCAAATACCGCAAAAGCACTTTGCTGCCACATCAACACGATAAAATATCGATTAAATGCTATCCGCGACAATACGGGCTATTCCCCATCTAAACCAGCAGACGTATATCCACTACTGATTGCTGTTGCAATCAATCGCATGAAGAACTCCGAAAATGAATAATAAAAGAAAAGAGCGGCGGACTTGTCCAAATGGACAAATCCGCCGCTCTTTTCTTTTGCCCTTATAATAAATACAATCGCACGCAACTGGACTTATAATAGTTATTAAGCTGTAGTGCATATTGCACACAGAAATAATCTACATAGGAGGACTTCAAGATGCCGCGTGAACTTACAGCTTGCGAGATCGACAGCATCATGGTCGGAGCGACGTTCCTTGGTGCAGGTGGCGGTGGTCCGCTGGATACCGGCCGCGAACTGCTGAAAAAGCAAACATCCGGTTCGTATTCCATCGATCTCTATTCCATGGACGAGATCCCCGAAAAGGAACGGGATGCAACGTATGGCGCGATGGTCGCCTGTTTGGGGTCTCCACAAAAGATCAAGGAGAATGGTACCTTTGGTCCAGATGGGGTGGCGTGCTTTGATGCCTTCAAGAAGGCGATGCTGCTGCATGGCAAGGAGATCAAGTATCTGTATTCCGGCGAGATGGGCGGTATGAACACGATGGTTCCGATGCTGGTTTCCATTATCGCAAAGCAGCAGGGCGGATCTTCGATTGGCCTTCTCGATTTTGATGCCAACGGAAGAGCCGTTCCCGAGCTCAACACCAGTCTGAATGCCGCTCGCGGCTTCGCTCCGAATCCTGTCGGGCTGGGTGCGCTGCCTACCGTTGGAGGGAAGTCTTGCACCGAGTGTATTATCGAGTGCGAAACCGACACCGAATCTGAGACGATCTGCCGGAAGCTGTGCGAGATTTACAACTCTCAGATTGGATTCTCTACTTGGGCAATGAGTGTGAACGAGCTCAAGGATAACAGTGTGCTCGGCTGCGTAAGCACCGCCGAAAGGATCGGTGAGAACATCAAGATGATTCAGAAAAAGCCAGAGCTTGATCTGACCGGCGTTTTGAATGATGCCGGATATGCTTGCCGCCGTTTGATCCGCGGAAAAATCAAAGACAAAATCATTGAGGTCGTTCATGGCTTTGATTTGGGGCGAACGGTCATCTGTGACGATGAGACGGGTGAGGATTACACGATCTGCTTCCAGAACGAGAACCTCTATGTGTATAAGGGAACAGAGCCGACGGAAGAGAATGTGCTGATCACAGCGCCGGAGCTGATCTCTGTATTCTGCCGTCTGGACAAGAACGGAGACCCCTATTATCTGCCCGTTGATAACTCTACGACTGAAGTCGGCATGTCCGTTGATGTTATTGTATCCCCCGCTGACAAGAAGTGGTGGGCGGAAGATAAGCGTGCATACCGCTGCTGGGTAAAAACGCTGCGGGATGCCAGATATCACGGTGCACAGATCGACTACAACGGCGCGCACGTTAAGTAAAATCACCAAGTAGGGACAGCTCTACATAATTAAAAACAAGAAAAGGAGATTTTCAAAATGAGAAAGCTGTACGAACAGGACATTATTGAGATTCTGTATGGCGCGACCCTGCTGGGCGCAGGCGGCGGCGGTTCCTTGAAGCAGGGCCTGGATATGATCCAGGGTCTGAAGGATGACGGTGAGCAGATCGAGCTGGATCTGCTGGATGTCAGTGAGATGAGAGATGACGCATACGCCGTCATGGTGGCGGGCTTGGGCTCTCCCGTGGCAATGCTCGATCCCGATATGCCCCGCTTTGGCCCCGATGCCGTGTTTGCCTACCGCGCATTCCAGAAGGCATTTGCCGCCGAGGGCAAGAAGCTGGAGTACCTCTATTCCGGCGAGATGGGCGGTTTTAACACTTTCACCCCCATGTTGGTGGCGATCCTGTCCGATAAGGATCCTGCCAAGCGCATCAAGTTCGTGGATGCCGATGGCAACGGTCGCGCTGTTCCCGAACTGAACACCACCATTAACGCGTTCTATGATCATCCCCCCAAGCCCATGGGCATGGGCAGCCTCTATGGTGATGAGATCATCGTCTATCCCACCACCGACCATTCCGGTGAGCAGATCGCCCGTCAGATGTGCATGCTTTACAAGATGCGTATCGGCTTTGCCACATGGGGCATGAACAAGGAAGAAATCACCAACATTCTGGACGTGGGCTGCGTTACCAAGGCTCAGAAGATCGGTAAAGCGATCCTGACCGCCAAGGAGACCGGCAGTGATGTTATGGATGAACTGAAGAAGGCCTTTGAGGTTCGCGAGTTCTGCCGCGGCACCATCGAGAAGCTGGATCTGCGCGCTGAAGGTGGTTTCGACTTTGGCACCACGGTGATCAAGGGCGACGATGGTCATACCTACTACATCGACTTCAAGAACGAGAACCTCATCCTGCGTGATGAGAAGGGCGATACCATCATGACCGCTCCCGAAGGCATCGGCATGATCGATCTAAACAACTGCTTCCCCCTGACCAACGCCGATACAAAGGAAGGTATGCGTGTGTTGGTGACCATGACCCCCGCACATCCCAACTGGTGGGATGAGGATCACAAGGCCTATACCTGCTGGCTGCCTGAGCTGAAGAAGGTCGGCATGAAGGGCGACCAAGTTCGTTACTAAGCTGCCATTCTTCGGGGAGGTGTCCATTCTCTCGGCACCTCCCCTCTCTACCCCGCAAACCATTAAAATGAAAGAAGGGAATACATAATGGACGAGAAGAAAACCTCCCTGGTGGAAAATATCACCTTGACAAGCGTTCCTGCCGACCAACGCAAATCATGGCCCAGCATCGCCTTTATTTGGGCAGGCTCTGTGATCTGCATTCCGGCGCTGCTGGTAGGCAGCCTGATCTCCGCCGGTATGAACTTCAAACAGTCGGCGCTGTGCATGGTCATCGGCTATGTGCTGGTGGTCTTCTATATGTGTCTGATGGGCATTCAAAGCTCCGATCTTGGTCTGCCCGCCACTGTGGCAATCTCAAGAGCCTACGGCAAACGCGGCTCGTCGTTCCTCGTCTCGCTGGTCATCGCCGTGTGCATGATCGGCTGGTTCGCGGCGCAGACCAGCCTGTGTGCCAGCTCCTTCTGCAACATTATGAGCGTCTACTTCCATGTAAACTTCCCCCTATGGCTGTCTGTCATCATCTGGGGCTGCCTGATGTTCATTACCTCCGTCTACGGCGTGAAGCTCATTGAGTTCCTGAATAAGGTATCCGTCCCCGCGCTGTTTGTTATGCTGATCTGGGGCGTGATTTCCTGCCTGATGAAGGGCGCCGCCGCCACGGTGTTGGCGTATGAGCCGCCGGCGTTCCTCGGGTGGACCTACGGGATCACCATCGCAGTGGCTGGCTTTGCCTCCGGCGCTATCTGCTGCGGCGACTACACCCGCTACTGCAAGAGCCGCAAAGACACGATCCTTTCCAGCGTGGTGGGTGTACTGCCCGCCGGTATCGGTGCGCTGCTGATCGGCGCGTTTCTGTCCCTCGCCGCCGGCAGCTATGATCTGTCCGTGGTGTTCTCCAGCTTTGGTCTGCCCATCGTGGGTATGCTGGTACTGATTCTGGCCACATGGACCACCAACACCGGCAACGCCTATAACTCCGGCATTGCCATCTGCAATATGTTCTCCCTGAAGGACAACATGCGCTCATGGATGACGCTGCTGGCGGGCGTGATCGGTACACTCCTGAGTCTGCTTGGCTTCGCGGATGCCTTCAATAACTTCCTGAACATCATCGCGGCGCTGGTCCCGGCGGTGGCGGGCGTGGCCATCGCGGACTACTGGATCATGGGCAGGGGACGTCCCGACCTGTGGGAGCCGTTTGATGGTGTGAACTGGATCGGTGTGGTGGCGTGGCTTGTCGGCGCTGCCGTTGGCAAGTGGGGTACGTTCTTTGTCCCCACGCTGATGGGCATTGTGGTGGCAATAGTTGTTTACTGCCTTGGCGCGCTGCTCATCAAGAGCGAGAAGATCAACCCTATTTATGTAATGAAGCTTAAACTTGCACAGTCTTCTAGAGAGGAATGAATTGCAATGAGTGTCAAGATCCTGAATCTGCTTCCCGTCACGGGGGATGTGTTTACACCGGAAATGTTCAAGTATATGCGCAAATATTTGGAGCCTGATACGGAAGTACAGACATATCAGATCACTTCCGATCCTCCCTCTATCGAATGTGAGTATGATGAGGCTTTGGCTGCGCCAGATGTTCTAAGACTTGCCAAACAGGGAGAAGAAGACGGCTTTCAGGCAATCTTTATCAACTGCTTTGGCGATCCTGCGGTAAAGGCAGCACGTGAGTATGTGGACATTCCTGTTTTTGGCGGCTTTGAGCCAGCAACACATATTGCACTGGGACTTGCCGATAGTATTTCCATCGTGACGGTGTTGCCGAATGTGGTACCCAATGTGGAAGGGAATGTATCTAAGGCCCGGTTGAATGGCCGCATTGTCAGCATCCGCAATGTAAACATTCCGGTAGAGGAACTGCAAGATCATGAAAAGCTCTGTAAGGCATTGGCCGAACAGTCTCTTCTTGCTATCCGCGAGGATGGCGCACAGGCGATCGTTATGGGCTGCACAGGTATTGTAGATGTGGCCGAACGCATCAAGCATGATCTGTTGGCTGAGGGCTACGATGTTCCCGTCCTGGAGGCAGCGCAGTCTGCTTTAAAGCTGTGTGAGGTATACGCCAAAATGGGGTTGCGGCAGAGCCGTTTGACATACATGACCCCACCGGAACGAAAGTAACAGGAGGAAAAAAACATGAGTGTGCTTGCTAATTACGAGCCAAAAAGCGTGTTCTCATATTTTGAGAAGCTCTGCACTATTCCCCGCGGATCAGGCAACACAGACGGCATAGCATCCTACCTGATCAGTTTTGCTAAAGAGCACGGACTGGAGAGCTACCGGGATGCGGCAAATAATGTGATTATCCGCAAGCCCGCCAGTGCAGGGTACGAAAACGCTGATACGATTATTCTGCAGGGCCATCACGATATGGTCTGCGAGAAGAACGAAGGCGTGGACTTCGACTTCCTCACCGACGGTATCCAGATTTATGTGGACGGCGATGACATCCGAGCCAAGGGTACAACACTGGGCGGCGATAACGGTATTGCTGTGGCAATGATCCTTGCGATCCTGAGCGATGACTCTTTGGCACATCCTCCTATTGAAGCCCTTATCACTGCCGACGAGGAAATCGGAATGCTTGGCGCGTTTGCTCTTGACTGCACCAAGCTGACCGGTCACAAGCTGATCAATCTGGACTCTGAGTATGAGGGCGTACTGATGTGCAGTTGCGCTGGTGGTGTGAATGTGC
>ENA-ORPK01002804-ORPK01002804.1-human-gut-metagenome-genome-assembly--contig:-NODE-2804-length-11595-cov-3.987002_pt1 | contig 11595 bp, 9 predicted proteins | sample MGYA00242139_ERZ509068 | MGnify/ENA primary metagenome ERZ509068 (study PRJEB26280, sample SAMEA2338687) | human gut metagenome | biome: human gut; feature: human-associated habitat; material: faeces... | reverse complement strand
GGAACTTTTTGGTGGAGACTGCTGGACTCGAACCAGTGACCTCCTGCGTGTGAAGAACTGCGTACTGTCCTGCGCAGGCGGTCATAGCCGTCGTGTTCCGCTTAATCACAGGCCGTTTGCCTCACCACAAGGTCTCAAGCTGTGCACAACAGCAGCGTCTTACAGCCTAAAAAGTCCGACACATAACACCATCCAATATCTGGTAAAACAAACTGACACTGTGCAGGGACGATCACAATATGATGCAAAGAGCGACCAAATTTCTGACAGAGACATCCAATCCACTATATTCTGCCACGCTCATGAATGACGCAGTTAATTCCCTCACAAAGCTCTTTTCTTCCAGTACCGCGCTAACCAAACACGGATGACATGGACGAAAGAGCATATCATGAGGGCATCTATTTCAGTCATGCCCTGAGGATAGTGGCTTTTGTTCTCTCCGCACCGAACTGACTACATCAAAAGTGGGCTCGGAAGGCCTTTGCAACCTCGTTAGCGCAATCTTCGGCCTGCGGATACTGTCCGATTTTCTCTGCAAAGCCATGGTTTATGCCGCGATAACGCAGTAACTCTACCGCTACGCCGTCTGCAGAAAGCCGGCGCGCGTATGCTTCACCTTCCTGCCGCAGATAATCATATTCCGGCGTAACAATCAAAGCGGGAGCTACACCGGAAAAATTATCGGCAAACAGGGGAGAAGCATAAGGATTGTTAAAGTCACTGCGACCACGCATATATGCTCTGTCTATAATTTCCATACAGCGCCGCACAGGAAGTTCATGAATACATAGATTACGCACAGTTTCTTCGTCAGATGTCACCTCATAGAAATTCTCATGCCATGTGTAATATGGATTTTTGAGACCGAATGGATTTACAGAAGGATACAGCAGGGCCTGAAAACTGACATGATTCGCACCGGTATCCCGGTCATACAGAGCAGTTGCAGCAGCAAAATTAGCACCAGCAGAATCTCCGGCTACAGCAATATGCCCTTTGTCAATTTGAAGCTCTGCGGCATGGGCATATACATGCTCCAGCGCGTCTACGCAATCGTGGAAGCCGCATGGGAATGGGTGTTCTGGCGCGAAGCGATACTCTACGGAGATAACTGTAGCGCGAGCCCGCTCGCAGAGGAGCTTACACAGATTTTCCACATACCCCATCTCTCCGCCTATCCAGCCACCGCCATGGAAATACACAATACACGGTGCGGCAGTACTCTTTTCAGCCAAAGAGTAAGAGCGCAGACGTATGAGATTTCCGGAACGCCCCGTACACACGCGATGACATACATTAATCAGAGCTTTTGTGATGTCTAGGCTCTTCCAGTTCATGCAGCTGCGCAGAGGGCCGAGGTTATCCAGATCAATTTTCTCTGGGCCGGGTTCAGCATTGAGCGTTCGAAGAAGAGATGCCGCGCGTGGATCCATACCACCCGGAACAGCGTCGGGAGCGGTACGCACCCGCACGCGGTATCCGTGGTCATTATATACTTCCTCACGCTGTAAACCGTCCAAAACAGCGCAGTACTCTTTATCATTGTAAAACATATAAGCAATCCCTCTCTTGTGTTTTCTTATTACAGCTCACGGTAGCGCTGTCCGCATTTCGGAGATGTGCTTCGACAAGGCCTTGGCGTGATGATTCAAATCATCCTGTTCAGGCACAGGCTCGCTGACGGAATCAATAAGCGACCTTCCACATATATCTGCGAGTAGAAATGGGATGATTCCGCGTATCTGCGATCTTATGCAGATAGAGGTTCTGCAGCAAACCGGAAAACACCAGCGGCGCGAAGTACTCGGCAACAGAAGAGTCAATAGAAGCAACACCGATTTCATCCGCGTCCAAAACGTAAAGACGCTTACCATAGGTGTTGAGGAACTTCATCGCGCGCATATCAACGGGACGAGTGCGGCCGGTGCTGACAAGGCACACAATGGGAAGACTCGGATCTACCGTCTCAAAGGGGCCATGCACAAGCTCTGCGAAATTGACGGTGGGGGAGTGAATCCACTGCATTTCCATGAGATTGCAGATGGAAAAGATATATGCCGCACCAGTGCAGGGGCCTGCACCCATCACATAAATCACGCTGTCATCCTTGCACTCTGTACCGAAGCGCACGGCCTCCGGCTCGAGGATTGCCTTAGCGTGACGATAGATGCCGTCCAGCATTGCCAGACCCTCCTGGAACTTTTCATAGTTCGCATAACCCTCGGCATGGTGAAGGATGTCGCAGGCAAACGCCAGAATACCAACACCGTTGGTGCCATCAACGGGCTTGGTATCATCAGCAATGCTGGTATATTTAACAGTGTAATCGCTGGCCCGGGTCATATCAGACTCTTCTACATAAAAGCTGACAACAGTGGCACCGCGCTGTTTTGCAACCTGTGCGGCAACGCAGGTTTCCGCGGTTCCCCTCATAGAACAAAGGATAACAATGCTGTTCTCACCGCAGGACTTAGGCGTAGCATGAACGAACTCATTACTGTTGTACATAGCACAGGACAGTGTGGCAGATTCGTGTGCCAAGAAATAGTACGCGGGATACTGTGCGGCGAAGGAACCACCGCAGCCGACAAAGAAAACGGAGTTGTATTTCTTGCCTGCTGCAAGAGCATTGTCAAAAATGCTGTTGGATATTTCTTTGATAGTCATAAGAATAGCCTCCTGTTGTTATAATACGTCCGCAGACGACTCATGTTGTGAATATACCACCTGACGAACAATTTGTAAAGACAAATTTTTGCCAGATGGCTTTTTCACAGATTGCAACAAAAGGACACCGACGGTCACATGGTATCCGGTATTTGATAGCTTACGGACTGTATGCCATATTTGATGGTGCTGCCTATGTGAATTCTCTTCGAGATATGAAGAGGATTTCCGTCCTGATCATAGACATAATCCTTGATCAGCAGAAGCGGCTCAGCTTTTTTTACCTGAAGGAGGGAGGCTTCCTCGTCAGTAGCACTGCAGATCTCAAACGAACTGTACCCGCCGCAGGGAGAAATGCCATGTCTGCCGAGCATTTCATAGAAGGATCCGTCAAAATCTTCACTTGTAAGGAAAAAGTATTTGGAGGTGAACAGAATTGTTTCAATGCAGATAGGAACATCCTTGATTCCTCGTACCCGGCGAACCGCGATCAGCTTGCCGCAGTCCTCGCCGAAAAACTCCTCATCTGTATGAGTAGGTGAAACCAGCTCGCAGGAAAGTGTTTTACTGTGTAGCTTCTCGCCGCCATGCAGTAGCATTGCAGTGGAGCTGAGAAATTTGGGAGTATCCGTTTTAAGCTTAGGCGAGGAAACAAACGTCCCCTTTCCGTGTATACGCTCCACTAATTCTTCGTCTACAAGTTCTGCAATGGCCTTGCGAACAGTGCTGCGGCTTACACCGTAACTCTGGCAGAGGGCATCCTCTGTTGGTATCTGCTCAGACGGCTTATATTTCCCGCTGCGTATATCGCTGCGGAGCATAGCCGCAAGCTGATTATAGAGAAGGGAACCGGATTCCTTATTGATTTCTCCCATAGTTATCATCCTTTATCGGGTAATATTCAGGTTACGCTCGACCATATTAGCATTATAATATGATAGCATACATTTGGCAATACCTTTGATGAATAAATTAAATACAACAGCTTTTTGAAACAAGGGTATTTACAAAGGCTCAAAGATATGTTATCATCTGAAAAAGACGTCATGTGTTGTATGCAAAAATGAAAGGATGAGTGCTGTGGCGAGACTTTGCTCTGTTGGACTGCTGTTGGTTGACCTCTATACGGGCAAAAAAATTATGTATCCCGGCGGCAATGAGCTGAATGTTGCGGTATACGCTTCGCGCCTGGGAAATGAGAGCGGCATAATCGGCGTGTTCGGCTCAGATCCTTCTACGGTCTTTTTGCAAGCAGTTTTGCAGGCTGAACACGTGGATTACAGTCACAGCAGGTATGCCGAAGGGCCATGTGCGAATTCGACCGTAAAAATTGTAAATGGGGACAGGGTATTTACAGGACATAATAATGGCGGTGTGACAGGTATGTTCCCGATAGAGATAACTGCCGAGGATGAGCCATATATCACGAGCTTTGATGTGGTGTCCACAAGCACATATGGACGGATGCATCCGCAGCAGGTGCAGAAGCTCTGCTCCCTGGGAGTTCCGGTTGCCTATGATTTTTCTCACGATGCACCTCAGGAGATGGTAGACCAGCTGCTGCCCTGTGTGACCTATGCTTTCTTTTCGGCGGCGGACAAGTCTGATGTTGAGATCAAGCGGTTCATATATGCCTGCGCAGAGAAGGGTGGGCATAATATCATCTGCACGGCTGGAGAAAGGGGCGCGTTTGCACTTGTCGATGGTGCGATGTACCGACAGGAGGCTGAAAAAGCTAATGTGATTGACACGATGGGAGCGGGGGACAGCTTCATTGCCGCGTTTTTAACGACAATAGAAGATCCCCAAAAGGATCGCGATGTGCGGGCAGCTCTGAAGGCCGCTGCGGTATTTGCGGCAGAGACTTGTACTAAAGAGGGCGCGGTGGGACATCCGTCTCCTATTGCATGAAGAAAGTTGGTAAAGCTGATGAATTATCAAGACAGCATTATCGAATTGAGAGGTTTGTGCAAGTTCTATGGCGGCGTAAAAGCTCTCAATGATGTGTCATTCGCACTGGAACGCGGCAGAATACATGCCCTCATGGGGGAGAACGGCGCCGGCAAATCAACGCTCATAAAGCTGCTTTCCGGCGTGGAAGAGCCAACATTTGGAGAGATTTATTTCTGTGGAGATAGAATAACATCTTTTTCTCCGTTAAATGCACATAATCTCGGGATCAGCACGGTCTATCAGGAGCCGATCCAGGTCATGGCGGTAAGCATTTCTGAAAACATCTATGCGGGAAGGCTGCCCAAAAACAAGCTCGGATTTGTTGACAAGCATGCTTTACACGATAAGACGGTAAGTCTTATGCAGAGTATAGGGATAACGCTTGATCCGGATGCGCTGCTGTCTTCGCTCAGTATCGCGCAGCGACAGCTTGTGGAAATCCTAAAGGCGGTATCTTTTGACAGCCAGCTGATCATTTTTGATGAGCCGACATCCTCCCTGACCTTTGAGGAGACAGAAATGCTCTACCGCATTATTCGGGACTTGAAAAAACGCGGTGTCACGGTCGTCTATATATCACATCGGCTTGAAGAGACATTCGCGCTTTGCGATACAGTGACGGTCTTGCGGGATGGCCGATTTGTCGCGCAGAAACCTCTAAAAGAACTTGACTACGATGCGATTGTCAGACTCATGGTCGGGCGCAACGTGGAGATGTACACCAGGGATCATATTCCGGGACAGGATGTTGTCCTGCAGGCTGAGAATTTGGAAAACGACCAAATTCATGGGGTATCCTTTTCTGTGCGGCGTGGAGAAATCCTTGGGATTGGAGGACTTGTCGGTGCGGGCCGTACTGAGGTGCTGCGGGCGCTGTTTGGAATTGACAAGTATAACGGAAAGATCTGTGTAGATGGCATTGCAGCAGGAATAAAAACGCCGGCGAAGGCTATTCGCGCCGGTATTGCATTGGTACCGGAGGACAGGAAAACGCTTGGACTCGTGCTCTCTCAGAGCATCACTTACAATGTGTCTGTAGCGGATATGTTCCGACACAAATGGCTCGGTTTCCTTGATGTAAGGTGGGAAGGTTCGCTTGTCGGCAGCCTTATCGAAAGACTTCGCATACGGACGCCTGGCGGACAGGAGTTGGCAGGGAATCTGAGCGGCGGAAATCAGCAGAAAGTCGTGTTTGCCAAATGGATGGCGACCTCCCCCAAAATTTTGCTGTTGGATGAGCCAACAAGAGGGGTTGATGTCGGAGCGAAAGCGGAGATTTATCAAATCATTGACGAGATGGCAAAGAATGGTACGGCAATTGTGATGGTATCTTCGGATATGCCGGAACTGATGGCGATGTCCGATAGGATACTTGTCATGAAGGATGGACATGTGTCTGGCGAAATTCGCAAAGAAGATGTCAGCGAAACCCTTATTATGAAATATGCACTGAAAAGCGAAGGAGAGGAGTAAAGACAAGTGAAAAAGTTTTTTGCAAGGTTGAAGGATTATTCCGGCCTGATTGTGGTGCTTATTCTCCTCTGCGTGATTTTCCAAGCACAGAATCAGAGATTTCTAACGTTTGACAACATAATTGGCGTTATGCGCCAGCTTTCCGTTTATGGTATCGTAGGCATTGGCATGGGTTTTTTAATTCTCAACGGATACCTTGATCTTACAGTGGGGTCTATTGTTGGCCTGTGTGGGGTTACGGTCGGTATGCTTATGACCCGGCTCGATATGTCCATGTGGGTGGCAATGCTGCTTACCGTATTAGTCGGCGGAATAATTGGCCTGTTCAATGGGGCCGTTATAACAGCTACCGGCATACCAGCATTTATCTTTACGCTGTCGATGACAGGTGTTTATAGAGGCATTATTTACCTCATTACAAAGGGAGCGACCATCAATAAGTTTGAAGACGATTTCCTTGCAGTCGGACGCAGCAGCTTCCTTGGCGTTCCAATCCCCATATACATTTTTATTGCAGTGCTCCTTATTGCATGGGTGATTCTAAGCAAAACTACTTTTGGCCGTTCCGTGTATGTCGCCGGCGGAAATCCGCTTGCCGCAAGGTATTCCGGACTCAACAACAAACGGATTACAATCGCGTGTTACGGCATCTCAGGTGTAACAGCTGCTATTGCCGGCATTGTTCTCGCGTCTAAGCTTACCAGCGCACAGCCGTCCTTGGGCACGAGCCTTGAGATGGAGGCAATTTCAGTGGCAGTCATTGGCGGTATGAGCTTTAACGGCGGTGAGGGATCCATTATTGGCATACTGCTCGGCGCAATGGTTATGGGTGTCATAGACAACGGTATGATCATGATTGGGATTACCTCGTATTGGCAGCAGGTCGTAAAAGGAATTGTCATTGTTATAGCTGTGATTTTTGACATCTATCGGAAAAAAGGTGTCTTTAGTCAATTAAAGAAAATGAGGAAGGTGTAACATGAAAAAGAAAATCGCGATTATTCTAGTACTTGCTATGATTGCGGGATGCCTTGCGGCATGCGGTAAGCAAGCGTCAGAACCCGGCACTGACGGGGACGGCAAAGAGATCAAAATCGGCGCACTTTACCCCACACAGAGCATTTCCTTCTGCCAGGAGATCCGTCGCGGCGTGGAAGAGGCCGCCGCAGAGTTTGGCTTCAAAACAGTTGAGTGTGTTTACGATCTCGATGCCGATAAGGGTGTGGAGATGATGAGAAACCTCATTGTGCAACAAGTCGATGCCATTGTCCTGCATTCGGTCTATTCTGATGCATTTGCAGCGCCTACGCAAGAAGCTATGGATGCGGGTATTCCGGTCATTACCGTTGACGGCATGGTCAATACGGAAGTAACTACCTTTGTTGCCTCTGATAATACACAGGGGGGGACTTTGGCCGGTGAGTTTGTCGGCAAATATCTTGAGGGCAAGGGGAATGTGCTCATTATTACATCCGAACCTGGCAATGTTACCATGGTTGAAAGGAATGATGGATTCCACGCCGGGCTTGCAGGTTATCCCGACATCAAGATCACCGAGGTTATGGATGATGGCCTGAGTGGTATGGAGGGCTATGCCAACACTGTCGAGAACGCGCTCAATGCAAACCCCGACTACGATTTTATCATTACAAATTACTCTGATTGTACTTATGGCGTGCTTTCCATATTGGAGATGTATCCTGATAAATATGGCAACATCAAGGTCAGCGGCTATGATGCTGATGATGATATGCTTGAGATGATCAAGAGTGGAACAAGTCCGCTTGTCTGCACGGTTGCACAGAATCCGTACTTGATTGGCCACATGGGCGTTGAGAGCGTGAAGACCGTGCTTGATGGTGGTGAAGTTCCTGTGGAGCAAGGTGCAGACGTTATTCTTGTAACGGCCGAGAACGCGGACAGCTACGCATCCTAAGTTTACTGTGGGCAAAACGCCCATCTACATTTCTAAAAGCAATCAAACCTCTGGCCAAGCCGGAGGTTTGATTGCTTTTAAATGAATAATTAACTCCCAAAGCACCGTAAGTGTAAAACGTAGCCTCGTATAAAAGTCCGTCATCTCAACGGGCTACCGCTCGCCGAGATGGCGGTTTTTGTTTGATTATATCGCGCTGCAAAAAAGGTGAACTTTAAATAGCTTTTTACCCGGCGCTTATGACGAATTGGAATCTGCCCCTTAGACTCCTCGGCATCCATGTTCAAACCTGAGAAAATGGGATGCGGAAGCCTTATGTTACAGATTTCGGTCGACAGATGAAATCTGGTGGTGCAAAAGGACATTACTATACTCCAAGTTTGGACTATGTTTTGACCTATGCTAAAAATATAGATTTGCTCCCATATTTCCGGGCTATTATGACCCAACAACAGATTTCTCTGTTCAACAGTATTCGGTGCTTTGCGCATATCCAGCCCGACCATACGCTTGACCTCTGCAATATATGCCGTATGGACTTTGAAGCCGTACTTTTCCTGCACATACTCCTGAATACGCTTATAGGTCGGATGCTCCTTGACCTCGCCGGTTTCCACTTCCATTCTGACCTCAACTGTCTGTCAGTGGATTTGTTTCCCGTGACAAGAGCACCACCGTCTCCACATGACACGTCTCCGGGAACATATCGACGGGCTGAACCGTTTCGAGACGGAAGCCGCCGTCCGCAAGAATGCGAAGGTCGCGCGCAAGCGTCGCCGGATTGCAGGAAACATAGACCATGCGCTTTGCCGAACTGTCCAAAATGGCTTGCAGCACACGCGCATCGCAGCCCTTGCGCGGGGGATCGACCACGAGCGCGTCGATCGAAACGTCGAGTGCGGGCAAAACGTCCTCAACGTTCCCGACGTGGAAGCTTACATTCGTGCAGCCGTTTTCCGCTGCGTTCCTTTCGGCGTCGCGGACTGCGGGCTCGACGCTCTCAATGCCGATCACGCGCCCTGCGTGTGCCGACAGCAGCAGCGAGATCGTACCGACGCCGCAGTAAGCGTCCACGACGGTCTCGACGGACTTCGGCGCAAGCAGGCGGACGGCCTCGCCGTAGAGCACGGCTGTCTGCACGGCGTTTACCTGTAAAAACGACTGCGGTCCCACGGAAAAGCGCCGTCCGGCGATCTCTTCGGAAAGCGCCGCCGCGCCCGCAAGCAGTCGAAAGCTCGTGCCGAAGATCACATTCGTATCGCGATCGTTGATGTTGTGGTATACGCTGTCCACGTCCTGCAAGAGAGCGAGCAGCTCCGCTTCATGTGGGAGCTTCCCGGTCGTGACGATCACAGCCATGCATTCGCCGGTCGTGGTCACGCGCGCCATGACGTGGCGCAGAATGCCGCGGTGGGTCGACTCATCATAGGCGGAGATGCGATAGGCCGTCGCCCATTCCGACACGCGCCGCGCCACGGATACGATGCGCTCGTCCTGGATCGGACAGTCTGCGAGCGGAACAAGCGCGTGGCCGCGTGGGCGGAATCAGCCGAATGCGACGCCGTGCTCAGCTGCCGCAAGCGGGAAGCTGCCCTTGTTGCGATAGCGCCAGGGTGTGTCCATGCCGAGCGTCGGCTGTACGGCGATTTCTCGAAAGCCGCCGAGACGGGTCAGCGCGTCCGACACGAACCTCTGCTTCAGACGAAGCTGCGCCGCGTAGTCCAGGTGCTGCAAGGAGCAGCCGCCGCAGGCCGGATACGCGGGGCATGACGGCTGCACGCGATCCGGAGATGGGACCGAGACCTCGAGAAGCTTGCCGACGGCGTAGCTCGCCGTGACTTTGATGATGTGCGTTCGGACGGTCTCGCCCGCAAGCGCGCCGGGGACAAAGATCGCGTAGCCGTTTACGCGGCCGACGCCCTGTCCCTCGGAGCCGACAGCGTCGATTGTGATGCTGAGTTCGTCATTTTTCTTGACGGGAATATCCGTATGCTTCATTTGAGTTTTACGTTGCCCTTTCCGAATTCTGCTTCCGCAGCCTGTAAAAATTTATCTGTCGCCTCAATATAGAGGTTTTCGGGAACGCCTTTTTGAATGCGCTTCGCAGCGTCAAAGAGCACCACCGGCGTTGCGCCGGGGTATTGCCGGAGGAACGCGGCGGCGCGGCGCATCTCGTCCGGCGTGAGCGAGGCAAAGCGCAGAAAGACCGTCTGCTGAAGTGCGGCGAGCGGGCGCAGATCTTCGATGAGCAGAGAATTCGTGCGCTCATCGCGAATGTTCAGCTTTCCGCGTACGGCGACGGGGGAATCGTCGTAAAATAGATTGCCGCATTGTTGGAGCGTTCGCGGGAAGAGCACGCACTCGACCCTGCCCGTCACGCCCTCAAGCTCGGCATATCCGACCATGCCGTTGCCGTTTTTTGCCGGCCGCTGCTTGCAGGAAGAGAGCATGCCGCCGACCTCGACGCCGCTGCTGTCGGAAACGCCCGTGACGCCGTCCGCTTCCTCAAGATCCGCCACCGTGAGCGGGAAGCGGCCGAGCGCCTGCGAAAAGTTGTCGAGCGGATGCCCGGACAGATACAGCCCGGCCGCCTCGCGTTCGCGCGCGAGCAGAATGGCGCTGCGCAGCTCCGGAATATCCGGCAGCTTGATGCTGACCTGATCGAGCATCGTACCGCCGCCCAAGTCAAACAGCGACATTTGTCCCGCGTTTTTCACTTTTTTTTGCTGCATGGCGCCGTCGAACGCCTGTTCGTAAACGGCCAGCAGCTGACTGCGCCTTGCGCCCATACTGTCGAAACAGCCCGCGCAGATCAGCGCTTCCAGCATGCGCTTGTTCAGTCCGTCCGTTCGCTCGCAAAAATCAAAGAAGTTCCGAAATGCCCCGCGTTCCGTTCGCTCCCGCACGAGCGCCTCCATGACGCCGCCGCCGACGCTCTTGACTGCCGCAAGCCCGAAACGGATGGCGAGCCGCTTGGAACCGTCCTCGTTATTTCCGACCTGCTCGACGGAAAAGCGTGACCGGCTCCGGTTTACGTCCGGCGGGAGAACGGCAAGGCCGAGCCGCCGCGCCGTATACACGTACTTTGCGACCGTATCCGAGCCACCTATATAGCTGTTGATGAGCGCGGTCATGAATTCGACCGGATAGTACAGCTTGAGGTATGCCGTGCGGTAGGCAAGAACGGCATAGCAGGCAGCGTGGGATTTGTTGAACGCATAGGACGCAAAGTCCATCATCTCGTCAAAGATACGATCCGCCACCGCCTCCGGCACGCCGCGTTTGACCGCGCCGTCCACGCCCTCCGTACCGTGGATGAAGAACTCGCGTTCCTTTGCCATGACGTCGTGCTTTTTTTTCGACATGGCACGGCGGACAAGATCGCTGCGGCCGTAGGAGTAGCCCGCGAGAGAACGGACGATCTCCATGACCTGCTCCTGATAGACCATGCAGCCGTAGGTGTTGCTGAGGATGGGTTCGAGCAGCGGGTGCGCGTATTTGACGCTCGAAGGATCGTGCTTGCCGCGGATGTAGCGCGGGATCTGCTCCATGGGGCCGGGGCG
>ENA-ORPK01002803-ORPK01002803.1-human-gut-metagenome-genome-assembly--contig:-NODE-2803-length-11596-cov-2.317910_pt1 | contig 11596 bp, 11 predicted proteins | sample MGYA00242139_ERZ509068 | MGnify/ENA primary metagenome ERZ509068 (study PRJEB26280, sample SAMEA2338687) | human gut metagenome | biome: human gut; feature: human-associated habitat; material: faeces... | reverse complement strand
TCCCATCCCGGCCCATTGCCCCAGCCCCCTGCCGCGTGGTAGCCTGCCGCCATGATACGCCTGTCTTGCGCCCTGCTCCTGATATGCTCCCTTGCCCTGCCCGTGGTGGCCGATGGTCGCCCAGAGAGGTCACGCGCCCAAGTACGGGCCTTCCTGCGGCAGCAGGGACTTGAGCGGACGCCGGAAGGCTATGAAGTTGACCATATCGTGCCGCTGTGTGCCGGGGGAAAGGACGCCCCGGAGAACATGCAGCTTTTAACCAGGGAGCAGCACCGCGAGAAGACGCGCCATGATCTGCGGCGGTGCTGGAAACTGAGGGACATAAAGGAGGGGGAGTGATGAAAAAAAGTATCCTATTGTTCTTTATGGCTGTCATCATGGCCATGAGCGGTACAGCATCGGCAGAAATGCTTGAGCCCGTTCAACATAACAAATGGATGTCATTTATTCTTACCGATGGAAAACGTACAGTTACACGTATTTCAACGCAGAGCGCAAGTGCTAGCTCTACTCTTGTCCTTAACTTTGCCTCTGGGAATTGTGGATTCGGGATTCCTCAAATCATTTTTTCTGCAAATGGAGTTCCTAATGGATCGAGTGTCCCCATAAGCGGAAGCCTTCGTATAGATCAAAAACCAATCAAGCCATTTACAGGAGAAATGTCAGCTGAGAATGGTTTTTTCTTTATAAATATACATGGCATCGATGGGTACTCAATGTTGCGTGATGCTATGACCGGGACTACAGTCCGTATCAAAATAGATGGCGGACAAAGTGGCCAAGATATTTATGAGCGATATTCCTTGATGGGATTCACCGCAGCCTACAACCGGGCACAAAAATTGTGCAGTGTCATGGGGAATAGTGCACCGCAACAATACTATAACCCCGACGCCCAATATTTCAACGACGCTCCATCCAATAATGGAAGGTACGGAACCCAAGACCCAGACGCTGTATATTTTTAATCAAGGGGGAATGGTAATGAAAAGAATTCTGATGACACTGCTTGCTGCTCTTGGCATTTCCGGCTGCGCCTATATGGGGGTACAGCACAGCGACATCGTGTTGCCCGACGGAAGTCCTGGGCATTCTGTGACCTGCAATGCCAGCAACGTAAACTGGTGCTATGAGCGCATAAGCAAGGAGTGCCCGAACGGCTATACCCTGCTGAATGGGAGCCAAACGGAGACCGCGGTCTTCACTGGTTACGTTTTCACCCAGAACACGCAGCAGACCATCTTCTTCAAGTGCAAATAAGTCAGGCTTGACACTCACGCCATTTTGTGGCCTCCTGAGTGTCCCAACTCTCGAGGCGTATCTGCCGCCTGCCACGCTCCCAAGGCGCGGCTTTGCAGATGAGGAACAACGAAGCCAACTGCCCGTGGCAGATTTTGGCGGCAGACGTCCGGTCTCCGTGAGGACCCGGCAGCTCGAGAGCTGGGGAGCGTCTGCCGCTTTTTTGTTCCTCAAATCCCAACTCTCGGAGGCCATATGTGCCAGCTTTCCCTTACTGCTCCCGTTACTCCTTCTTTCCCCCCGCTCTCCTATCAAGACGTTCCTGTCCTGACCACAGAAATGCTTGCTCAAGCCTATGAAGTAGAAGCTAGGCGGATTCGTCAGAACTTTGCCAACAACCGGGAAAGATTCGTCGAGGGCAAGCATTTCTTCATCCTTTCCGGCAACGATTTGAGAGCGTTCAAGAACAGCGTCGAAAATTTCGACTCTGTGAGAATCGCCAAGAACGTCAATGCCCTTACCCTCTGGACGGAACGCGGCGCAGCCCGCAATGCCCTGCCGCCCGTCCGCAAGCCCGGAGACATGTTCAGCCCGGCCCGCCGCACGGGACTGACCGCCTTCCAGAGCATGGAAGACTGCGCCGGTGCGCTGGATTACTCTCTGCGGGCCCTGGAATCCGCCGCCCGCACCATGCTGGCCCTTGGCCGATAGGGGGGAGCCATGCGCATCAACGAACTCCAGCGCCGCGCCCTTCTGGCCCTGATGGATGTGGAGACGGCCCGCGTGGCCGTGGACAAAACGACACGCCGCACGGCACAGCACCAGCTCTATGCCCTGATCCGGGAACGGTACGGCTGCAAATACAGCTGCCTGCCCGCTGACCGATGGAAGGAAGTGGTCATCTGGTTAGTGGAAGGGCCGTTGACTTAATTATTGAGGGGGGGGACAGAGCCCCCCTCTTGCAAACCTGTATAGCGGTTGTTACCCTGCCCAAGAGGTGACTTATGTTTGACGCCATCGGCACCCTGTTTACGGGGACCCTGCTCACATCAGAGCAGCTCCCTCCTATCGAAGTCCGCAAGTTGAACTATCCCAAAACGGCGGAAGACGCATTGCGCCAGGATTGGGAAAGTATCGGCCAAGACTGGAAGAATATCGGCAATGACATGAGAAGGGCTATTCAAAAAACGGACATAGGCCATGCCAGCGACCACTCCTAAGCGGAAACAAGAACAGCAGGCGGCAGTGGTTCACCATGAGCAAACCGTCATGACCTCCGGGCCGATACCGGACGCCCGCACACTTGAGGGATACAGGTCTGTCCGCCCTGATCTCCCGGACTTGATTATCGAAGAATGGCTGAAGGAAGCAGAAGCAAGAAGAGCTCTTGCCGCCAAGGAAGCAGCGATTGCTGAACGGGAAATCTCTCTGAAGGAAAATATCGCTGAAAATCTTAACAGGCTCGAATGGGGAAGGCTCATTTTTGGCAGCGTGTTCGTATTCGCGGCCTTGGGAGCTTCTGTGTGGCTGGCATATCACGACTATACGGAATCAGCTATCTTCATCTCTTCTGTTCCGATTGTCGGAACTGTCATCCTCACAGGGATAAAACTGTACCGCAGGAAGTAGCGGGAAGGGCCGTTGACTTCCGGCGGAGAGGTAGCTATCTAAAGAGAAAGGGGCGGTGAGTGCTGGTAACACCCGCCGCCCCGTGGGCACGTCCCCCGCGAATAGTGCTTCGCAAGTTTTGAGCCCGGTAAGAGATGCACCTCCTACCGGGCTACTTGCGTCTTAGAGGTTCAGCAAGCGAATCACCAAGGCCGCAAGGACGGCAGCCACAAACGCGGCCAGCACGTCCCGGAGAAAGTGCTTCATGGGTGTATCCTCCTTTCGGAGAACGCGCCCACGCAAACCTGATACCAAAAAGCCGCAGACGCCGCAACGCAGAAAGGCCGGGATCACTCCCGGCCTTTGTTGTGTGCTGCGAGCTGTACCGCCCGGACTACTTCGCCATGCAGGTGGCGCAGAAGCTCTTGAACTCCGCCATCTCGGCTTCGTTGAGCTGGCCCTGCATATCGGTCAGCAGGTCACTGAGCGCCATGAGCGCATGGGTGAACTCCTGTGTGGCGACCTTCCCGTAGCGTTCTTCCTTGCCGGCCAGCTTGCGGTAATCCAGCCAGCCGCCGAGCTCTTCTTTCAGACGGTCGCAGGTCTTCAGCAGACCGTTCTCCTCCTGGCCATCAAGACGGGTCACAGTCCCCGTGGAGGGGTCGATATTGATCAGCATGACATCCCCCTGTCAAGCAGCCATGCTAGGCGGTCGCGCCGCCACTGGTGGCCGTGCGGGTAGGCGTGTAGTGATTGATGGCGAAACGTTCCAGGCGGGACACGGCGGCATCAGCGATGCGATCACCGCGCAGCGTATCCTTCAGGGCTTCGTTTTCGCGGGCGAGACGGGCGTTCTCATCCGCAAGGCGGTTGGTCTGGATCGTGCATTCCAGACGGTCGAACCGCTGGTTCATCTCGCAGCAGCAGTCCTTCTGGTTCTGGATGATGCGGCATTCCATGGCGGCCCGGGCGTTCTCGGCCTTCAGGGCTTCCAGCTCGATCTTGGCGTTGATGAGGCCGGAGCTTTCGCGAATATCGCGGCTCACGCCGTCCACCTTGCAGTTGAGGGAGGCCAGAGCCGCTTCCATCTTGCAGCAGCAGTCGCGCACGGTATCGCCCACGTTGCGGGTGGCGTCCACGGCACGGTCGCCCTGGTTGCGGATGGAGTTGGTCACATTGGCGATGGATTCGCACAGCCAGGTCTGGAGGGCCTGAAAGCCGTTGGTGCTGACAGCCTGGGCAGCGGAAATGCGGTCATGCAGCCCGATGATGGACTGACAGCTGTTGCCGGCGCAGTTGCCGAACGCGGCCTGCTCGGCGCCGTTCAGGTTGCCCCAGCCGCCACGGGAGAACAGGAACAGCAACAGGAACACGAACATGAACATGCCCTCACCGCCCCAGCCGCGGTCATGGCCCTTATCCTTGCACAGGGCCAGCAGGCCGGGAAGGTCCATGCCCTTGTTGCCCTGCATGAGGGCCAGCAAACCAGCGATATCACCCATGGTCGAGTTCTCCTTGTTGAGGTTGTCGTCCACCTTGTCTTCAAGACGGTCCATCTGACGCGCGAGGTCCGAAGGGTCGTAGCCCATGAAAAAACCTCCAAAGTTTCCCCGGCTGCGGGATTGCGGCCGGGCTTTGGAGGTATCTTGCCCTATACGAACTCTTCCGCCAGCGGGACGGCACACCCCGGCCCCATGATGTCCCTGGCGCTTCCACAAAGACGCTCCCAGTCCTCAAGGGCCTCACGAGAGTAGAATATCCTGCCGTGGATGGAGAAAAAGCGCGGGCCGGGCAACCCGGGTTCCCACGCATGGTCACATCCTTGGATGCTTGCCCCGATCCGTCCATGATGCTATCAAATTTCCGCCTCGGTTCCCCGGAGCACATCAAAGGCGGATACTCTGCACGGGTTCGGTCCTCCCGTGTGGGGCCGTGGTGCGGTGCCTATTCGCCGCGCCGGTGGGGGCGTTGCAGCGCCCCCGCCTCTAGCCTCTACCTCTTAACCTGCCACGCCCCAGGGGCGCATCCAGAGGGTCTGGTTGTTTTCCCGCTCCACACGGCGCTTCATGCGGCGGTAATAGCCGGGGTTTATCATCTCGAACAATTGATAGCCGACCAGCCAGTCAAAGGCCCAGCGGAACCACCAAAGGTTGTTCCCCGGCACAAGCCCCATGATGGTGCGTAGCGCGCCCTGTCCCAGGGTGTCCCCATCCCGGACGCGCACCCAGATATCGTGGATCTCGTCAATGGTCCCCAGCGTCGGCCCGGCCAGTGTGGCAACAAGACCTCCCCCTGCCCTATTGGCCTCACCGAACATAAAATCTCCAAAGATCCCCAATCCGCCCCCCTGGAGTGCAGCGGCAAGAAAGGTCTTGTATGCCATCTCAAGGCTGTCGATTTCACGCGGATTCCTTCCCTTGAGCAGTTCTTTGGCCGTCATGGCGATGTAACCGAACAACGTTTGCATCAAAAACAAGCGGGCCAGATTGGCAAGCTCTCCATTCTGGTTGAAAAAACCTTTCCAGGCGGAAGTGGCGCCACGCCCCCCAAGCTCACGCCCCCAAACCTTTTGCAGCATAGCCACGGGGAAGGATTTGAACTGCATTACGAAGCGCAACAGCTCGCCGGGAATGGTACCGGATGATGTCCCCTGCCGTGTAATGCTGCGCGTTTTGGCATCCGGTTGCAGGACGGCGAAGTCGATGCGGTCATGGAAATAGGTACGCAGCTGCGACTGGAGCTCAAAGCGTAGATCGGCGATGCGCCCTTCCGTCGGTTCCAGCCCTTTGTGCACCAGATAGGCGGCCAGTACGTCCGGCGGCACGTCATCCAGCGCATCCGGCGTCAGGTAATCTCGTCCGTCGGCGGCACGCGTTTCTCCGCTGCGGATAATGTCCCAGCGCTCGCCGTCGATGCCATACATGGCCAGCACGCGCCGCCGCTCCTTGCTCAGGGCATCCCAAGCAAGATCCTTTTCCAGGGCAAGGTCGTGGCTCATCATCAGCCCGGCCGCTTTACGGTATGAATCCGTCCAAAAAGCCTGTCCGGAAGCCTTGAAGAAAAGGTTTTGAAGCCGGGTCATGCGGCCCGGCAATTCCTCACCGGAAAAGCGGGCGATCAAATCGCCGGACATGGTTTCACTGAACACCCCCAGAGAAGAAAGGATGCGCTTCTGTTCGCGTGTGCCGCGCCCTTTGACCATCAGCTGCATCCCCCGAAGCATGGGAAGGAAAAAGCCCTTTCCCTGCCAGGCGAACTCACTGGCGAAGGTAGGTGTGTCCGTCACAGAAGAAATAACCATCCCTCCCAGTTTCCCCATGCTTTGCAGAGCACGCACCACACGGCCCACCGTCGCCAAATGCGGACTGCCGTCCAGGTTGAGCGTTCCGTCAACTTCCTTGAGCTGGTTCGTCAGGGGACGCTTTGCCTTTTTGAAACGCTCCATGCCGTCGATGTCCCCGCGCTCGTGCAGGTGTTGCAGGATGGCGTCGTACACGGCATCAAAATTTGCCTGCGGGCTTGGGCCAAGCACGCGCATCAGGGCGGTTGTACTGGCGGCTTTTTGCAGGCCGTCCAGCAGGGCTTCCCGCAGGCTGCCCCGCCCGAACTCCTTGTTGTACCGGAACCACGCCGCACCGTCCTTGAAATGCAGAACACGCTCCTGGGAAACTCTGGCCGCCGTGCTGCCCACGGTGGACGTGCGGAGCAGGGAAACAGGCCTTTCATGGGGACGCACACCGGAAACCAGATTCTTGTAGACCTCATGCAGGAAGTCATCCGGGCTTTCCCCGTTGTCCCAGGCCCCGTCAGCCGTCTTTTCCATATCCAGCAGCGGCTTGATGGCGTCACGCCATTTCTCGAACCCCGCCCGGCGCAGCTTGGACGGATCGTGGCTCTGGCGCACGATATATCCGGGCAGCGCATGTATCCATGCCCCGGCGCGGTTCTGGTCGCTGCGGGCCTTTTCCTGCCACTTGCGGATCACCTGTGCTATCTCCATGGCCTGATCCGGCCCCTCGAAACGCGGCGCATCAGGGTTGTCCAGCGAGAACAGGGCACGGGCCACAGGCTCATCCATGGAGCCTTTCTTAAACAGCGCCAGATGCGCGCCGTCGAGGGCCTCAAGATCGGACAGCAGGCCGCCCACATAATAGCCGGTCAGGCTTGTGGTCTGGGCATCAATGGAAAAACGAGTGCCGTCCCGTGCCAGATTGCTGCCCACCAGCAGGGAAGACAGGCCCTCATACTCCTGCCCCTGAAAGTTGCTCAGCACATAGTCCACAGCCCGCGCGCGCTTCGTGGCCTGCAATGCCAAGGCACGCTTGCGGTACAGGGCCTCAAGCGTGTCCCGTTCTCCCTGCTTCGCCACCTCCTGCACCAGCGCCGCTTCCATATCATCCACACGCCTGTTCGACTGCGCCAGCTTGCGCCGTGTCTTTTTCACCTTTTCCAGCAAGGTGGTGATCTCATCGTCACTCATCCCCTGGGCCACGCCCTTCCGCAAAATATCAACACAATCAGCCATGTCAGTTCCTCATAAAGCAGCGTGCGGCTTCTTCCAGCACGGCCCGCACCTGCACGCTTTTCTGAATGTCCGCATCGATGAGCGCCGTCTCGGCATCATAGACAGCACGCAGGTCCGCCGCCCCTTCAGACAGCGCCTGTTCCAGTTCTCCCAGCGCCCTGCCCAGATCCTGTTCCGCTTCCGCCGTCATGGCCTGCATGGTCTCCAGAGGCGGCGCGTCCGCAGGCAGCGGCGGTACGGCGGCCGGTTCCACGGGGTCCACGGGCCGGGACAACAATTCCCCCAGCGCCTTGCGGAAGGCCATATCTCCCTGTTCGGCGGGAACGGACAGCATATTGCCGAAGACCTCCCTCATGGCCGGAGAGATATGCAGCCCTGCGGCGTCCGCATTGGCGTAGAGCTCAAGGAACCACTGCCGCAAACGCTCGAACACGCCCTGCAAGGCTGGTGTCGGGGCCTTGCCTTCCAGCAGAAAGCGCTCACCGGCCCGGGCGAATTTTTCCTCCATCGCCCGTGTCCAGGTTTGGCCCGGCTCAGCGCCCACGAATTCCTCGATGCGTGCCCAGTCTTCCCGCACCCGCTGCGGCGCGTCAGGCCGGGCCGCGCTTTCCGCCATCTCGCGCCGGAAGATGTGATACAGCTCATGAGGCGCGCTGGAGGCGTCCGCCGCGCTGAAGAATTCGATGACGGCCCGTCCCCCTTCTGCCGCGTCAAAGGTGACACGGGCGCGGGCATCACCATTGACTTCCCGGTTCCCGATGGCTAGACTGATTTTACCAGCGGCATCTTGCCGCATACCGCTTTGGCCAGTTACGCGCGGAGTGTTCTCCACGGAATCCGTAAGCCCGGATTGAAAGTGAGGCGCGCTTTCCCAAAGCGGTTTTTTCTTTTTGTACTGTGCCATTTTAATAGGGCCAGCTGTAGCCACCGAATAAAAATCACCGGTGCGTGCAAATTCAAGTCGCACCATGACCCGTCCTTGCGGCAGCATGGCACGCGAAACCAGATCATATTTTCTGCCCCCGTCATTCACAGCGTAAACAGCGTTCACATCCGCAAGCACGGCATCCACAAAAGCCCGTGCATCAGCAAAGCCCAGCCCGCGAATCTCCTTTCCATGCCGGTCTTCGATATGCTGCAAACCGATATCGTCCAGGACGATGGCGCCCGGCTTATCAAGGCGCAACGTACGGGCTATCTCCGGCGAGATACTGCCCACGGCACGCCCGTTGTTGGGATAGGGCACAGCATCGACTTCCGGTTGATAAAAGGTCTTTAGCACATCAATGGCTTTGTCATCGAAGACCACAAAGCTGCGGCCATCCTGCCCGCCGTCGTAAGTGATGCCCCTGACGCCGTGTGCGTTGAGCGACTCGGAAGCCGCACGGGGAGAATCCGCCATGGCGCTAATCCCGCTGTACAGTGAGGCCCCGTCCATTTTGGCAAGCAGCGTGTTCAGTCGGGCACGATCGATGGCGTCCCTGTCCTTCTTGCGTTTTTCCTCGATACGCCGCTCATTCTCCTCGATCTTCCGACCGATATCATCCAGCTTTTCCTTGAGAGCCGCCTTTTCCGCCGTCAAATACTCGGCATCGTTTTCCAGACGGGCGATCTGCTCAGGGGAATACATCTGCCGCAAATAATCACGGCCCAGATCAAAGAGCTTTGCGCTGCTTTTGGGGTCAAAAGGATTCGTCCCGGCGGGCCGTTCGGCATTGACGGTTTTCAATGCCCTGCGCTGGTTGAACAGTTGCTGCCGTTCAAGGTTCAGCTTGTCTCCCTTGTCCACCAGAACCTTGTCACGCCCGACATTGGCTTTTGCATCTTCACGGACAATAGCCAGCCGTTCCTTGGGAAAGGACTTGTACACCGCAAGTAAGGCCTGTTTCACGGCATCGGGCTGTTCACCGAAGCTCTTCTGCTCATCCAGCAGCACATCGTTTTCGGGGATATCCACCTCGAAGAGCTGACCGCGACTTCTGCCGGTGCGCAACCTGTTGCGGTAATCCTCGCTGACCTTCCTGTCCTGTGCGAAATACAGCCCCCAGCCGTGGGCCTGCGCCCCTTCACCGGTGCCGATATGCTCCAGGGAAAAATCATCAAAACGATGAGGCGTGCCGTGGTAGGCCGTCTGGTCAAGTGATTCAGGCGTGCTCAAGAAATTATCCACCGTCCTGTCAAACGGCACCATCCCCGCCCGGTAGTCCGGCATGTACCGATCATAAAACGCCGCCACCGGCTGGTTGAAATCGTAGGCCCAGCGCCGGGCGCGAGCATCGAACAGAGCGGCTGCGGCTGCGGATTCTTCCGCTGCTCTGACTTCGTCGGCACCGGCAGAGATGCGGGCATCACGTATGGCGTCCCGGTGTCGGCGCATGAGTGCCAAGCTTTCATCCGTATCCGGCATGATCTGCCACGGCTGACGCTGCCCCCGCCGTGAACGCAGCCAGTCACCTACGGCTCCGGCTGTCGGATGCAGGGCAGCGCCGAAAGCCGCGCCGAAGGCGATGTTGCCCAGGGCGTCGGACATGTCATAGTCCGCCTGCTGCTGCGTCTTGGCCAAAGCAATGACCGGCTCTATCATGGCCGCCCCCACAGCACCCTCCACCGTCCCCACTCCGGCCCGGACACCGGCGCGTCCCAGCGCCCCGGATGCTCTGCCAAGCATGGACAGGACGCGAGCCTCGCCTACCACCGGTACAAAGGCGGATGCCACGTTGATGGGGTCGAACAGCGAAATGCCCAGTTCCGTGGCGAAGCCCAGGGGCGCATAGATGCCCGGCGCGGCTTCCCGTGTGGCCTGCCGTGCCAGTTCCGCCTTTTTGCGCTTCATGACCACATCCAGCATGTCCCGGCTGTAACCGGGCCGCGGCGTGATCTGGCCTTTCAGACCGTAGGCGTCGATGATGCTTGCCTGTTCTTCCGTGGGCAGGATAGCCATGGGCTGGCGCTCATGGCTGATGACGGGCGTCCCGTTCTCGTCCAGCTCCACGTCCGTTCCCGTGGCCTGCGCGGACAGGACCGCCATTTCTCCCAGACGCCCCAAGGCCACCGTGGGCAGGCCTTCCCAGGCATCCCCGGCGGCGGCCTCCAGATAATCGCCAAGACCAGGCCGCAGCCATTGGGATTGGTCCGTCTCGTGAAACCAGGCGGGACGCGATTCCCGTTGCGTGAAAAGCGGCATGACTATTCCTCCTCCCAGGCTCGCTGCCAGTCCTGAAAATTTTCGTAACCACTGGGCGCATCACCGCCCACGGCGGTCAGCTCATCCCATGTCTTCACAATGGGCTTTCCGTCCTTGTCCATCACCGGACGCCCCAGGACGAAGAGCTGTAAACCGCTTTCGTCCGGCATCGTCACCCATGTGCCTTCCCGCCGCACCGTGGCGGCGAAACTCTCATCGACATATCCTTGCGGCAAGGACATGGCTCGCGGCGTCGTCAGCGAGTCACCCAGGGCAACGTCTCTGAGAGCGAGCCTGGCCCCATAGGCGACCTTGTCCGCATCCAGGGTCACGGGAACGCGATAACTGTCCCGGTAGCTGTAGCGGTCGCCGCCCACGGCCTGCACCGCCTTGCTGACCGCATCATCCATATCGTCACCACGCTGCATATATGTCATGGTCAGCCGGGTAGCGCTGTCCACCAGGGCCGCATCCATGGAAAGATCTCCCTGGGCCCGGACAGTTGCCAGCATGTCCTCAAGCTTGTCGCGCACAGTGACGCGCACATCCGCTTCCTTGACGTTGAGGATCGCTTCCGATTGTTTGGTGAAATCCTTGTTCCTGTAGGAATCCATCAGCAACCTGCCGTCCTCCATATCCATGCCGCCAGCCATCACCCGCATGGCGCTGGGCAGCTTGTTGTCCTGCACGATCTGGCGTTCCACGGCGGGCCAATCCTTGCCGAAGGTCTGCTGAAGCCCGGCAAGCTGGCCTGCGGGGTCCTCACTTTTGATGATCCTCCCGGCCAAGACTTCCGCCTGGCTCTTCGGGAGCAGGGGCGTACCGGCGTCGAACTCCATGCCTCTGGCCTCCATCCCGGCCCGCACGGCCCGGGCGTAGGCCGTGGCATTTTCCGGCGTGGAAGCCTTGCTGAATGCATCCAGGGCAGACTTGACCCCGGCATCGCGCAACACAAGGTATGCTCCGGGATCTTCTTTCCGCAATTTGTTGTCCTTCTGTACAGCCCCTTCCAGTAATGCGTAGCGCTTCATGGCATCGGC
>ENA-ORPK01002801-ORPK01002801.1-human-gut-metagenome-genome-assembly--contig:-NODE-2801-length-11608-cov-12.088029_pt1 | contig 11608 bp, 7 predicted proteins | sample MGYA00242139_ERZ509068 | MGnify/ENA primary metagenome ERZ509068 (study PRJEB26280, sample SAMEA2338687) | human gut metagenome | biome: human gut; feature: human-associated habitat; material: faeces... | reverse complement strand
TGAAAGTCAGGGCTTTGTGATTTTTTTAGAATAAGAGAGTTTTGACACACCCTCACTGAATAAAAAATCTTATTAAACAAGACCGAAATAAAGATGAGCTACTTTGATTCGTTACTCAAGAAAAGAGGAATAGAAGAATGTCCTTTACCTCTTTGGAAATTAAGAATTACAGAAGAGGAATTTAAAGATTTGCGTGAATTGCTTGAAAAGCAAACACATGTAATGAGTATGTGCAATAATCCTTTCATTACTTTGCGCAAAGAATGCACTTTGTTTTTCGCCGAATATTGGCGCAGATTATATGTTGATGGTAAGCATAGTAAACAGATGGTTTACGATGCTTTGGAATCGACACGTCACAATGTGAACCTTTGTGATGAGTTCTACGAGGCAGCACGTCGAGGAGCAGAGTTACTTAAGATTGAGAAATATGATGGTGGCAGAGCAGATCCTCTAAATGACATGCTCTATCAAGGAGGTCTCCCTATGAAATTGGTTACTGCAAATGTTACCAATTCCGTATGGGATAGATTTACACGTGGTCTTGTAAATAGAAAGTATAATTTTGAGGAGCTAAATCTTGGTCTTGTAGCATCTCAAAGTCAATGCTTGCGCGATTATTGCGAACAACTCATATTAGGAATAGAGACAAAACAATTTATGCTAATGCCTTTTTATTGCCTGAATGAGAATGATACTTGGTATATGTATTTAAAAGAACTGGCCAAGCAGGAGAAAATCCGTCGTTCACAACTCCATCCTTATACTTTATTTTGGGAATTTAGAATTGACAATGTAGAAAATAAAATCTACACAAAATATATTGTAAAAGGCATTCAACGCTTGCCTAAAGAATTTCTCGAAGAGCAGGGATTAATTAATATTCCATTTTTTTTCTGTTCAAGTAAGAAAAAATGGTCAAGCTATAGATACATTTGATTATGCGAATAACTTCTGCAGATATGCGGTTGTAAGTAAACACCCTTACACAAAAGGGGATTACATCTCTCTATTCTTGCATAATCAAGAAGAGCCATATATTGCAGATAATCTTGACATGACAGTACCACACTTACTTTATCGAAATAAAGATGGTAAGTATGAATTGGGTAATCAAATAGGAAAACAAGAATCTATCCTATTGATACCAGAAGGATGGACTGTTGATGATTCCTGCACTTTGGATGTACATGACTATTCATGGGGTGAAACTATGCTCCAAGGTATCAGAATTCCTTCGGATTACGCTAATAATATCCTTGTTAAAGGAGAAGATGGCGCTATTACATTTGGCATGAATGCCCCACTCTATTGGACAGAAATGCGATCAAATCCGTTGTTTGTTCCAGATGTGATTGAACCTGTTTACGATGCAGACAAATGTTCTTTTTCTTTATGTTTTGATACGGAAGATGGTACGGAATCGAAAAGAAGACCCGTACAATTTAGAAATAAATGGCAAAAAGAATGGACAGAATCTCCTTCATATGGAGAATTATATGCTCGTACTATTGACGTAAATGGCAACTATGTTACTCCTTTACGATTTGTAAATATAGGCGATGGACTTGTTATAAGTTTACAAAAGGCAGATAAAGACTCTTGTCAGATTCGTGTCACATGGCCTCATGGTCATGTCTCTACAACAGAAGGAGAAAAGAAAATAGGCGACGTCTGGGAAATAAAAAAGGAGAACTGCCATGATCCAAGAATAATTCGTTTCTGCTTTACTCCTGAAGGAAACAGTCAGAATCAATTCTTTCTATCCGTTAAGGCACCATTCAAAGACTTTTCCATAATTAACATCTATGGTGATGAGATCTTAGATGATTGTTGGATTCCATATTCTGATGTTGATAAATACCAATATCATATTGTAGGCCAGGATATTAAGGAATATAAATATGGAAATATAAAGCGTGAACTTCGATGGAAGAGTGACAAGCTCTATATCATCGAAGATGGTCGTTCGTTGAAACATATACCGTACGAAGGTAGCCTGCTAACATTATTTGATTCGCGTGAAACTCTTCGTGCGTTATTAGAGCGTACATCTCAAAATATGATTAATGCAGAGGTTAGAGTTCATTTTACCCTCTCTGATGGCAAAAAGATTAGCTTTAGCATAAAGGAATCTCCGTTTAGACCACGACAATTGGAGAATGGTCAAATTATCATAACTGGTAACAATAAAAGACCTATAAAGTTTAACGGAGTGTTGAAATTGATTAAATTGTCTGAGCCAGAACTTGATCCGGTAGAAATGTTCTACAATAAGGACTTGCAGATGTATATTCTTCCAGAATCTATTAGAGAATGGGGGAAAACAATTCTCATTGGTAGAACGAGAGGACGCATCTGTCCTTCTCTTGTAGATCTTACTCGTGATATGGATGGAGACTATAGAGCCAAAAATAGAGAAACAGCCATCATTAACATACAAAAGGAATTGCAAGAATCAGTTTTAGGCAATGACATTTGGAAACGAACACTTGGATGGTTTTACCGTTCACAAAAAGAGGATATTCCTGCAAGTTCAATTTTAGAGCTTCTTTGTGCAGCACAAAGTTATAAGTCACTATTATGTTTAGTTTTCCAACTATATGTTAAGTGTACCAACACTGAAGAGCGTGATCTCTTAAAGGCTCAACTTAAGTCTTTTAGTGACGACCTTGCATTTCAATGGTATTGGATTCAACCATATTTGAATGGTATGTTTGCTCAACTGAATTCTTTCATGAACGATCCAACGAGTATTCCGATGCAAGAAATTTACATAAAATGGGCTATGACAAAAGAGGAGAGAATGAACGAGCTCCTATCTGCATTAGGAAATTCAGAAATGTACATGCAAAATATTGGTCAATGTATTAATGAGTTTCTTACATCATTCACTTCATGGATTAAAGAACTATGCATAGAATCTTTGATTGATTGCTATGAATCAAACTGTCATGAAGACATTGTTTTGATGGCAGAAACGATTGTTAAGGACCCAAAGAAGATTATCAAGGTAGATGTTTCTAAAGATGAATACATCGAAGCAAATCAGGAATATCTAGGACACAACACAAGTTTATTCTTTGAACAATTTAGAGAGTCTGGGAAATGTGGAAATGAGACGTGGCTATTCAAACGTGTAAATGCAGTTGCTGCCCATATACGTAAAGAAATTGATTTATTTTCAATGTCCGATGAGATACGAAGAAGTATTATATTTTGCTGCAAATCATCCAATTCTCAGTTCATAATATCATTAAATAACAAATTAAGTCGATAAATATATGAAATTTGAAAATATATACAAAGAGACAGAAGAGAACATGCGCTTGGCGTTACTTTCTCTTTGGGCTCCAGGTAATCACCCAATGCGTTCTGCAATCGAGGAATTACTTGATAGAGAGCCATTGCTGGCAGAACCTGTCTTTCAAAGCACCTTCGGCTGGGAACCATCAGTAGATGATAGTTGGAAAAATGCTTTGAATCAAACTATTATACGCAAACTTGGAATTGGAGAAAAATATCCTCCATATAAACACCAAGCTGAAAGTTGGAAGGCACTTTCTAATGGTAAAAGTATTGTCGTAACATCTGGTACAGGTTCTGGTAAGACAGAATGTTTTATGTACCCAGTTTTGAGTGACCTATATGAACAAGGACGTACCAATGCTATTGAGGCTATTTTCCTCTACCCTCTTAACGCATTGATGGAAGATCAAAAAAAACGTCTGTCAGAGTATTGCCAAGCAACTGGTCTTCATTTTGCTGTATATAATAGAGACACACCAGAATTTCGTGCTGATGGACGTGATGAGATTCTCCCAAATGAGATAGTTACTCGTGATGAGATACGTGATACAAAGCATCAAGGTACTCGTCCTGAGATTCTTCTCACCAATCCAAGTATGCTAGAGTATATTCTCGTTCGTCAGAAGGACCAGGATATGCTGAAGGAGTCTGTTGGCAAATTACGTTGGATCGTAATTGATGAAGCACATAGCTATTCAGGTTCAGCTGCCGTGGAACTTGCCTATCAAATTAAGCGAATACTCGAAGCGTTTGATAGAACTCCTGATCAAATAAGATTTGCTTGTACATCTGCTACAATTGGTGGAGAAGAAGGGACCCAATCACTTGCAGAGTTCATTTCAACTATCACAGGACAAAATGTTGAACAAATAAAGGTAATAGGCGGCAAACGCTTAGTAAAGCCAATAGGCAAATTTGTCCTAGATAATGAATTAAAAGCCAACGACCTTCCATCAGCAGAAAGAGTGTTGACACTTCGAGACAAAATTAACGAAGTTTCTGGTATGACACTGCAACAAATGTGGGAATGGCTTTGTCCTAATACTTCTTTTGATAAGAATAATATTTTATCAGCATTACAACTGATGGATAAGTTGTGTGAAATGTCCCAAAATGGTACTCCAATACTATCTTTGAGGGCACATTTCTTCATGCGTGCTATTAGTGGAATTTATGCTTGTGCTAATGAAAATTGTTCTGGAGTCAACTCTGCATTACCGATTTATGGACATTTGACAACTTATAAGGCATCTGTATGTGCAGAATGTGGAGCTCCACTATTAGAATTAGTGCAGTGCAAACGTTGTGGTGGTTTCATACTTATGGGGTGCAGTGATTCACAAACTCATAAAATCTATCCTTGTGAAGAAGGTTCAAATAGAGATGACTATTTTGCTATAGATCTTACTCCTGAACAGGAAGAAGATGATGAAAAAATAAGTTCCGGTCACCCAGACACATTTTTCTTGATGCCGTACGAGAAAGAAAAGTTTTTCAATCCTGTAGGTAAAGCTCATACAGTAACTATGGATATAGTACATGCCGTCGCAGGTACTGTACTGGATGTACATGCCGATAAAGACGGTAAATGGGTAGAAGTAAGAAAAGAGGATGGACATTCTTATTGCCCAAGTTGCGGACGTTTAGCGCAAGGAAAGCGCCTAAACTTAAAGCACTTCCGTATTCCTATCAACTTTATCAACCAAACTATTTCTCCAGTATTCCTTAAGGAATGTGCACCTGAAGGAAGAAGTTGGGGTAAATATATTGCATTTACAGATAGTCGTCAAGGAACTGCTATTTCTGCAAAAACTTTTAACATCAATGTTGAACGTATTCAAAGTCGTCAAAGAATGCTTCAGGAATTAGTTTCTGTTGCAGATGCTTCTATACCCAAAATTGATCTGTCAAGTATACCAGAACAATTTCATGCAAAAATTCTTGCAGAATTACAAAAGACTAAGCCCGAAGGACTTTCTTTAGAGCAGATATCAGACAGCATTTATGACAGTAGTCTGTTTGAGCATATTGCAGGAAAAGATAAAGGCGCTGACAAGAAAGCATATAAAGCAGCATTAATGCGACAAATAATAGGTCGTAAACCTATTTTTGAGAACAATGCAGAAAGCATGGGATTGATAACACTTGAGTATCCTGCAATTAAGAACATAAAAAGACCATCATCGTTAATTGATTATTTGGAAAATTATGGCGGTAATGTTACAGATAACGACTGGCATGATTTTCTTAAATTATCATTAGATTATGTATTCCGTGTAGGTAACCATATCCAACCTCTCATTGACGGTGAAAGAAAGTACGTGAGAGATTCCAATATAGGTACTCCTATTACAGCTCCTAACGACATTAGAAAAGGAATATCTCACTGGCCAATTATTGCAGAAGAAGATGGTATAATCTCGTCTAAACAAAACCGCCTAATTATACTTCTTTGTGCAGGTCTTGGCATAACTACACTTTCAGAACTTCAATGTCGCAAAAGAAATGTCGCAGACATCATGAATGATGCCTGGAAAGATCTTGTTGACAATAATGTCATCACAATGGTCAAAGCAGATGACAATGATGGCTATAACACTTCTCGTTATCACAAAAACAATGAATATGTAGGATGTTACTATCTTGACCTTTCAGGCGAAGAGAAAAATACAGTTTGTATTGTAAAACTCACCAAAGAAGTTAAAGAATGTCCTGTAACAGGAAAACTGATTGATACTACTTTTTGTGGATATAGCCCATTGTTATGCGGTGAGCTTAATGAGAAACTCATAGAAAGATACAAATGTTCGTCTGAGAATATTAAAATGCCTATACGTCCTAAAGATAATGACGAGGTTGACATTTGGGCAAAAACAAACCCAGAAATCGAAATACTTAAGGCAAAAGGTCTTTGGAGCGACCGCCACAAATATTCTTATAAGAAACAGCCAACATATATAGCTGCAGAGCATTCTGCACAACAATCTAAAAAGCTGCTTAGAGAATATACTAAGGCGTTTAGCCAAAAGAATCCTTCTATTAATGTACTTCATTGTTCTACAACTATGGAAATGGGTGTAGACATTGGAGACATTGACGTTGTACTTATGGACACCATCCCTCCTACAGCGGCTAACTACTTACAGCGAGTTGGTCGTGCAGGTCGTATGGGTCAGAGTAAGGCAATAGCATTCTCTTTATGTAACAACACACCTGTTGGACAGCATGCTTTTGCCAATCCAATGTGGGCATTACAAACTACAAACCACATGATAAAAGTGCGTCCAAGTCAGACTATAATCCAGCGTCACATAAACTCTTTCTTCTTCCGCCAGTTTATTTGTGATAATGGCACCGGCATTCAGGCAACAATATCAATAGATGAATTCATGACATCTACCTGTGATGCTTTTGTTCAATTTCTTGAAGATATGAGTACAAATTCTGCTGAAAGACGTAAGTTTGGAAAGGTATTTGGTATGAATATTCCATATACAATAAATATTACTAAAGAGAGCATCACCAAGATACAGAAAGAGTATAATGATAGTATTAAGGAATTGTCTGACGCATTCATTCAGTTCCAGGATGACGACCGCAGAAAAATGGCAATAAGTAATCAGATTCGTAAATCAAAAGCAGTTGGCCTATTGAATTACCTATCTGAGCATCAGTTTATACCTAATGCAAATATGCCTACTGGTGTTGTTACATTCGATTTTATGGATAGAGATCAGGCTATAAAACTGCATCGTCTATATGAAAAGTCCGAAAAGTTACAGAACAGCATTGCAAGTGAATCTGATGAGATTGAAAAATACAATTTACAACAAGACGCATTAAAAATTCGCAAGGATATATCAGAATTACATAGAGCATCAACTGCATCTCGCGATATTCATACAGCATTAAATGAATATGCTCCAGAACAGACTGTAGTTGTAAATGAAAAGAATTATGTATCTGCTGGTATTTCACTTTTTGGTGCATACAATGAAGAAACCCAGACTAGGGGTATCTATCATTGTACCCATTGTGGTCATACAGATTATCGAAAGAACCTATCAGAAAATCTATTATGTCCTGTATGTCATAATCCATATCACGGCATAATTGATAAAGATAATGGTTCATATACTCTCGCCTATGAACCTGTAGGTTTTCGCACAGACCAGAATATTGACAGTTCTCGTGAGGAGAGGACTGACAAGCACTATTACGACATCCGCCCTGTTTTGCTCAAAACAGATTGGAGCAAACACAAAGATATTAATATGTGTGAAGTGATAAGTAGTGGGGAATCAGGCACCATCTTGTTTTATAATGTAGGAAATGGTCATGGTTTTGCTTTCTGTAAGCGCTGTGGTCGTGCGGCTGTAGAATATACAGACAACACAAACAAAGAAAGCATCCCTAATGCTGTAAAATCTGGTCATAAAAGACTCTGGGGTGATGATTGTGAAGCAAATGATAGTGACATTGCACGTCATGTTGTATTTACAGGAATCCATACCACATGTTATTCAGTTCTTCGTTTCAAGAAAGATGCAGGTTCTGCAGAATTCGAAACAGATGAACAATTAGTATATTCTTTAGGAGTAGTATTAAAAAGAGCATTAGCGCAAAGTGAAGGTATTGACGAAGGAGAAATTGATTTCGGCATAAAACAAGAACTTAATGCTTGGGTTCTCTTCATCTACGACACTGCTAAAGGAGGATGTGGATATTCATTGAAATTAATGAATCCAGTTCTTTGTCAAGATGTGTTTGATTTAGCAAGAAAGACATTAGAAGAAACAACATGCAACTGTCATGTTGAAGGGGGAGCTTGTGCTCGTTGTCTTGTTGATAGAAATAATTACAAATATGCTAGTCTATTGTCGAAAGCTAAAGTTCTTGATTGGTTGAATCGCCAAAAGAACAAGGCCTTTGACATTCCTACAGATGTCAAAAGTTTCAGTCCTACAGCAAAAGTTGTATATCAGTCACTTAAAGATGTTGTGAAACAAGCAATAAAAGATTCGGAAGTCAAAAAGATTTCATTGTTTGTTTCTGATATAACAGACGACTACACGATAACTGATTGGGCAAGCCTGCGTTCTGAAATGGGTAAGTATATAAGTAATGCTGTGACAAATGGTAAAAATGTCAAGCTTTACATAGAATATCACCCTGAACTTCATTCGTCAATTACAGCAAAACTTCCTTTTATTAACTTAAAGGATAAGTTTCCTGATTGTCAAGTCTCACTCATAAAAGATATGGGACACATGAAGAGTGCTATCATTGTGGAATCATCTAATAAAACTCGGCACTATTTCACAGATAAAGATACAGTCCTGTCATTTTCAAATAATTGGGGTAAGAATTGTAGCCATGTCTTTGTAGATTCAAATGTTGTTAAATATGGAGAACAAATTGAACCTTCTTACGACATTCTATCTTCACAGGTAGTTAGAGAAGGATTGACTGGAGCTACTTCATTTCAAATAAAAGATTATTTCAAAGAGGCTATTGCTCCGTATGTACTTAAAAAAGAAGATATTGATATGCTTCTTGACATACTTAAAGATAAAAAGGTAGATATTACCTTTAGTGATATGTATGTCAATAGTGCATTGGCCAGCCTTATGCTTGTATATTTAATAGGAGAAATGAAGTCATTGTTTGGTTTTACTATCAGCAATGTAACTCTACAATTAGATTCACCCAAACGTAGATGTCAAAATGATCGTTTCAATGATTGGACACCTATCTCATTTAATTTCGAAAGCAAAGAAGATGCTGATGCTTACACAGACAGATTGTTCCTGGATGTATTAAATATCGACCCAGAACATTCTTTTAATGATGCTGATCATCATAGATGGCTTAAAATAGAAACTACAGATGGAAATCTTGTTGAAATTCGTCCAGACCATGGTATCAGTGGCGGTTACAAGTCTGAAAGCAAATATATGAATCTTGATTCATTAAATGGTTCTGTCAGAGTTGTAAGAAACAATGAAGATGTTCTCTATTATATTATTATTAAAAAAAGTAACGCATGATACTAACAGAACAAGAGAAATCTATAAGAAAGGAGTTCAGAAAGTATCTCCGTGAAGTTGAAGGTCAAAAAGGATATAGACTTAACGCATTAATCAAGGCTGCAGAAGAAAATCTGCCAACCTTGATTAAGCAACACGTTCGCAAAGATTTCCATTGTCTTTTCGATGATGTATATAGTATTGAGGAACTTATATCTATCTCTTCGAAGTTAAAAAATGACGAAGAGATACTTATTGCATTTCAGGGGCATATTTCCTCTAAGGCTATTGATGCATACGTTCGATTTTATGCTTCAAAATATGATATAGATTTAAAATCGCTTAATGTTCCAAATAACGATGAACAAGATTCACTTGAAGAAGAGCAACATCAAATAGAAGGACGATTAACAGAAGCTAAGGTTCTTCGACGTCAAAGAAATCGCAATGCAAGACAAAAATGCCTCGAAGCATCAAATTATACATGTTATGTATGTGGCTTTAATTTTGAAAAGGTTTATGGAGAAATTGGAAAAGGATTTATAGAGGTACATCATAAAACTCCTCTTTCAGAATACAATGAGGAACACGAGATTTCTCAGTCTGAGTTATGTGCCTTGTGTTCAAACTGTCATTCTATGGTACATCGTAATAAAAAAGCTCTTGACGTAGATGAACTTAAAAGGATATATCTTACTTCTCAGAAGTAATGTCCTGATTTTTAGTTGATTATGACAAATAATAATACTAATTGTATTTAACCTTGATAGATTGTTTTTGTACTTAAAAAAATGCAGGTAGAAATTCTTCTATCTGCATTTTTCATAAATAACCAATTATTTTTTTATAGTGCAGATAGACTGCACAAGACTTTCATACCTTTGCATCAGAAGTTAAACATTAATAGAAAAAGGTATGGGAGTATTCGATTTCTTATTTTCAAGCGGCGTTTCAAACAGCCAAAAGAAAACGCATCGCAACGCTGGTAATAATACCTCAGACCATGAAAACTATGCTCGTGGCTATGAAGATGGTTATGATGACTGTTGCTGCGACCATGATTGTTCTTACGAAGACTATCATGATAGTAGTTATTGCAATCGTGATGAGTATGAAGGCATCGAGAATGATGAGTGCTATGACGATAATTGCGGATAGTAGTCACCTTCTGAAAATGGATTATTCACATTATAATAATGTTATATAGAAAATGAAAAAGTTTATTTTAGTTGCACTTGCTGCATTGTTTGTATGCAGTGCGGTAGATGCTCAAATTCTGCGAGCAGACGAGTTGGAAAAGTACGCAAAAGAAAAGTATGGAGAGAAATGGGTTGATGCAGCAACTAATCTCGGTACCCAGTTGACATTGGATAAGAACAATGCCATCACCTATACTCAGGTAATCCCTGCTGAAGGCAAGACCAAAGATCAGCTTTATGTGTTGCTTAACTATTGGTTCACCGCAACTTTCAATGATGCGAACTCCGTCATCAAATTGAATGACAAGGAATTGGGAACCATCATCGCACAGGGTTTTGTAGAGAGTATTGCACAACATGCAGGTGGTACTAACTCTTACAACGTTAATTTAAGACCAGTTATCAAGTGTGATATAAAGGACAATAAGGTTCGTGTTACCTATACAGTACCATTCTATTCTGTCAATGTTGCCGTTGGTGGCGGTTGGATGGGTGCAATGGGAGGCACTATCCCTACCCGTTCTGATCAGAATTGGCCACTTGATAAATGTTATCCTTTTGCCAAGAAGGACTCTCACAAGAAGACTTCCTGCAAAGCACTTGTCATGGCTCATGCCTACTCTAATGTTGTAATGGACAAGATTGAGGAGTGCATCAAGAATGGCTTATCTGGTAATGAAAACGACAATTGGTAAATTCAAAATAACAAGAACATTATGAAAAAGTATTTATTTTTCCTTCTTACCCTCGTGGTAGCATCTTTTGCATTCATATCATGCAGCAGTGACGATGATGACAATGGAGACTATGACAAGTCTATGATTGTGGGAACCTGGGAAATGACAGCAGTAAAGACATCGGAGTCTGGTACGTATGTTGACTGGCCTTTCAGAAAGACTTACGCCACATTCAATGCAGACGGTTCATATTACGGCTCCGGATATTTCGGAACAGGTCGAGGAACATGGTCTTTGAAAGGAAACACACTGAATACATATGTTGAAGGTGAACTATTTACCCCAGTTCGGGATAAGAATAGTTCATAAAAAAGTTGGTAGTCTCACAAATATT
>ENA-ORPK01002800-ORPK01002800.1-human-gut-metagenome-genome-assembly--contig:-NODE-2800-length-11620-cov-3.867791_pt1 | contig 11620 bp, 7 predicted proteins | sample MGYA00242139_ERZ509068 | MGnify/ENA primary metagenome ERZ509068 (study PRJEB26280, sample SAMEA2338687) | human gut metagenome | biome: human gut; feature: human-associated habitat; material: faeces... | reverse complement strand
TCTCTACTTTTTTATACAACTGGCGTATAATTCGCCAATTTTATGTAAGTTTGCAGATGAGTGTAACAGCATAGACTTTTGTATGGCAGAAGATGCAGAACATAACCGCGCGTTAAAAATTTCCGTTGTGATGGCAACCTACAACGGCGGCCGCTATTTGGACAAGCAGTTAGACAGCATCATGGCCCAAACCTATCCCATCTATGAGCTTATTGTGCAGGACGACGGTTCAACTGACAACACGCTGTCCATACTTGACCGATATGCAAAGCAAAACGCCATGATGAGGGTTTACGCCAACACTTCTGGTTGTCATGGTGTCAACGGCAACTTTTTTTCTGCCATGGCGCGTGCTGAGGGCGATTATATTGCCATTTGTGATCAGGACGACCTGTGGGAGTGCGACAAACTGCGTCTTCAGGCAGAGGCGATAGGTGACAAGGCAATGTGTACGGGTTTTTCGGTGCCATTTTCAAGCGATGGCTTTCCGGCAAAGGCCGACATGCGCATCCCCAACCTGCATCTAATCCGCAATACCTATCTTAGCCAGATTCCGGGTCACACCATGTTGTTTCGAAAAGAGCTTCTCGGCTATCTGAAAGGCGGTGCCGAGATGCCGCTCTATTATGACTGGCAGTTGGCCTGTGTGGCATCGGCTATGGAGAGCGTGGTCTTTGTCAACAGAACTCTGGTGCATTTTCGGCGCCACGCTGGCGCCGCTACTGCTGTGGCACCCGTAAGCAGCGCATTGCTGTCGGGTGGCGCATGGAACTATGTTACGGTGTCGCTGTTTCATCATAAGGCTTTGCAGCGTGAGGTACGCAACAGGTTTATGATAGTGCTGCCGTTCCTGCAAGGCTTGCCGTTTCAGACCCATAGCCTTGCGGAGGCGATAAAGATGAGCCAGCTGCAACTGCAGCGTGGTCCGATGGCTTTTTTGCGGCGCATGGTGTTCTTCGTGAGGCATCAGCATCATATTTTCCACACAGAGGAGCACCGACCGGTGATAAGGCTCCTAAGGGCAATTTTTTTCGTATATTCGTGCGGATACTACTACAGATCGCACCTCAAGAAATAACTTCTTTTTCGTCATTATGAACAATACATATCTGGAAGAATTCCGCCGGCAGTCCCTGCGACAGGCCCAGCTCAAGATGTTGTGCATCCTTGAGGAGATAGACCGCATTTGCCGTCTTCACGGCATCCAATACTGGATAGAGGGCGGCACTCTCTTGGGAGCTATGCGTCACAAGGGTTTCATTCCTTGGGATGACGATCTTGACGTGTCGATGATGCGGCAGGATTACAATCGGTTTCTGGAAGTTGCTCCGGCAGAGTTGCCCGACACAATGTTCCTGCAGACTCGGCGCAGCGACCCTGGCATAGCCTTTAGGGCGTGCAAGGTAAGAGACCTGAACTCATACATTGCTGATGCCGACGACAATAACGGCCAAGCTTATCAGAAGGGCATCTTCGTTGACGTGTTTCCTTATGACAATGCTCCTTCCCGTGGACGACGTTTCATGGGAAAGGTGGCAAGGGCGGTCTGCATTGCTGACACTGCACTCCACAAGCCTCACTGCTATTCGTGGCACTCGGCTGTAGCGTTGTTCTACTTTGGCATTAAGAGACCTTTGTGTCTGTGGGTGTGGCGATTGGTGCGCAAAATTACGGCAAATGGCAGATATGTGGCCATTGACCCTTATTTCAGCTGGTGCCGCGCCATTCATCCTAAGGAAAACGTGTTTCCGCTGACTGAGGTGGAGTTTGAGGGCAGGAAGTTCCCCGCTCCGGCCAAGAGTGATGAATATCTTGCAACGCTCTATGGCGACTGGCGACAAATCCCTCCAAAGGAAAAGCGGCAGATACACTCCATGATAATTGTTCCCGAACTGCTTCAAGACCCCGCCAAACAATGAAGATATTATTGGTCAACACAAGCGGCAAGACAGGAGGGGCGGCTATAGCGGCCTCGCGGCTTATGGCTACGCTAAACGGAAACGGCGTGGATGCCACAATGTTGGTTGCCGATGGAGAGGCCCGTCGAAATGGGGCGGTGGCTTCGTTGCCTTGTCGTCTGAGGCATAAGTGGAATTTCCTGTCGGAACGACTGCTGCTCTATGTGAGTCAGAACTTCAGCCGCAAGCATTTGTTTGACATCGACCCTGCTATGACGGGGACTGACATTACACGTCTGCCGGAGTTTTCAGAGGCCGACGTGATACATCTGCACTGGGTCAATCAAGGCTTTCTCTCGCTCAGAGACATCAGACACATTCTTGAGAGCGGCAAGCCCGTGGTTTGGACCATGCACGACATGTGGCCTTTCACTGGTGTCTGCCATTATGTGCACAGTTGCGACCATTACAAAAGGCAGTGTGGCAACTGTCCTTTGTTGGCACACAGAGGCCCCGGAGACCTCTCGCACAGGATATGGAAACGCAAGCAGGCCGTGTGGAGCAGGTTTCCTCGGCTTACCTTTGTGGCGTGCAGCAAATGGTTGGCGCAGACAGCAGCCGGCAGTCCTTTAGTGGGAGGACACAAGGTGCTCAACATTGTAAACCCTATAGATTGTGAACTCTATTCGCCTCGCAACAAGGCAGAGGCAAGACAGGCGCTTGGCTTGTCTGTCGGCAACAAGAAACTGATACTGTTTTGCGCATATAACGTCATGTTGCCGATAAAGGGCTTGGCTTACTTAAAGGAAGCGTTGGAGATGCTTGTAAGTATCTCACCTGAACTTAAGGAACAGCTGGGCGTGGTGATGGTTGGCAAAGGGTCGGAAACTGCTGGTGTAGATTTTCCTGTTGAAACGTTCCCTATGGGTTTTGTGACTGACGAGCATCGCAAGGCAACCATCTACAATGCCTGCGATGTGTTCGCAATTCCGTCACTGCAAGACAATCTGCCCAACACCATCGTTGAGGCTAAGGCAAGCGGCCTACCCGTAATAGGCACCAGGGTTGGTGGTATTCCACAGATGATAGAACACGGTGTTGATGGTTGTCTGGTAGCTCCGCAGGACTCCGCCGAACTGGCAGAGGCTCTCAAGTGGATGCTCTGCGAGGCAAATCTCGATCGCATGTCCGAGCAAAGTCGCCTTGATGCCCAAAAACAGTATTCCGAGCAGATGGTGGCCAGACGCTACCTGGAGTGCTACCGCAGTCTGATGGATGAACACCGACAATCCTTTACAGAAAAACAATAGAGACAACCATGAGCATAAAGATTACAGTGGCCACCGTGATATGGAATCCGGGGCTCTTGCTGCAACGCACCCTCGACAGCGTTATGGAACAAGACTATGACAACATAGAGCATGTCATTGTCGATGGGAGGTCAAAGGACAATACGATGATATTGCTGCACCAATATCAGGAACGCAATTCGCTCAGAGCTGTGAGACGTGAAATCAACATGCTCAGCGAGCCTGACAACGGTCTGTATGACGCAATGAACAAGGCTATCAATATGGCTACAGGCAACTACATCGTGTTCCTAAATGCCGGAGACAAGTTTCATTCTACCTCTGTGCTCAGCGAGGTAGCGAAGTGTGCAGAATCCCAACCTGCCGTAATTTACGGCAATACCGATATTGTGGACGATGACGGTACATTCCTATATCGGCGTAGGCTGCAACCTCCGCCACAGTTGCACTGGAGGTCCTTCAGACAGGGAATGTTGGTTTGTCATCAGGCATTCTTTGCACGCGCTGATATCGCTAAAGAAAACCTCTATAATCTCAAATACAGATACTCTGCAGATTTTGACTGGTGCATACGCATCATGAAGACGGCAGAGAGACTCGGTCTGCCGATGGTCAATGCCGGCATTGTGGTGGCTGACTATCTTGAGGAGGGCATGACAACAGCAAACCACCGCAAATCGCTTTTTGAGCGTTTCCGCATCATGGCGGTACACTATGGCTTTTTGTCTACGGTTTGGCGTCACCTGTATTTCGTATGGCGCTCAGTGAGGCGTTAGATTACAACTGGCTGCTTATAGCGGCATATTTATTTTTAAGTAGGTGTTCAAAAGAAAACTATTATAACAAAAACCAAACCTACTTGAAATGTTAAAATAAATTTGAAAACCTACTTAAAGTTTAATCCTTTAGATATCTAAATTATGAAAATCAAAATTTTGTTGTGGACATTATTGTGTGTGGTTCTGTCGGCTTGCAGAAGTCAGAGCGGACAAATGGGTCATGCGAACGACACGGAGAACGGGCGCGTGTTTGCGGTGGAAGACTTTGACGAAGTAGACATCAATTGTGATGCAAAGGTCACGGTCAACTTTGTGCAAGACAGCAGATGTGAGGTTACCGCCAAGGCTGCAGGCTCGGTTCTTGATGACATGGGTGTGACGGTCAGAAACGGAGAACTCATCGTGAGCTACCGCAAACCGTTGTCATACAGTGGCAACAGTCCAGAAATCCACCTCACAATCAAGGCGCCGTCTCTGAACGAGTTCTCCGCAGGAGGGCAGACTTCTTTCAACTGCACATCGTTGGTCCAGTCGCAAAACTTTGAAGTGGACTTGTCTGGTGCATCGGCCTTAAACATCGGCTCTCTGGAGTGCAGGGACCTGTCGGTTGACATCAGTGGCGTATCTTCGGTCGGTATAGATAAGGCGAAGTGTCGTGACATCGATGTAGACATTAGCGGTTCTTCCGTGTTGAAAGGCGATTACGAAGCAGAGAAAAGCGTAGAATACGACCTCTCGGGGACAAGCAAACTTGTGGTGTCGGCAAGGGCAGCAGAAGTTGGCATTGAGGCTGGCGGAACGTCGTCTATTACTTGTGACGTGAAGTGTGAGCGGCTTGAGGTGGAGACTTCTGGTACAAGCGAGGTGACTTTGAGGGGCAGAGCTGCTTACGTGAAAAAATCCGTGTCGGGAATGAGTGTACTCAATTTGTCAGGATTGGAGACTGGTGTTTTTTGATTGAACCAAAATCGGTCATCAGGCCTGTGTCTTACCATAAAGACTTCGTTAGTGTATAACTATAAGTTGTCCGCAAAAACTGTGTTATTCAAAACACACGGTTTTTGCGGACAACTTATAAGATTAATGTGGTCAACCTATTTGTGAACTTTCTTGCCGTTTACGATGTAGATGCCAGAGGGCAGACTCTCAAGCTTGGAGTCAAGGGACTTGCCACTCAGGGAGTAGATGCTCTTGCCTTCTTTGTCTGTAGTGACGGTTACATCTTCGATGCCGTCAGGAGTCCACGTGCCATGAGGATGCACTTCGACTTCGGCCATATAATTGCGCAGCTTTTCGGCCGCCTCATCGGCTTCAAGTCTTGACATCTTTTCCTTTATGATGCATGGGGTGTTGTTGTAGAGGTTCAGACATTCTAATAGCGGGAGGCCTGTGATAGACCTGATGATTCTGATGACGTTAGCCTTATTATTAGAAGACACGTCCTTAGTGCTCGTCAGCACAAGGTCAGACAGTATCGAAACGGGGTAAATCCCAACTTCTGATTTGGTTAACTCGCCGTCAACCGTCACACCTTTGGCCGAGGGGTCGAATGCTGCACCCTCAGGGTAGGAAATCTCGCAGCCCAAGAGTGTGAGAGAACGAATGTCAGCTATAGATGCATTCCCGTTGCCAATTGCTCTGACAGTGGAAGCCCTGATTCTGAGATTCTCCGTCGTTCCATCATCTCCAGCTATTCCCCAGGAACCCCTTGCAAAAACGTTGCAACTGTCGATGGTGAGGTCTTTCTCCATGTATATAGCGCATGCCTTCGTTGACAGAAGCTTAAGGGTGCCTTTGCCCCTGATGGTGGTGTTCTGCCCAAGAGTAAGTGCTGCACCATTTTCAGATTTTATGGAGACCAGTCCTGAGTAAACAATGTTGAGCGGTTGCTCTGATATGATGGCAGTACCATCCTCGGTATAGAAGATGGTTGCATTCAAATGGAGGGTTGTGGTTTCGGGGTCATATCTTATGTTGCCACTGACAACCTTATCTATGAACGAGAGGTCACCGCAGTTGTCTCTCGTCACCTGTGTACCTGCAATCCATAGGGGGTATTTCTCAACCTTGGTGGTAACCTTCTTTTCACCGTAGCGGACGTAATTGCCACATGCGTCTAGGACTAGTATGTCAACAAGATAGGTGCTGTTGGGCTCAAGTCCGTCTATTAGGTATGACGAAGTGAAAGACCTCAACCTGTCCACATTCCAGCCAGAACGTCCCTCCTTCTTCCATTCCACACGGTATTTCAAGTCCTTCTGTGGAGTATCGTTATCAACGGCAGGTGTCAAAGAGAGGGTGAATGTATTGTTGGTTACCTCGGCTATAGTGTACTCGCCCGCTGTGGGCTTTTCCCATTCGATGCGATACTCGGCATAAATGGAATATTGGTTGCCATCACCGTACACGGTATCGGTAATCTCGCCATTAAAGTACAGACCGAATCGTCCGCTGTATGGATTGCCACCATCTATTTGAAGGGTTCCATACTTAAAGAGACTCGTACCACGGGCTCTTTCGCCCGAAGACCATATTGCAGTGCCGTCCTTGTTATATTTTATTTTCCAATAGGTTTGACCTTCGTGTTCTTGCTCGTATCTGTTGCAAGAAGTCTTAGTGTCGTAGGAGTTGGCATGCAGGTCATTGTTACCACCGAAGGCCAGATACTCCTTATGGTCTGGAGAAAGAAATATCTCAATCCAGAAGGAGTTGTCGTCTCCTTGGATTTTTGATACTCGGTGACCATACAGTTGTTTTACCTTTCCGTTGATTTTTACATAGTTGCCAGCCGTCAGGGGCAGTGCAAACAATGCGGCGAAAAGGGCGGTCATCACCGTTTTCATTCTTTGTAGTAAAAATTTCTTCATAGCTGTAAGGGTTTATTGTTAAACATTCCGTAGTCGCTTTACGTTTAATTTGGCTGTTATACTTGTCGTACGCTGGGCAAGGCATTCCTCTGAGAACCAGATGCTGCGCAGTTGTCGTGTATTGACCGTTACGTGTCCCTTCTTTTGTGTTGTGTTCTGCGTTGAGCTTCCGTTTCTGCTACTAAGACAATGTAAATCTAATGCAGAATATCAAGCTTGCTTGAATATTATGCCAAGATGCATATTATCTTCTGCAAAGATATACAATTTTTATGTACTTCAAAGTTTTTTGACCTGTAAATAACTTTTTTGAACATCACAGGTGTAACCCAAATCGGTCATTAGGTCGTAAAAGACATCTTTTTTTAGTACTTCTTGTTGCCTTTTGTTTTTTATAAGGCATCTGACGCCTGCTTTTTGCTCGAAATAGCTCGCTATTATTCCCTAAAAAGACTATCAACATCTGCTCTCCTAAAAATACAAAATCCTATAAGTCCTGACGCCAGAAGTGGCTTTAATGAAACGGATATTTGCGCTCCTGCGGGTCACCTTTTTTCTGTAGCGTGAGGTCTTTTATCTTATGTCAACCATTATGGCTATTATACAAAAAGCCCGGCTTCTGCAACTAAGCGTGAAGCCGAGGCTTTTTGGATGTAATATTAGTGTGTTGAGAGATTAGTCCTTGTTGTTGTCGTGATGGTGGTGTGGATGCTGGCCGTTGCCTTCGCGACGTGGGCCTCTTGGACGTACGGGACGCTCCTCATAGCCTTCAGGCTTAGGTATCAGCACCTTGTGGGAGAGTCTGAACTTCCCGGTCTTATCGTTCACTTCAAGCAGTTTTACTGTTATCTCGTCACCCTCGTTGAGGCCAGCCTCTTCAACGGTTTCAAGGCGCTTCCAATCTATCTCGCTGATGTGGAGAAGGCCTTCGCGTCCAGGCATGAACTCCACGAAGCAACCGTAAGGCATCACGCTTGTTATCTTGGCGTTGTACACCTCGCCAACTTCAGGAACAGCCACAATGGCCTTGATTTTGGCAACGGCAGCATCAATGCTATCCTTGTTGGGGGCGCTGACCTGAACTTTGCCTACACCATCTTCCTCGTCAATGGTGATGGTGGCACCGGTATCTTCCTGCATACCTTGTATAATCTTGCCACCAGGGCCGATTACGGCACCGATGAATTCCTTCGGTATTTCGAATGCTACGATGCGTGGTACGTGTGGTTTGAGGTCTGCACGTGGCTCTGCAAGGGTCTCGGTTATCTTGCCGAGAATATGTTCTCTGCCGGCTTTGGCCTGCATGAGGGCTTTTTCAAGAATGTCGTATGAAAGGCCGTCACACTTGATGTCCATCTGTGTGGCGGTAAGACCTTTCAGTGTACCAGTGGTCTTGAAGTCCATGTCGCCCAAGTGGTCTTCGTCGCCGAGGATGTCGCTAAGCACAGCGTATTTCTCTTCGCCGGGGTTCTTGATAAGACCCATGGCAATACCACTGACCGGACGCTTGATGGGCACTCCGGCATCCATAAGGGCAAGTGTGCCTGCGCAGACTGTTGTCATATATTCCTGGCGCCGAAACTGGGAGAAGCTGACCACCTATTTCCGGTACGATAAGGCTGTCAGAAAACTGATCTACACAACCAATACGATAGAGGGTTTCCACCGTCAGGTGCGTAAGGTCACCAAGACAAAGGGGGCTTTCACATCGGATATGGCCCTGCTGAAACTGATCTATCTGGCGCACCGGAACATCAAAAAGAAGTGGACGATGCCCTTGGCGAACTGGGCGGTAACGGCACAAAAATTGGCGGTTTGGTTTCCTGGCAGAATGGTGTTAGATTTGCAGTAAGCACAATGGGTGTTTCCCAGCCCCGCGGGGCTGGGAAACACCCATTGACACAGTTTATTTTACAGACCCGCCTAGGGTGTCAATCCTAGGCCACTTGCGGCAGCGGATGTTTTTTTACCGTATTCCCCAGCGGAACCTTGCCCAGCTTAGATTGCTCTATATTCCACTATAGTCGCCGACTCTCTTTCCAATCGCTCTAAGAGCATAGCTTGAAGCTCCGCTCCATCCAGTGTTTTCGTTTCTTTACGGTTGTAATCGTACTTGATGGTGACTTCGTATGTCTTTCTGTGGTCGATTGCTCTCAGATCTAGCTCAATGCTAGGGATTGGTGATTGTATCTGACGAAATACGTACACTAAACCTGCGTCCAAATCCGGTCGATGCAACTGCCAAGCATGTAGATTATCATTTCCTATACGTGCTTCCGTCAAGGGATAAAAATCACCATACCAAAACTTTTGGTAAACTTTGGCTTCCTGTACGGCTTGCCTAGCTTCCGTCAGATTATAGCCGTCGTCTAAATAATTAAACGATGCAATTACGCCCATATTGGCAGCACTTCTAAACTGGTAAGGGTCGTATTCCCACTGTCCGCTAGAAAATAACGGTAGATATTGCGCTATGCCGAGTGTTTGTATTTGTTGCCACTCACCCCGTTCAGGTCTACAGCTGATGTCAGAGCGCCATAGCGGCACCGATATCGATGTGGTCTCGAGGTCCAAGCGACGTCCTCCTGATGCACAGTTGTCTATCCACAACCCCGGGTGTGTTGCGCGGAGCTCATTCCACATGCTATACAACCCTTCTATATACCGCACCTCCGTCATTCCGATGCGATCATTCTGGTCTTCTTTTACCCAAAAACAAAGCGGGCTGATGTTGAAGTCAATTCGTAAGATATCCACTCCATATCGTTGTATCCGATCCGATAACAGATCAGTCATATACCGCCGTGCGGTAGGATCGTGCAGTTTGAAGAGACCTCCCTCGCTGCCACCTACGACATATTGCGGATATTGCTCGGTGATTATCGTGTTTTTAGCCACGCGTTCGGGCTCAAACCACAGCAAGAAATTCATATCACGTTTTTGGATATCCTTTCGAAGGTGTTCCAATCCTAAAGGATAGCGTACCGTATCCGTAGTCCAATTGCCTACACCAAGAGGGAATGCACCAGAATACCAGCCTGCGTCCATCCAGTGCGTTGTCAGTCCGGCTTCCTTTAATTTGTGCCCCCATATCTCTTGTCCTTCCTGTGTCAACCACTTCGGATCTTTACCCCAGTACTCATAGCGGCTAAAATTCTGCCCAGCAAAGGGAATCTGAATGGGGCGCTGCCCATTTACGGTGGGGCTGTATTCGTGCATCAATAATCGGCGAAAAACCACATGGCTGGCTTCGCGGCTGTGTTTCCAAGCGTAGATGAGTGTACGTGGCTGTCGAATAATCTCTCCCGGTTGCAGCTTGGTTGCTATGTTTGCCATACCTGCGGCAAAATGGAAGCTGTCATCTTCGGACTTACTAAAATCAGCAAACCATTGTCCCGACCAACCGATAGCGACAAATAGCCCTTGGCCAGCGGCATCACGAGCAGTTTCCCGTGGCTGAATATTCCAAAAAGGAAATGCTCCATTCGATGATCGCCCATTAACCGGTTCAAAACGTTTGCTTTCGCCGGTCGCAAGCTTGTGGTATTGCGGCAAGAAAGATTCCTCTGTATTGTTGTCGCCTTTGATTGTGCAGATCATCCCGGGGATGGTTGTGTCATCCGTTGTCTGCAGCGTAAAATCAAATGTACGGACATCCTCAATCAAACCAGATATACGGGTACCTTCATTATGCAGGTGAAGAATCCAGTCAGCCGCGGTGAAGTCGTCAAAGAGTCTCACTTCTGCGATAACTTTCAGGCCGCTTTCCGGATCTTTCCAACTGTAACGTATATTCAGTTTATCGATGATTTCTTCATTGAATTCCCAGTTTTTTAAAAATTCCCGTGAGGATTTTCCATCAACTGTGAAGCTAAAAGGTAGGGAAGCTTTGGGCTGATGCCAGATATTCATTTCAGAGAGGTCGTAGACCCTGCCAGAGATACCCACTGCTATAGGTGAACACCAATTCGACTTATCAAACGGTTCACCATCGGTTGTAGCATCAACGATCAGATAAAACTCGTCTGTAGGTTGTTGTAAGCTGATATCTATACCATACGCCTCATCGCCTCCCCGGAGTGTAGGGCTGCGGTACAATTCGTGTACGCTGTCTTTTAGAACAAACTGCACCGAACCTGTCGTGATGCCCTTATTATTATAGTTGTCTACACCTACTTGACTACTGAAACGTTTGATCGGTTCAGGCATGGTGACACGTATTTCACTGCGCGCATAAGTCCCCAGTCCCTTATTGTATTGTTTCCGTCCAATTTTCAGAGGTGTCCCCAACACGGAACGGTTGTACTCTAGACGTCCATATCCTTGCTTCAATAGTTTCAGCCGTGGTTCAGCGCTGTCTATCTGTACCTGATCTGGTCGAAACAGCTTCTTAATCTTTAGTCTAAATGTCTCCACTTCCGTGGCTGTGGGCATCAGCGAATCTTTAACGAGTGCAGGCTTCCAGTCCTTTAGGTCGATCGCCGTTTCGATAAAAGGGTTTCCAAGGTTATTCTGTGCGGGGACGGCATGTACAAGCACGAATAATAGGAAGCTCATTGCTATAAGCTTATGCATAATATCTGTTTTTTGGTTTGTATGTCTTCAAACTAATGTTTACCAATATGGCTTAAGTGTTTTATTTTACAAAGATATACGATTTTTATGTATTTCAAAGATTTTTGACCTGTAAATAACTTTTTTGAACATCACAGGTTTAACCCAAATCGGTCATTAGGATTTCTCTGTGTCGTACGGCAAAGAGAAAT
>ENA-ORPK01002799-ORPK01002799.1-human-gut-metagenome-genome-assembly--contig:-NODE-2799-length-11623-cov-2.434388_pt1 | contig 11623 bp, 7 predicted proteins | sample MGYA00242139_ERZ509068 | MGnify/ENA primary metagenome ERZ509068 (study PRJEB26280, sample SAMEA2338687) | human gut metagenome | biome: human gut; feature: human-associated habitat; material: faeces... | reverse complement strand
CCGCTTCTCATTCCCTGCCGCCTTCAGCCAGAGCTATGTGCAGAAGCGCAGCGCCGGCAGCTGGATGATAGGTGCAAGCTTCGACGGGTCGAAGACCACCACCGATGACCTCACCATCCGCCTCAACGAATGGGCTGTAGGCGCCGGCTATGCCTTTAACCTTGTGGCTTTCCGTAGTTTCCTGTTCCATCTCTCCGCCTTGCCCACAGTAACGGTGTATTCGCACGACTACACGAAGACCACTACCGTAACTGACGACGGCGTGAAGCATACCGAACGACATAACATGGAATATCACTTCCCTTCTGCCATCATCACCAGTCGAGCCGCCGCCGTATATTCCTGGCGAAACAAGTTCGTCGGAGCCACAGCCGTATACAACTACTCCGTGGCTGGCGACGAGGACCACCTCCAGCTAAAAAGAAACAAATGGAGAGTCAGGATGTTCTTCGGATTCAGATTCTGATTTCGGCAGAACTTACCGGACGATGTATCAATCGAACATCGTTCCGGGATTCATTTCTGTCGGGCAGCGCCAGTCAACGCCGAGCTTTCTCAGCGCTTTCTGACGCTCATGCCAATATCCGTGGCAGAAGCCCATGCCGCGCGGATGATCCTTCAGCTTCTCCTCTGTCATGCGGTCAGCCTCATCTATCACCTCTTCCCAACGTACTGTCCATTCCACGGGGTCCTTCTTCAAGGACCATCCGGTTTCCTCTATTAAGTCGAGCTGATTGTTGTCGGCGAAGTGGATGTTGCGCTTATGTTGGCTGATTTCTCTTTCCAGGTCTTCAGCATGCGAGAGTTCGCGATCGTTGAGCGCCTCTATACGTCGCACGATGGCAAGCTCAAGCTCGAGTAGGCGAAGCTTAAGGCGCGGATGTTCCATTAGACAATCCTCAAAGCGCCCTACAACGCTGTATGCGGAGTCAAGCATGTGGTCGAACTCTTCCAGCCATGCGGCATACTTGAGCAACACTCTGCACAGCGAGGCTATCTCCCACTCGCCCTCCTGCTCACGCAGACTCGCCTCTGCCACAAGTACGCAACCGCAGCAGACGTCATAATAAAGGTCGAGCGCCTCTGCGGTCTTTTCGAGCGGCTTGCTCTCGGCAAGGTCAAGCACACGACGGTATTCCTCCTTATAGGCTTTAAGATCATACGTTTCTTCCATATCTTTTTCTTTTTCGTAAGGTTAGTAACATTGGGATGGGAAACATTAATAATAGAACATTGCGCTATCGGTCTGCTGCCATTCCTCCGGCTTCAGCTCGCCATCGGGCAGGAAAACGAAGTAAGAGCCACAGTCATAGAAGCGGAGCGACCAGCGGTCGTCCTCATCTATCTGGAGCAGACACAGCTGTCCGGCGTGCTGCAGAGCCACCTCGTCCTCGTAAGGCTGGGTGAGCAGACGGTGTCCGTCGCCGGAAGGCTCGTCCGTATACTCGAACTCCATCTCCTCGGCAGGCTGGAATACGCTCTCATCGGTTCCCTCCCAGCACATCTCGTAGGGCTGCAGATGGTCGGTGCGGCGCGTATAGAAGACGCACGGCTTGGTGTGATAGTCGAGCGGGCTGTCCATGTCGCCGAGATAATGGTCGAGCGGCGCGAAGACATACAACATTCCCTCGTGCGGCAGGAGTCCGTCGGGGTCGTGAGCAGCGATGTCCTCGCAACGTATCTGACAGACGAAGGTGAGCGGTTCAGGCGTGCCGTCGTCAAGCGTCACGTACGGAAAAGGCGTGTCCGACGGCAGGTCAGGAGCGCCCCACCAATGGCTTTTGCCTGTCAGCGGACGCTCTGTCTCGTGGGTATGAATAATGATTGGCATATCAGGTCTTCTTTATTATGATATTCGTCTGTATAGATTTCCGTAGCGGTCCTTATATATCTTGTTGTTTCCTGCCGAACCACCTAATAAAATAGAGAGCAGGAACAGGGCACAAAGCAACTGGAAGATAACCTTGAGCACCACCATAACGAGAGAGACTGTCACCACAATACATCCGATGATGTAAACGATGACGAAGACGGTAAGGAGCGTTCCCTTCCACACGTTAGTCTCCCGGATGTTGAGCATCAGCGTCTTGCCGATGCCGTAAAGCAGGATGCCGATACTGAACAGAGCGATAACCCATTCCGCCCATAACGGTGTATGGCTGAAGACGAGCTCCGCAACGATTATCAGACCTATCATTATAGGCAGGAACAACACCATGCAGACGGCTGCCGGCTTGACGTGTATGGATCGAGAACTGTTAGCTCCGTCGTTAAGGAACAACACCCAGTCATACATTCCGATACTGACAACCTGAAAGACAACGACGAAAACGAAAGGTATGAGGCGGAGCACCACGCCGAAGAAGCCATATCGCTCCGAACTACACCACCAGAACGCGTCGCTGCCCATCACCCAATAGCCCAACGCCTCAATGACGGCAACGGCAAACAGACAGAACGGCATCACCACCTGCAATGCCTGAGCTATGGCAAGAGACCGGAACCTGCAGCATATCAGCATGATGACTACTACGGCAAAAAGCCCAATAACAGTCCAGCAAGCCCACAGCGTACTGTAGAAACGTCCTACAGAAGAATGGATAAGGTGCTGCTTGAAGGTCATCGGATCAGAGAGATAATCCGCATTGGTGCGGCTCCATAGAAGCGAGTGACGCGAGAGATAATAATACTTGCTGCCGTGTCTGAAGACTATGCTGCTTTTATATATCGAGCCACAGGAATCGATTATCTCGCCATTGCGCAGATATATATGCGCATTTCCGCCTTTCGTTGTCCACGCCGTGTCGTTTCTGACCACCTCTTCACAACGTACGCTGTCTGACAAAGGCTGGTCAACAACAAACTGACGGGCATGTGTGCCCAACGGCAAAAGCGCTAACATGAACATCATCATGAGCGCACGGAGATGTCTGTATACTGTCTGGTTCATGATTATTCCTTCTTTATAACCTCAAGGCGGAAACCTCCCTTCGACGGGTCGGGCTGTGACGGCTCGCTGGCTGCAGGCTGTGCCTCCTCGGTTGGCTTGTTTCTTACTGAATGCGATGCAGATCTTGTGTTGGTTGAGCTACTTGAACTGTACGAACCGTTGGAGCTGTCCGACTTGCGGGTTGAACGTGACTTGCGGTTCTTCTTGCTTTGCTTAGGTTTTGATATGACGGTCTGAACGTCCACCTTCTCCTTGCTGCCTGAACGCAGGAGCGACATAGCCAATGACGTGGAGTCTGAAGTCTGCACGGACCCTCCCATTCTGACTGCTTCCTGTGCGACAAGCAAGCGTATGACGCTACTGTCATTTGTCTGCGGATCAGAATTTCTCAGATAGACGTAACATCCCTCGGAAGCAATCTCAAGACTTCCTTTAAGATTCTCTTTCACCAGACCACCTGCCTTGCTGATCATGAGGCGTGCCTCAACAGAGTCGCCGCAGACAGTATCCACAATTAAGGTTGTCGGCATTCCGCCAGTCTCTCCATTCCATTCCGTTCTTAGCCACTTGGCATAATCGTACGGCTTGGGAGCCGTGGCATGCGACCATCCTGCTGCCATTGCCACGCAGATTCCTATAAGAAGTATAACGCCGACCGCATAACCTATCATGTCACGGCTGAAGCGTGTGCCATTATTGCCATCTCCTCCATGCCCGCTGTTACCCGTCGGACGAGACGAATGATTCATCGTGTGCTGAGGTCTGTTATTAGTGACTGGACGAGGCGAGCTTGTAGGCTGAGGTCTGTTATTAGTGACTGGACGGGGCGAGCTTGTGGGCTGAGGTCTGTTATTATTATTTCTTACCGGACCTCCACACTTGTTCTTCATGTATGCCACAAACTGTCGGAGCGTTGCCACATCCGTACCATAAAGCTCTCGCGACATACTTCTGAAGTTCTTGCTTGCCAGCACTATGTCACGGTTATTGTTATGTAGCTTGTCCGAATCGCTAAGCAGTTTGACCTGTCTCTCCACCCTATTCTTCAGGTCGTCACTAAAAGCAGCGTTGCGCCATAAATTACATAAGGTATCAAACGCGTTCTGTTCTTGGGGAGAAAGGTCGTCATAGCTTCCATTCAGGGAAGCTGCGCCCTCCTCCCACTTCGTGACGCGCATTTTAAAAATGTGTTCGTCCATTACTTAAACTTATTCGGTCTTTAATAATGTTGTTTTATTCGACGGTTGCCTTTCCTATCATGTTCTTTGATACAGCGAGTTCCTCCGCCGACTTAACGCCCTCAATCTTGAGTGTGAAGTCGAGAGCCTCATCAGCCACGTTGGCATGAACGTCGTCAAGGAAGTAACGCTTCTCGCCCTGGATGACGAGGCGAACCTTACCCTTACCCTTCAGAGTGGTCTTGAACTCAGTCCACTGGTTGTAGGTCATCGTGAACTCCTTCTGTCCGAGCTCGCCGTCACCCTCAACAGTGATGGTAAGCTTGGTGCCGTCATTACCGTAAGGTGCACCCTTGAATGTCAGGACAGCATCGTTAGCCTCGTCGAGGTTGATAAGCGGAGTCTTGATCTGTGCCTGAGTTGCTGATGTGTTACCAACACGAGCACACATGTAAGCACCCTTCATGAATTTGCCTTCCCAACCCGGAGTGCTGGGCAAGAACTCACCCATGGCGAACTTTTGAGCCAACTTCGGCGGGATGAAACCCTGCTCGTCGTTACCACCAGTACCAGCGCAGCGGTCGAAGTTATCGCTGAGGAGAGTTCCCTCTACAATAGGACCACCATTATTGTAGTTAGAGAACCTGAAAGAAGCGACACCGTCCTCAACAGCCATATTGGTGATGCCGATGTTCATCTTGTTGCTACCCTTGTTATCGTTGAAAGCCTCACAGTAAGGTGATGAGGCGTTAGTGAGATTCTTCTTGCTACCCCAAGGCCAAGCGTCGCCTGACTCAGAGCTTGATGTGCGGTTATTATCGGCTGGTATCAGAACCATACGCTCGTGATCGTTCACGCCGCTAACGATACTGTTAGGACAGTTGCTTGACCATACATACGGAGAATAGTCGACGTGATTGATGAGGATACCGGGAGCTGCGATGGTAGCGTCCCATCCCTTCTGCTGACGGTTCTCTATGATGTAATACTCGTCGTTGTAGCTGGGGTTGTGATAAATGTAAGCATTACCACCGTCAATGAGCGGCTTCATGTCTGTAACATCGCAGTCTTCATCGAGAACGATGGGGTCAATCCATCCTGCTGCGTAGCGCTCGTAAGCTGTGTAGCCGACCGGCTGGAAACCGTCACCGTTGTAGTTACCAGAGCACATGAGGTCCCATGTTCCCATACCGTACTTGCCGCCGTAGTTGATATCGTAGAAGTCAGGATAGCCAAGGCAATGAGAGAACTCGTGGCAGATGGTACCGATACCAGCCACATTGCCCTTGCTGTCCTTCAACTCGTTAGAGCAAGCATATACGTAAACTGTGGTGCCGTCCTTGCCGAAAGCTGTGGGCTTGGAGAGCTGTGACTTGTGAGGCCAGACGGTATCTGTGCTACCACCAGTAGCCTGACCCTCACCAGCGTAGATTACGTAAACCTCTTCCACCTGACCGTCACCATTCCAGTCGTACTGCTGGAAGTTTACACCTGCGGCAGCTGCTGAAGCACAAGCGGCAGATATCATACCCTGAGGATTGACGTCATAACGCTGGCCATTAATGTAATCATCCTTTCCGTATGTGGCAAGAGGACCAAGTGTGTAAGGACCTACTACGTCGAAAGTGATGTTAAGCTTGCCAAGACTTTGTGCAGAGAAGTAGTCGCTGACAGAACCCTTGAAGTTACCCTCGCTGAATCCCTTCTCGTTAGCAACGCGATTATAGAAAGCCTTCGGGTCTGACATAGAGAAACTCTGGTCGGAGAACTGAACGAGAATGATAAGACAACGCTTGTCGCCCTCATAATTGTTCATTGCACGACCCTTTGCCATTGCGCGGCGGGCATTAGTGACTGAAGCGCCTGCCTCCTTGCGAAGCTGAACAGCTGCCTGCTGAAGTGCAGGGAATTCAGCGGGAACGATGAAGTCGTCCTGCTGAACATAACGATTGCCATTGGCGTCCTGCCAATAGCTCAGAAACTCGTCGCCCTTGAGCTCCACCATCAGTGTGGTGCCGTTCTGAAGCTTGAGTTGCTTCCAGATGCCCTTCTTTGCAGGTACAGCAACAGCACTGAGACCGGCAAGAGCACAGAAGCCGAGAGTAAGTAATCCTTTCTTCATTTTGTTATTTGTTTTGTAAAGTTGTCTAAAAATAATTTAAGAACTCTTTATGCCATCCTTTAGAACACGAAAAAGGAGAGAGGTGTTCTACCATAGGGCAGAACAACCTTGCTCTCCTTTTATACGTTTTATCTCAAAATGAGAATCAGTGGCATAGTGCCTTTTCCTTTATTCAGATAATTATTACTTTCTGGTGAGGACGATGTCCTGTGTCATACCCATATAACCTTTCAACGATTTGTCGCTTTCAGCGTATACTGCATAAGCAATACCAGCACCAGGAGTGAAGGTTACAGTATCGAAGTCAGTATTCCACTTTCCCATTACAGGGCTGGTGCTGCCATCAGCATTGGCAATCTTGATGTAACCCTTGAAGTCACCGAAGTCAAGACCAGAAATCAAAGTCAGCTCACCAAGACAGTCAAATGCAACGTAGCCCTGACCAGTCTTTTCATCAGCGTAGAAGTTGAGTCTTGCGCTGCTTGTTGTAAGTCCCTGGAGACCGCTCATATAGAGATAGTAACCATACTCATACTCGTAAGAGGGATTTTCACTGCCATCAGCAAGCTTCTTCTGGGGCTCAGTGATGGTCACCGGCCAGGTTACAGTTTTACCATCTTGGTCCTTACCAGTGAGCAGCCACTTACCCTGAAGACGGTCGTACGGGTCTTTGTCGTTGTCCTTGATAGTAACGATACAGCTCTTCTGTGCACCGATAGTAGCACCCTTAGCCTCTACAATCTCGAACTCGAAAGTACGGTCATCGTTAATCTCCTTATCATCAACGGCTCTGTACTCAGCATAACCAGTTCCGTCAGAGATAGTGATGGTCTTGTCAGTTACGTAGTAGTGAACGTCCTCCTTTGCGGGGTTGTCGCCAACTTCCTTAACTGCCAATGTAACATACACGTTGCCGTTGGTCTTGCCAGTAACCTTGATAGGCACTTTCACAGCTCCGGCACCTTCCTTAGCAGAGAATGTGGGGCTTTCCATCTCCACCACAACATCCTTGTTTGTGTTCTGCGTCTCTTTGTCATCGCTGCAAGAACCGAAGAAGGCAACAGCAGCTACGAGCAAAAATAACTTGAAGTATTTCATATTTGTTTAATTGCTAATAGTTATTAATGAACATTTATTAGTAGCCAGGATTCTGCTGATCCTTCAGGTGCGGGTTAGCATCGATCTCGGTCTTCGGGATAGGCCATGTGAAGCGATGATCACCGGCATCGTAAGAGAGACCGCGTCCTGCCTTAACGACGAACTTGTTGAGTTCCGCATTATCCTCGTGGTTGGCGTTACGCTTGAAGCCAAGTCCGAGACGACGGAGGTCAGACCAGCGCATACCCTCGCCGAGGAACTCCTTCTCACGTTCAGCATAGATGTCAGAGAGAAGCTCTGTTGTGTTGGTGTAGGTCTTAGCCTCATAGCCGTCGATACGGTTGGCGCAGAACTCATTCAGACGAGCACCGGAAGCGCTGCCCATACGAGCGTCTGCCTCGGCAGAGATAAGATACATCTCAGAGAGACGGAGCGGCTTCATCATATTGACGAAGTTATTCATCTCGCCGGTCATCAATTTCGGGTTGCCTGGGTACTTGTTGAATACAAAAGCCTCGTAACCTGTTCCGTGGATGGTCAGATTATCATAGATAGTGAAGAATGCATCGAAACGAACGTCACCGTCACCATAGAGGCTAAGTGTGCCGTATGTCGGGATGTACCAAGCAGATGTCCTGTTGTCACTGAGGAACACATCACCGATAGATCCACCAAGTTCAGACGGAGTGCTCATGATAGGACGGAAGATAGCCTCTGTGCAATCATCTGTTGACCACATATTAGCATAGTTACTAAGGTTAGCGAGAGTGTAGTTACCGTTGTTGATAACGTCCTCTGCCTTTGCCTTAGCTGTATTCCAGTCAGCAGTGAGAAGAGCGACACGAGCCTGAAGAGCCTCTACTGCGAAGCTTGAAAGATAAGCTGCACAAGGCTGGAGCAGGTCCTTAACGTCCTTATTGTCTGTAGCCTCATAAGCCTTGAGAGCTGTGTAAGCCTCAGAAAGGTCCTTATTGATGAACTCGAATGTCTCCTTCAATGTGGAACGGTTCGGGTACTTTGTTATGTCGCTGGTAGGAGAGAATGTAGTAACGATGGGCAGACCAGAAGCCTGTGCCTCAGGACCAGCCTTAATCTGTGTGTAAGGCTGGCAGAAGTGGTCAGCAAGCCACAGGTACATGTAAGCACGTGTGAACTTTGCCTCACCCTTATAGCGCTCTATCTGCTGCTTTTCAGCATCTGTAACATCAGGCTTTGCAGCGAACTCATCACACTTAGCGAGGATAGCGTTGCAAGTAGCGATAGCGGAATATGAGCCTGCCCAGAAGCTGGTGATGTCGCCGTCGCTCGGCATGATAGAACCCTTAGAGAACATACCAATCTGGTTACCGTTCGAGATAAGACCGTCGAAGTGGTCCATCTGAATGTCAGTGGTATAAACCCATGAGCCAGAGGTAACACTGCGGAGATTTCCGTAAAGCTGAACACGGAACGCGCTAAGGTCCCGAATTGACTCGATTGCGGTGTTCTCGTCGAGTGCACCATACGGGACCTTGTCCATGTCGCAAGACGTAAAGGCCACCGCTCCGAGAAGCATCAATGATAAATATATCTTCTTCATTATTGTATCCTTTTTTTAATTTGAATGAAATTAGAATGTCAGCTCTGCACCGAACATGAACTGGCGAGTATTAGGATAGTTGAACTGAACCACGTTGATATCTGGCTCCGGATCGTATCCCTCGAATGAAGTGATGGTGAAGAGGTTTCGTGCTATACCGAATACCTTCACACCCTTGATGTAGCGAGTAGGAGCAAGCCACTTCTTCGGCAGATCGTACTGCACAGTAAGGGTCTTCATACGGAGGAATGAAGCGTTCTGAATCATCTTGTCGTCGAACTGAATGTCGTATCCGTAAGCGGGGATGTCTGTCACCTGACCCGGTGTGGTCCAGATATTGAGCATCTCTACGCGCTGGTTCCATGTGGTAGCGAAGTTAGCGTTCTGGATGAAGTAGTCGTCGTTCTGCATCATCCACTTGTCAGCTGCCCATGCGAAGTCAGCGATAACGCTCAGGCCCTTCCATGTGAAGTTTGTGCCGAAGCCACCAATCCAAGGTGCATAGCGGTTCTTGCCTGTAAATACGGCGTCGCGCTCCTCATTGAAGATCTTAGTGATGTTGCCGTCCTTGTCAAGCCACTGGGGTTCACCAGTACGGGGGTCAACACCTGCGTTACGTACAGAATAGAACTCACCGTAAGCGTGACCGATCTTGAGGTTAAGACCTGTGTTAGCGAGCAGATACTCGTCACGGCCCTGGAACAGTTCTGTAATCTTGTTCTTGTTGTAGCCTACGTTAGCAGTGAATGTCCAGTTGATATCCTTTGTAGCGATAAGCTGTACAGTAGCAGAAACCTCGAAACCAGTGTTGGTCATACCACCGATGTTACCAGCTCCTGAACTCAAACCAGTTGTGTATGAGTAAGGAATAGACATAAGCATATCGCTTGTCTTGTTGCGATAGAAGTTGAAGTCAAGATCAAGACGGCGGAAGAGGCTCATGTTAAGACCTACGTTGAACTTGCTAACGGTCTCCCATGTAAGCTGGTAGTTAGAAGCCTGTGCGATGCCGATAGAAGTCTGACCGTTGTACAAACCACCCAGGCCGTAAAGACCGAAGTAACCGTATGTGCTGGCACCAGCGTCGTTACCAGTGGTACCGTAGTTGACACTCAGAGTAAGGTTGTCAAGCCACTTAACAGGAGCAAGGAAGCTTTCCTTCTTAGCGTTCCACTTAGCACCTGCTGACCAGAATGTACCCCAACGATGATCGGGAGCGAACTTAGAGCTACCGTCGCGACGGAGTGAACCATAAACGAAGTACTTCTCCTTGAAGTTATACTCTACGTTACCGAAGATAGAGTTAGCGACTGCCTCTGAACGTGAGTCACCCATTTTAGCGGGGTCTGCCTTTGTACCAGCAGAGAGAAGCATGATGCGATCGTCAGTCTGACCAGTTGTGTATGCGCTGAATGAACGTGAACGCTGGATGCGTGTCTCCTCACCAACGAGGAGGTTTACGTAGTGGTCACCGAAGTTCTTCTTCCACTCACCAGTGTGAGTAAGAGTGTATGCATAGTAACGTGAGAAGCCGTCAGCGAGCGAACCGTCCTGGCTATCGATAATCTGACCCATAGGAGTAACCATTTCCTCGTGAGGAATGTTACCTGTCTCAGATGTTGAGTCGTAACCAAAGAGTGACTGCTGAGCTGTGAAGGTAAGACCCTCCATCGGAGTGAACGTCTCATTGATACCGATGTTGAGAGTTACCTGCTCACCGTCCTGCTTACGATACTTATCGAAGAATTCAGGTGTAGGCATGTCAGTGTAGAGCAAGCCGTAAGCCTTGCCGTCCTTTACGATATTGCCATTCTCGTCATAGTGATAGAAGTAAGGAGCATCGAAAGGCATTGCCTGACGAGCGAATACGAGCGGGTTGGCAGAATAGATACCAGATGAGCTGTTCTGCTCACGGTTAACGACGTAGCGCTGGTCACCGAAGTTAGAGTTGAAACCAACCTTGAAGAAACGGTTCAGACGAGCGTTAATACGTGCTGCGAGAGTGTTACGCTGCATACCAGAGCTCTGGATAAGACCCTCCTGCTCGTGGTGGTTGAATGAAAGATAGTAGTTAACTGAGTTACCACCACCCTGCATTGTAGCGTTGATGTCCGATGTAGGAGCCGAGCTTGAGAGCATCTCGTCACGCCAGTTAGTATTGATGTGCTGAGCAGCCTTGCGGATAGCATCGCTCACGGGCTGACCGATGATGTCGCGGAACTTAACATACTGCTGTGAGCTCATCATGGTAACACCGTCAGAAGTCGGTGTAGAGATACCATACTGAGCCTTTACAACTACCTGTGCTGACTCGTTGTACTTACCATTACGTGATGTAATAACGATTACACCGTTGGCAGCACGCGAACCATAGATGGCTGTAGAAGCGGCATCCTTGAGGACGGTAATGTTAGCAATGTCAGACGGGTTAAGAGTCTGGAAGAAGCTTGAGCTGATAGGAGCACCGTCGAGGATGAACAAAGGCTCGTTAGAAGAGTTCATCGAGTTAACACCACGCAGACGGATGCTTGCTGCTGCAGACGGGTCACCGCTTGAGGTCAAAACCGAAAGACCAGACACCTGACCTGCAAGAGCGTCGGTAAAGTTAGGAGTAGCGACAGTCTTCATCTTCTCACCGCTCACTGTAGAAACGGCGCCGACAACCGATCCGAGTTTCTTGGCCGAACCGTAACCGG
>ENA-ORPK01002794-ORPK01002794.1-human-gut-metagenome-genome-assembly--contig:-NODE-2794-length-11634-cov-3.125659_pt1 | contig 11634 bp, 7 predicted proteins | sample MGYA00242139_ERZ509068 | MGnify/ENA primary metagenome ERZ509068 (study PRJEB26280, sample SAMEA2338687) | human gut metagenome | biome: human gut; feature: human-associated habitat; material: faeces... | reverse complement strand
TTCGCCGGTCGGATGGCCGTAGAGGTCATTGATGAACTTGAAATTATCGATGTCAAGCTCTGCCACGATGCACGGCTCGTCTGGATGCCGGCGGATATGATGATCGAGCTGGTCGTCGAAGCCGCTTCGGTTATAGATACCGGTGAGCTTATCGGTTTCGGAAAGGTAGCGGAGATACTTCCGCCGCTCCTCGAGTCGGATGACTGCCCAGGTCAGTCCGGCGAGAAGGGACAGAATCACGAAGCCGGTCCAGAGGACGACCTGACTCAGGCTGCTCGCCGCCCAGGCGCTGTTCGGCATGAGCTGGAGCTCCCAGAGATCGCCACCGAGAGAAAACCAGTGGGAGACCGGATCCACGAGCGCCTTCTCAGAGTGATAGAACTCGACGGGGTTCGGATCCCATGGGGAAGCGGACTTCAGCAGACGATATTGATACCCGAAAAAGTCGAGGGAGCGCATGGAATCGGAGAAGATATCCGGCACGCGGATGATGACGATGGCGAAGCCCCGCCAGATGAGAAGGGCAAACAGTAAGATGACGACCAGCGCCCCCACAAAGCCCAGCTCCTCGCACACCACCGAAAAAACGTAGTCGTTCTGCGGTTCCGGCAGGAACAGGTACTTTTGGCGGGAATTGCCGATGCCGGTGCCCATCAGGCCGCCGGAGCCGATGGCATACAGCGACTGTAAAATCTGATAGCCCTTGCCCAGTGGGTCGGATTCGGGGTTCTGCCAGATGGTAAAGCGCTCCATGAAGCGTTCCCGCAGCATGGGCACCGCTGCGATCATCCCCACCCCGGCGGCGATGAGCCCCCCGCCGGCGGCGATCCACTTGCCCGGCAGCCCGCCGACGATGAGCATGATCACGCCCATCAGCGCCAGCAGGATGGCGGCGGAAAGATGCGGCTCGAATACCACCAGTCCCACATAGACCAGCAGGATCGCCCCGAAGGGCAGCACCCCGTATTTGAACCTGCCCATTCGCTTTTCGTTGGCGGTTAAAAAGTGGGCAAACAGCAGCACCAGTGAAAATTTGGCCAGCTCCGAGGGCTGAAACTGAAAATTCCCGATGAAGATCCAGCGGCGGGCCTCATTGACCGGCGGCATGAAAAAGCAGGCGATCAAAAGCCCGGCCACCACGGGGAAGGAAGCGAGCGCCAGCTTTCGCCACACATGGTAGTCCATGCGGGAAAAGAGGAACATGGCCAAAAGCCCCAGCGCCGCCCACGCCAGCTGCCGCACAATGTAGTGGTAGCTGTTGCCCTCCCGGTAATACCCCTGGGCATAGCTGGCGGAAAACATCATCACAAGGCCGAATACCAAAAGCAGAATGACCATCACCAGGAAGGTGAGGTCCACGCTGGTATTCTCATATCGGGGGAACAGGCGGCGGAAGAACCTCTCCTGCGGTTTTTTGCGTGCGGCACGCTTTTTTTCGGCCAAGGCTCCCTCGCCTCCTCTCTTGTTTTGGTAAGGTTAAATGAACTTGAGCGCCAGAATACCCAGTGCGCTCCCGATGGCGGTAATAACGGCAAACATCGCAACGATCTGCGTTTCGGTATAGCCGCTCATCTCAAAGTGATGGTGGATGGGGCTCATCTTAAAGATGCGCTTGCCGTGGGTGAGCTTAAAGTAATACCGCTGCAGCACCACCGAGCCGATCTCGATAACATAGATGATACCGAACAGCACCACGAAGAAGGGCAGCCCGGTGCCGAAGGCCAGCGCGATGACCATCCCGCTGATAAACAGCGACCCGGTATCGCCCATAAAGACCTTGGCGGGGTAGTGGTTCCAGATGAGGAAGCCGATGCAGCCCCCGGCCAGCGCCCCGGCCATGATGCCCATTTCCCCCTGCCCCAGCAGGTAGCAGAAGATGAGATAGCCGATGGAAAGCACCAGCGTCACCGAGGAAAGCAGACCGTCCAGCCCGTCGGTGAAGTTGACGGCATTGGAAAGGGCGATGATGGCGAACATGGCAAATACATAATAGAAGATGCCGAAATTATAGGTGCCGATAAAGGGGATGGTGACCAATGTGGACTGCGTTCCGCTGACGTGCAGAAGCAGCAGGTACACCGCACCAAATAGAATTTGCAGCGCCATCTTCTGTTTTTCGGTCAGCCCCTCGTTCTGCTTTTTCACGACCTTCATATAGTCATCCAGAAAGCCGATGGCCCCGAACAAAAGCGCCAGCACCAGCCCGTAGAACATCCTTGCCCGCATGATGCCGGATAGGGGATCTCCTACCGTCTGGGCGTGCAGGAACAGGTAGCCCACCACCACGGCAATGGGGATGCCGATGATGAACATCAGCCCGCCCATGGTGGGGGTGCCCTGCTTCGTCATATGCCAGGAGGGGCCGATCTCCTTGATGGACTGTCCCGCCTTCAGCTTTACCAGCGCCGGTATCAGCAGCTTGCCTGCGATGGCGGTGACGATAAAGCATACCGCGACAGGCAGCACGATCTCCATAATTCCCATACTATCTTGCTCCTTCCCCCCGCGCCGCGCGGAGGTCTTTTCTTTATTTCTGCGTTTCCTTCAGGTGCTCGGCCACGATGACCCGTTCATCCATGGGATAGTGCTTGTGGTCGATCTCCTGGTAATCCTCGTGGCCCTTGCCGGCCAGTACGATCACGTCGCCCGGCTGGGCGTGGTCCATGGCGTAGTGAATGGCGGCCACCCGGTCGGGGATCACCGTATAGGGTGTGTCATAGCCCTTCAGTCCCACCAGGATGTCGTCGATAATGGCCTCCGGCTTCTCCGTCCGGGGGTTGTCGCTGGTGACGATGACAAAGTCTGCCAGCCTTGCGCCGATCTCGCCCATCACGGGCCGCTTCGTCTTATCCCGGTCGCCGCCGCAGCCGAACAGCGCCACCACCCGCCCCTTGGCGAAGGCCTTGGCGGATTGCAGCACCTTTTCCAGCGCGTCCGGCTTGTGGGCATAGTCGTTCAGCACGGTGTAGCCCGTTCCCGGCGTAGGGATGATCTCCATCCGGCCCTTCACGCCGTGGTTCTTCGCCAGTGCGTCGGCACACTCCGCCAGCGGCACGCCCAGGTTCCAGCAGCAGGCCATGGCGTCCAGCGTGTTGTACACGGTGAACAGCGCCGGTATGCCCACGTGGACGTGGCACCATTCCGTGTCCGCCTCCGCGTCAAAATCCACACTGCCGGGCTCCAGCGCCACGTTCTTCGCCATCAGGTCCGCCTGACCGTTCACAGAGTAGGAGAACCGCCGGCGGCAGGTGGCATCGGCCATCAGCCGTTCCGCCCACGGGTCGTCGGCGTTGTAGATGCCCACGTCGCACTGGCGCATCAGCAGCGCCTTGGCGTCGCAATAGGCCTCCATGGTCTTGTGGAAGTCCAGATGGTCTTCCGTCAGGTTGGTAAAGGCGGCGACGTCAAAATGAATGCCGCCGATGCGCTCCAAGGAAATGGCGTGGCTGGAAACCTCCATCACCACATGGGTGCAGCCCGCGTCCCGCATTTTTGCGAACAGCGCCTGCAATTCAAAGCTCTCCGGGGTGGTTCGCTCGGTGGGGATGGTCTCCTGCCCGATCATATTGGCCATGGTGCCGATCAGCCCCACCTTCGCCCCCAGACAGGTTTCCAGAACCTGCTTTAGAAGAAGCGTGGAGGACGTTTTTCCGTTGGTGCCGGTAATGCCGATCATGGTCATATGCTCCGCCGGGCGGCCAAAGAAATTACACCCCAGCAGCGCCAGCGCCAGCCCGAAGCCGACCTTTCCGAGTGTCGTGACAATGGAAAAAAGCAGGGTGTTTTTGATCGCGACGCTGAAATAGGGGTTGCGCAGGACAGTTGCGTAGTTTTCCAGCCCCGCAAAGGTAAAGGAGGAAATTTTGAACGTTTTCACGTTGAAAAAGGACAGAAGAAAGCCAGATGCCGCTGGAAGCACGTACAAAACACCGTAAACGATCAGCGCGGGCAGCACAAGCGAATAGGGATATGGGCTTTTCATCCGCAATTTGAGTGATTTGGTCTGATTCAAGGGAACGCTCCTTTTTTGACGGATATGAATAAATGGAGTGCAGGCACTCCATTTATTCATCAATATTCAGCTTCTGTGGACCTTAATTCCAGTTGGGGTCGTTTGCAGCCTTGGCGTTGTCGGCAGTGTCGCTGTCGAGCAGGCTGATGACCTGATCGATGTCCATGCCTCCGGCAAGATAGTCCTGCACGTGGATATGATAGTCGCCGTAGTGGTAGACGTTGCCGTTCTGCCAGACCTCCATGCTGTTGCCCTTGAGCATTTCATCATACAACGTCTGATATGCCTCGGGAAGCTCGCAGGTCACCTTCTGGTTGAGGTAGATGCCGGGCTGCGCGGTCGCGTAGATCTGCTGCGCCTCAGAGGAGGCGAGGAAGTTCAGGACCTTTTCGCCGAGCGCCTGATCCTTGCAGGCTGCGGTCATGACAACGGAGCCGGGCATGGAGGAACAGGTGTAGTTCTTCTCATACAGCGGGAGAATGAACGAGCCAATCTTGTCGGCGGATTCCGGATACTTCCCGGCAATCTCGTCGTAGACCCAGGTGCCGTTGCAGTACATACCCGCAGTGCCCTCTGCCAGCGCGGTCTGCGCCATGTCATAGGTGTCGGAGAGGAAGCTGCTGTTGACATAGCCCTTTTCGACCATGTCTTTGGACATGATGATGGCGTTCTTGAAATTGATGGCGTCGGAATAGTGGCGCTTGTTGGTGTTCATCTCGTTCCAGAACTCCGTATAGCTCAAGCCGCTTTCCACAACGTCCTCGTTGAAGCCGAAGTGCGTGATGCACTGAAGCGTCCAGGTGTCGGCGCCGGAATAGTACAGCGGGGTCACGCCGATCGCCTTGAGCTTTTCGCAGCAGTCCAAGAACTCGTCCCAGGTCATGGGAGCAGCTTCAATGCCGGCAGCTGCAAAGACGTCCTTGTTGTAGAAGATGCCGACCAGCGAGGTGGAGTCCATCGGAACGGCGTAGAGCTGACCGTCGTAGATGTAGTGTCCTTCCTCCAGCTGATCCTGGCTGTACTCGGACATATCCACGTTCTGAAGCGGCACGATCTGATCGAGCACGCCCGCATTGTGGTCGAGCCACTTCGGACCGTAGGTCTGAAGCAGATCGGGCAGATCGCCGGTCGCGAACTTGGCGCGGACAAGCTCTTCGCCCTCGCCGCCGCCGGCGATGATGTCAATCTTCAGGCGGAAGCCGAGCTCCTCGGCGTGCTCGTCAATGTACGCGGTCAGCGCTTCCCAGCCGGACTTGTACCAGTCCGTGAAGGTCAGCATCGTGACGGTCGGGATTTCTGCCGGAGTTTCCGGCTGCGCGGGCTGCTCGGGCGTTTCCGTTCCGGCATTTTCGCTCTGCGCCGGCTCCTGCGTGTCGGCAGGCGCGGGCGTTCCCTGTTTCGTGCTACAAGCGACCAGCGATGCGAGCATCATCAGCGCAAGCAGCAATGCAAGAATCTTTTTCATGATGGTTCCTCCTGTTTCGTTGTTCTGAGAGGATCTCTCTCATGCCCTTATTATAATTGGAGGGGCTTTGGGCGGAATTGTACTCTTTTTTGAAATAACGGTACTTTTTATTTCTGCGTTTTCCGGTATTCCTTCGGCGTCATACCGGTGCAGCGCTTGAACGCTCTGGCAAAATACGCGTCGTCACGGAAGCCGCTCAGCCGGGATACCTCCTTGTTGCTGTAGCCTCCGGCGCGCAGCAGCTCCTTCGCCTTTTCGATCCTGTAGGAGCACAGATAATCGGCAAAGCCGACGTTCAAGTCTTCGCGGAACAGGCGGCTGAGATACGCCGCGCTGATGCCGATGAACTCCGCAACGGTACCCTGTGAAATATCCTCGGCATAATGTCTGCGAATCAGACTGATTGCCTGCTCGACATACGGCGAGTCCGGGCTTTTGCCCTTGCCCGCGGCTTCAAACGCGCGGTGGTTCAGCTCGCCGAACCACGTCCGCGCGGCGGTCAGATTCCGGAAGCTGTGAAACACCCGCTGCGGGTCTGCGGGCTGATAGAGCTTTGCAAGATCGACCCCACGCTCGACCCACGCGCGGCTGAGCGTGCTGAGAAGATCCATAAAGAAATTTTGCAGGGCATCCGCAGACGGCTGCATCCCGGAAAGCTGCGCAAAGACATCGTTCAGAAGCTCATGCGTCCGCGCGGGCTGATTCTGGCGAATCGCCGCAGCCAGTTGCTTTTCGCGCGCCGCGTCAAATACGGAGAGAATGTCAAAGGACGGCGCGGTCGTTTCTTTGAAAGCCGCATCCGAAAAGAAGCGGTTTTCGTATTTCTGCTCCGCGGAGAGATAGGATTTAGGAACCTGTACGGCGCTTGGTACAGTCTGTCCCTCATAAAACTCTGCCGAGAGATTCAGATAGGTTTGCAGGCAGGCGCGGATGCGCGCGCAGAGCGTTTGGTAGGTCTCCGCACGTACCCGGCTGCTGTTGGTGCCCTCATAGCAGAGCAGAAATACATACTTTTCGTCCGAAACGTGGCAGCAGATACCAGCGCGGTAATCCTGTAAAATTTCGTCCACAATATTCAAAATCGAGTATTCCAGCAGATATGCCGCGATCATATTCCCCTTCCGGGGCTGGACCTGCATAAGAATGACGGAAATGCTTTTGATTCCCAGCTTCAGCTCCAATACACCCGCGCGTGCGGTGATCTCCTGCTCGCTGCGATAGCAGCCGGAGATCAGCTTCATCACAAAATCACGCTTGAGCGCCAGCTGGCTATCCGTCGAATCATCCTCCGGCGTGTGCGGCTTTTGTATCCGCTCCTGCGCGGTGCGCAGTGTCTGCTCCAAAACCTGTGCATTCAGCTCGTGCTTCAGGATATAGTCGATCGCCCCATTTTTCAGCGCCTGCCGCACATAATCCAGCTCGTCATATCCGCTGAGCATGACCAGCAGAATATCCGGATAGGCGCACTTGAGCGCCTCCTGCAATTCCAGCCCGTCCATCTGCGGCATCCGAATGTCGGAGATCACAAGGTCGGGCCTTGCCGACGGAATCATCTGCATTGCCTGTTCTCCGTCCGTCGCCTCGCACGCGACGGAAAAGCCCTGCTGCCTGCAAAGCGGCGAGGTCTCGATCAGCCGTTTGAGATTGGAACGAACCAAAAAATCATCATCCACGATCAAAATCCGCATCCTGCTCCGCCTCGCTTTCTGTAATTTCCGGCAAAATCAACTCCACGGACGTCAGCAGCTGCTCGCCCGAGAAGATCCTCATCTCCGCCGCATCGCCGAAAAGCAGATGCAGCCGCCGGTCAATATTCTGAAGTCCGATGTGCTTGGAGCCCCCGCCGCAGTAGTGCTGCCCATCCAGCAGCCCCGGCGCAAAGCCTGGACCGCTGTTGCGCACCAGAATGTGCAGCCGTTCCTGCTCCAGAAAAATTCGTATCTGTATGATGCCGGTCGCCTGCGCCTTTGCGATCCCGTGTTGTAATGCGTTTTCAACGACCGGCTGTACGAGCAGCTTCGGCAGAAAATGTCCTTTTGCCTCCGCTTCGATGGAAATGCTGTAGGTGAATTTGCCGGCGTACCGGTATTGCTGAATTTGCAGATAGTCCCGCAGATAGGTTTCTTCCTCTGCAACGCTGATGAGCTTCCGCGTGTCCAGATTGAGGTGCATCATCCGGGAAAGCGCGTCTGTGACCGTCTGGATATTCTCAACGCCCTGCATGATGGAAAGCACCTTGATGGTGTGCAGGGTGTTATAGAGAAAATGCGGGTTGATCTGCATGGAAAGCATCGCGATCTCGGAGGTGCGCTTTTCCGCTTCGGCGCAGCGGATGTTCGTGATCAGGGTGCGGATGCGCGCCAGCATGGCGCAGATGCGCTGATACAGAATGCCGACCTCGTCCTGCCGGGTGATACGGATCGGAAGCTCCAGCGCCTCATCGCCGGTCTGCTCCACCGCGCGCGTCAGCCTCCGTAAATCCTTCGTCAGATAGTGCGCCAGCGCAAATGCGATGACCGCAAACAGTGCCGCACAAAGCAAGACGATTAGCAGCATACGGTTTCGGACCTGTAAAAAGCCCGATATGACCGTATTCTGCCGGACGACGCCGACGATCTGCCAAGGTGTAATCTCAGAGGTCGTATAGACGACCAGACAGTCCGCGCCGCCGATCTGATCGGTGTAGCTTCCGTGCCCGCGCGGGACGGAATCCTGAAAACGGGTCAGCGGCAGAGTGTCCGCGCTCTCCGGCACATAGACGGCTTCGCCGGTGTCCCGGTCAAACACATACAGCGCATAGCCCTGCATTTCCTGAATGTCAAAGATCGTTTCCAGAAGGCTGCTTTTCACATCCGCCTTGATCACGCCGATGATCGTGCCGTTGTTCAGCACCGGGCGGACGATGGAAAAGACGTAGCTGCTTTTGGGCGACGGCTGCTTGCTGGTATATGCGTGCGGCGTTAGATAAACGACATCCGCCTGCCCGCTTTGTATCTGGGAAAACCACTCCGTCTGAGAAACCTCGTCATAGGGCGTTGTGATCCCATAGGTGCAGATACGACCGTCGAAGCCGTAGATGGAAACGCCGTTCAGATATGCCTTGAAGTTGCAGCGGTTGAAGAGATAGCTCCGCGCCTGCTGTAACGAGGCGATCTGCGCATTGGCCTCCTGCGCGGTCAGAAACTGCACAACGCAGTTGTTCTGCGTGGAGCGGACCTTGTTGGAAATAAACGCGGTCGTATAGTCGATTTCGCGCAGGCTTTCCTCAAACGTTTCGTTCAGCGTTTCAATGACCGTATCCAGATGCGCCTGCGCGGTCTCAACCGCCTCGCGTGTGAAGCTCCGATACCACGCCAGTGTACTGACTGCGCAGAACAGAAGCAGCAGCGCCACCATGATTGCGAGAATCCGTGCGGTAAAGCTGTGCAGCACCTTCATGATACAGATCCGCCTTTCGAGCCGTTTTCTCTATCATATACAAAATACGAAAAAATTCAAAGTGGCAGCTTTCGAAAAACAGATCAAAAAAGTACAATTTTCCCGCTGCCGGAGTCTGCTATGATAAACGCATAAAATTTCAGGAGGCATCCGTTATGGGGATTTTGCAGCCGATTTGGGACGGAACATTTGTCTATAGGGAGCCGGTCTGTTTTTCCGCCGACAAAGACGGGCGACCGACCGGCGGAACACTGCTGTATCAGCCGGAGGAGATTTTGTCAGTCACGTCGTTTGACGGAAATGTTTTTTACCAACCGGTGCGGGATTATACCGCAAATGGGCGGCAGCTGGTGCGCACGGAGGCATCGCGCATCCCGTATCTGGAGCGCAGCGTGTATTGTAAGCCATTTACCGGCGTACCGGAAACAGCCTGGGTCCGCCTGTCGGGCGGAAAAGCCTACATGGAGGTCGTTTCCGATGTCTATCGCTGGCAGACGCTCGTGACCTATACGCACAGAGACAAATGGGCGGGATTTCAACCGAAGACTTGCGGTGAGAGCCTTCCGCGCAGCATGGAAAAGCTGCGCGCGGGAGGAGACTTTCATCTGACCCTTTACGGCGACAGCATCACAGCCGGCTGGGAAGCCAGCGGCTGCAATGAGCGCGCCATCGATATGGTGACACTGGGCGAATATCATGTTTCCCTCTGGCACGCGCCGTATCAGCCAGCATGGGCGGAGCTTGTGACGAACGCGTTGCAAGCGCGCTATCCGCAGAGCAACGTGATCAAAACGAACCGCGCCGCGGGCGGCTCCACCGTACAGTGGGGGGTCGAACATGCGGCGGAGCTCGTTCCGCCCTGCAAGCCGGATCTGATCATGCTGGGCTTTGGTATGAACAGTATGCAGGAAAGCGCCGAGGATTACCGGCGCGCAATTCTCTCGATTATACGCACCATACGTAAGGAATGCCACGACTGCGAGTTTGTGCTCATGTCGCCCATGATCCCAAATCCGGAGATCAAAGGCTTTCAGAACAACCAGCTTCCCGCGCAGCAGGATGTGCTGTATCAGATCGCGGCGGAGCTGGAAGGTGTTTGCATTGCGCCGGTGCATTCTGTTTTCCGGGAAATGACCGCCCGTGGGAAGCACTATCTGGAGCTGACCGGAAACTGCATCAATCACCCCAATGATTTTTCTGTTCGCGTCTATGCACAGACCGTTTTGCGGACATTGGGCGTGGATGGAAACGACGGATAAGGCAAAGAGAAATGCAGCTGGCACACGCAAAAACTGCGCCGCAGTAAACAAAGAATAGGGATTTTCTACACACACGAAAGCGGAAAAAAAATATTCCGATCTTCCGAAAAAATCAGTAGACTTTGTGCCTGTTCTGTGGTAGTTGTTTGTGCTACCAAAACGAAGGAGGCACAGACATGGCAAAGAAACGGGCAAACGGTGAAGGCAACATCCGCAAGCGCAAGGATGGACGCTGGGAGGGGCGGTATACTGCCGGATATGATGAAAAGACCGGAAAGCGGCTGATCAAGAACGTCCTCGGCAAGACGCAGGCAGAGGTAAAAGAGAAACTTGCAAAGGCAGTCGCGGAAGCGGAAAGCGTCGATGTACGGAGAGCAGACGAGTACACGCTCGGCACATGGCTGCAAACGTGGTATGAGCTATACGCAAAGCCACACCTGCGATTCTCGACTGCGGAATATTACCGGCGCGGCATCGAATTGCATATCACGCCGCGTATTGACGATATTCCGCTCAAAAAGCTGACCGGACGCGATTTGCAAGGGTTGTACAAGGACTTGCGGGAACACGGACGGCTCCGCGAAGCGCAGAAGGGAAAGCAGCCGGGGTTGAGTGATTCCACGATCCGCGGCATCCACACAATGCTGCACAACGCGCTCGACCGGGCAGTCAAGGAACGCCTGATTGTGCGCAATCCAGCGGATGACTGCATTCCGCCCAAAATCCCAAAGCACGAAATGAGGATCCTGCCGCCGGAACAAATCAAATCCTACCTGACGGCAGCAGATCAACGTGGCGTCCTGCCCATGTTCTATCTGGAACTCATCAGCGGACTGCGCAAAGGAGAACTGGTGGCGCTCCAATGGGCAGACTTGGACATCGAAAATAAGACGATTTCCGTCAGCAAGCAGGCGGGACGCAACAGCGCAGGCGAACCAGACATCACTCGTCCGAAAACAGAAAACTCCATCCGCAAAATCTCAATTCCGCAGGATGCCGTTGATCTGCTGGTCGCAGAACATCAGAAGCACCCCAGCAACCCGTGGATGTTCCCATCCCCGAAAACAGGCGAGATGTACCACCCGGACTCGGTGGTCAACATCCACAAGAAAATCCTGAAGGACGCGGGATTGGAACACCTGAGATTTCACGACTTACGTCACACATTCGCAACCTTGGCATTGCAAAACGGCGTGGATGTGAAAACGGTATCGAGTATGCTCGGTCACTTCGACGCAGGATTCACGCTGAGAACCTACACCCACGTCACGCGGCAGATGCAGGAAAGTGCCGCCGAAAAGATGGGCAATTTCATGGCGCAGTTGATGTGAACAAGCAGCAAAAAACACAGAGCGTCGGAGAGGATAAGACAAACATCCTCTCCGACGCTCTCTGGACATTTCGCCGTGTGGGTCACGGTGTGGGTCAGGCGGTTTTGACACCTGAAAATCCGAACAAAT
>ENA-ORPK01002793-ORPK01002793.1-human-gut-metagenome-genome-assembly--contig:-NODE-2793-length-11636-cov-2.898282_pt1 | contig 11636 bp, 12 predicted proteins | sample MGYA00242139_ERZ509068 | MGnify/ENA primary metagenome ERZ509068 (study PRJEB26280, sample SAMEA2338687) | human gut metagenome | biome: human gut; feature: human-associated habitat; material: faeces... | reverse complement strand
AGCGGAAAGAGTGTCTCCACAATTGTAAATCCCATGATTCTTCTCCTTTTTCATGTCATACCTGTTAGACGCACGGCGCGGGGAAAGGTTCCTCCCGCCGCGGAGAAAGAAAACTGCCCCAAAATGTGCAAAGCATTTTGGGGCGCCGGGTCAGTCATCCGACTCCGAGAACTGGTCCTTGCCGACGTAGCAGACAGGACATTCAAAATCGCCGGGAACATCCTCCCACTTGATGCCGCTTTCGGGGCAGCCCTCGTCCTCGTCATAGACCCATCCGCAGATCTCACCGACGTATTTCATGGTATCATTCCCTCCTTTCACCGCCGGTGCGCCGGGGTATTTTTTCCATGTCACCATTCTATCTGATTTTTTTCAAAATGCAACCCTTGCTTTTTGATTTTTGTGTGGTATACTGAGTGGGAAAAGTTATACTTTTAATGCGAGGTGATACAAGTGGCTCTGCAATATCCAAAGGGGAAATTTCTCAGCATCGTCAAAGTCGGCGACAAGGGGCAGATCGTCATCCCGAAGGGGGCGCGCGAGCTGTTCAGCATCCAGCCGGGCGACCAGCTGCTGCTGATGGCGGACAAAAAGCGCGGGATCGCGCTGGTCAGCATGGACGATCTGAACGTGCCGGACGCGCTGTTCCGGATGGCAAAGGAGGCGGAAGACGATGCAGATCCTGAAGCTTGACGGGCTTTGCAAGCAGTATCCGGCCTTCCGGTTGGACAACGTCTCGTTCTCTATGGAGGCCGGGACGATCATGGGCCTGATCGGCCGCAACGGCGCGGGCAAGACGACCACGCTCAAATCCATGCTCCATCTGGTGCATCCGGATGCGGGGACGGTCACGATCTGCGGGCTGGATATGGACAAGGACGAGCGGGAGATCCGCTCGCGCATCGGCTTCGTCTCCGGCGGCGCGTCGTATTATCAGCGCAAGCGCCTGCGCGAGCTGACGGACGTCACGAAGCGCTTTTATCCCGGGTGGGACGACGGGCGCTACGCGCGCCTCGTCCGGCAGTTTTCGCTCGACGAGAGCAAGCGCATCTGCGAGCTGTCGGAGGGCATGAAGGTCAAGTATCAGCTGGCCGTTGCCATGTCGCACCGGGCGGAGCTGCTGATCCTCGACGAGGCGACCTCGTCCATCGACACACGCACCGAGGCCATCGTCCAGCGCGGCATGGATCAGCTGATGGAGGGCCGCACGGTGTTTGTCATCGCGCACCGCCTGTCCACCGTCAAGAATTCCGATGTCATCATGGTCCTCGACCACGGCCGCATCATCGAACGCGGCAGCCACGAAAAGCTGATTGCGGAAAAAGGAACCTATTACCAACTCTACACCGGCGCATTCGAATTGGAATAAATGTGAAAAGGGGCACGGCCGGTGGCCGCGCCCCTTTTTTGCGCAGTCGAATATTGTCCAAGTTCTCCCGCTATATTGTGTTGAACGCAATTTTTTAAGGGAGGAATTCTATGTCTCGTTCGTTTTTCCGCACCTACGGATTTCTCGGCGCGATGCTGCTCTCGATCGTGCTCGGGTGCGTGCTGGGCGCGCTGTGGCCGCAGGCGGCCTGTCTCGCGCCGCTCGGCACCATCTTCATCAACCTCATGTTCTGCGTCGTCGTGCCGCTCGTTTTCTGCTCACTTGCAGGCTCCATCGCCTGCATGAAAAGTCCCAGGCGCGCGGGAAAGATCATGGGCACAACGCTTCTCGTCTTTGTCGTCACAGGGCTGATTGCCTCGGTCATCATGGTCATTCTCATGCGTCTCTATCCCCCGGTGCTCAAGCCGTGGACGGACGCAGCGGCGGGCGCTGTTGACGAACAGGCGGGCATCGCGGAACTGCTCGTCAATTTCTTCACGGTCGAGGATTTTGCCGCGCTTTTGTCCCGCCGCGCAATGCTGCCGCTCATCGTCTTCTCCATCCTCATCGGCTTTGGCGTCAATTTGAGCGGCGGCGCGGACTGCCTGACGGCAAAAGTCCTGCAGGACATGACGAACTGCCTTTTGAAGCTCGTCTCCCTCATCTCCTACTATGCCCCCGTCGCGTTTTTTGGTTTCTTCGCCTCCCTCGTTGCGACCTATGGCGCGCAGATCACCGCTTCCTACGGCCGCGCGCTGCTCATCTATTACCCGCTCTGCCTCGCCTACGCGCTCATCGCCTTCCCGCTCTATGCGCGCATCGGCGGTGGAAGGGCGGGCGTTGCCGTCATGCGGCGCCACATTCTTCGCCCTGCCGTCACGGCGCTCGGCACCTGCTCTTCCGTTGCAAGCATTCCGACCAACTTACAGGCTGCGGAGGACAGCGGCGTACCGCGCGACATTTCCGATCTTGTCCTGCCGCTGGGCGCAACGATGCACATGGACGGCTCGTGCTTCAGCTGCGTGCTGAAGATCGCGTTCCTTTTCGGCGTATTCGGTATTCCGTTTGAGGGCGCGGGATTGACCGCCAAGATCCTGCTCGTCGCCGTATTCAGCTCGGTTGCCATGAGCGGTATTCCCGGCGGCGGTTACATCGGCGAATACATCATCTGTTCGCTCTTCTTCCCCTCCCAAATGGCCATTGCCTACCCCATCGCCGTCACGATCGGCAACCTCGTCGACCCGCCTGCCACAATGATCAACGCCGCGGGCGACTATGTTGTCACATTTCTCGTCGCGCGCTTCACCGAGGGGAAGGACTGGCTCGAACGCGCCCGGCAGGAGAAAAAGTAACATAATTTTTTCGTGCGCTCCCCGCCGCATCGTGCTATAATGTTTCCTGTTATGAAAGAAACGCCCGCCGAGGCGGGCAGAAATGAGGTTTATATCATGGAAACCGGTCTTTCCATTGCACAGATGCAGCGCGGCATGGACGTGGAGGGTTTTTATCTGCTCAAAGCCGCCTTTTCCAAGGTGACGGCAAGCGGCAAGCCGTTTTTGAGCGCAGTGCTCGCCGACACGAGCGGCACGATCGAAGCAAAAGTCTGGGATTACAGCGGCCCCATCGGCGAACGTGACACCGGAAAGGTACTCAAGGTACGCGGCAGCGTGTCGGATTACCGCGGCATGCCACAGCTCACGGTCGACAGGCTGCGCCTTGCCGAAGAGAGCGACCCTGTCGATGTTGCGCGCCTTGTGAGCGTTGCGCCCATCGACCGCGAAGCAGGCTATGACGAGGTCAAGGCGCTCGTCGCCACGATCGAAGATCTCGACTATCGCGCCGTGTGCGAGCAGATGCTGCGCCGCCACGAGAATGCGTTCCGCACCATTCCCGCCGCCAAGAGCGTCCATCACGGCTTCTTGTCCGGCCTTCTGATGCACACGCTCAACATGCTGCGCCTTGCCGATTTTCTTGCCGCGCAGTATGCCGATACCGTGAACCGCAGCCTGCTGCTCACCGGCACGCTGCTGCATGACTTTGCCAAGGAGCAGGAATTCTCCTTCTCCGAGCTTGGCCTTGTGACCGATTACTCGACGAAGGGGCAGCTCTTAGGGCACCTCGTCATGGGCGCGCAGGAGATCGCCGCGCTTTCCGCCGAGCTTGACCTGCCCGAAGAAATGCTGAAGAAAGGAGCGGAGAAAAAATGACAATGACCCTGCCGCAGCAGATCATCACCATTGCAGCCGTTGTTCTCGCAACCCTTTGCACAAGATTTCTGCCGTTCATAATTTTCCCTGCAGGAAAGGAAACACCCCAATACATAAAATATCTCGGAAAGGTCCTCCCCTGCGCCGTTACGGGACTTCTTGTCGTCTACTGCTTCAAGTCCGTTTCCGCTGCTGATTACCCATTCGGCATACCTGAGCTTATCGCCGGAGTTCTCACAGCAGGACTTCATATATGGAAGAAAAATATGCTGCTTTCAATTGCTGCGGGGACTGTATGCTATATGCTCCTTGTGCAGTTTGTTTTTGCATAATCCGATGTCGGAATATTCATTTGATAATATTCCCATTTGTAAAGTCTGTATAACCTGAGGTTATAGTTTGTAAAGAAATCAACGCCTCAAGTTAATGATTAGTTAATTTTATGTGTAATTTAGCCAATGCAGCATTGGTTATATGCTGAAATATCATTTTGTTTTTACCTTGACTTTTGTCGAATATATATGTAAAATTATATGTGTAATAAAAAATGTATGGGCTAAGTTTATATTATTACTGGAATAATAATGTATTTTTGCCGATACTCACCGCTCACCTTGACCGTCGGGAAGTGATGCGGGACAAAATTATTATCGGCGGAGAAATAAGGGGTTAAGAATGAAAATCTCAAAGAAAATTCTTGCAATGAGCCTCGCTGCTTGTATGACAGTTCCTTTCCTCGCAGGCTGCGGCTCCACATCAACAGGCGACAGCACTTCAGATGCTGCCGGTGCAGACAACTCAGCTTCAGCTGAAGGCGTATTCAAGATCGGCGGTATCGGTCCTATAACAGGCGGTGCTGCTGTTTACGGTCTTGCTGTTAAGAACGCTGCTGAAATGGCTGTTGAAGAGATCAACGCTGCAGGCGGTATCAACGGCTATCAGGTCGAATTCAAGTTTGAAGACGACGTTCACGATGCCGAAAAGTCCGTAAATGCTTACAACACTCTTAAGGACTGGGGTATGCAGATGCTTATGGGTACTGTTACTTCCACACCTTGTCAGGCTGTTGTTGAAGAAACTCACAATGACAATATGTTCCAGCTCACACCATCAGGTTCTGCTGTTGAAAGCATCAAGTATGACAATGCTTTCAGAGTTTGCTTCTCCGACCCTAACCAGGGTGCCGCTTCCGCTCAGTACATAGGCGAAAACGGTCTTGCTTCCAAGGTTGCTGTAATTTACAACAGCTCCGATGTTTACTCTTCAGGTATTTATGAAAAGTTTTCTGCCGAGGCTGCTAACCAGCCATTTGAAGTTGTTTCCGCAGAAGCTTTCACAGATGACTCCAAGACAGACTTTACCGTACAGCTCCAGAAGGCTAAGGACGCAGGTGCTGACCTCGTATTCCTTCCTATCTACTATCAGGAAGCTTCACTTATCCTCCAGCAGGCTGCTTCTATGGACTTCGCTCCTAAGTTCTTCGGCTGCGATGGCCTTGACGGTCTTATCTCAGTTGAAAACTTCGACCTTAACCTTGCTCAGGGCGTAATGCTCCTTACACCATTCGCTGCTGACGCACAGGACGATATGACAAAGACATTCGTTTCAAACTTTGAAGCTAAATACGGTGAAACACCTATCCAGTTCGCTGCTGATGCTTATGATGCTCTTTATATCATTAAGGCTGCTGCTGAAAAGGCTAACATTACACCTGATATGTCAGTTTCCGAGATCGGCGATGCTATGAAGGCTGCTATGACAGAGATCACAGTTGACGGTCTTACAGGTACAGGCATGACTTGGGATGCTGAGGGTGAACCTACAAAGGCTCCTAAGGCTGTTGTTATCGAAGTAACTGCTGCTGATGACGGCACATTGACAGGTGCTTACAAGGCTATGTAATCAAAGCAGTACGATATTTATAAATAATACAATATTGCTTTAACCACAAATATTTTACCGTCGGTGTCGATGTATTCTGATACCGGCGGTTTATGTGGTTATAAAGATACATTAAAAAACCGAAAAACAGACGGCATTTTTTATATTTGCTTTCCGTTTTTGAGTTTTTTATTGTACTGTCCTGCAATAAAAATCCACTAAATGTAAATGATTGGGGAATGAGAAAATGAGCTTTCTGAACTACTTTATCAACGGTCTTAGCCTCGGAAGCGTTTATGCTATCATAGCATTGGGCTACACGATGGTTTACGGCATCGCAAAAATGCTTAACTTTGCACACGGCGACATTATTATGGTCGGTGCATTCACAGTATTTTTCAGCATGAAAAACGCAGGTATCAGCGCAGTCCCAAGTATTTTTATTTCTATGGCAGTCTGCACAGTGCTCGGTATCGTTATTGAAAAGGTCGCTTACAAGCCCCTCAGAAAAGCAAACTCTTCATTGGCTGTTCTTATCACGGCTATCGGCGTAAGCTATCTGCTCCAGAACCTTGCCCTGCTTCTCTTCGGCGCAGATGCAAGATCATTCACATCAGTCGTTTCCCTTAAACCAATAAAGCTTTTTAACGGTCAGGTCTCGATCACAGGTGAAGCTATCGTTACTATCATCACCTGCGTTGTCATTATGATCGCACTTACACTTTTCGTAAACAAAACAAAAGCAGGACAGGCAATGCTTGCAGTTTCCGAGGACAAGGGAGCTGCTCAGCTTATGGGTATCAATGTAAACGGTACTATCACTCTTACATTTGCAATAGGTTCTGCACTTGCTGCTGTTGCTGGTGCTCTTATGTGCTCCGCATATCCTAACCTTACACCTTACACAGGTACAATGCCGGGCATCAAGGCATTCGTTGCTGCTGTATTCGGCGGTATCGGTTCTATCCCCGGTGCTATGATCGGCGGTATCCTCATCGGTGTTATTGAGATCATCGGCAAAGCTTACATATCCTCACAGATGACTGACGCTATCGTGTTCGCAATTCTTGTTATCGTTCTTCTTGTTAAGCCTACCGGTATCCTTGGCAAGAATGTTCAGGAAAAGGTATAAGGAGGCTTGACAATGAGTAATAAACCACAGGCAGCCAAAAGGCTCACAAAATCCACAAAAGACAGCTTTATAAACTTCGGCATAGTTATAGTTCTTTATATCGTTATGATGATACTTCAGAGTGCAGGTATTCTCTCAAGCTCAATGAAGGGATTCCTCGTTCCTGTATGTATCTACGTTATTATGGCAGTTTCCCTTAACCTTGTTGTTGGCATCCTCGGCGAGCTCAGCCTCGGTCATGCAGGCTTTATGTGTGTCGGTGCGTACACAAGCGCTATCTTCTCAAAGCTTACCGAATCAACTATCACAGCTGCGCCGCTGAGATTTACACTTGCTATTATTGTCGGTGCATTTTTTGCAGCAATATTCGGTATTCTCATCGGTATCCCTGTTCTCAGACTTAAAGGCGACTACCTTGCTATCGTAACTCTTGCATTCGGTGAGATCATTAAGAACGTTGTAAACATCATTTACTTCGGCGTTGACTCAAACGGCTGGCACTTCTCTACAAAAAGCACTGCTGAGCTTGGACTTGAAGCTGACGGCGACATCATAATCAAGGGTGCGCAGGGTATCTCAGGCACACCTAAGGACGCAACATTCACTATCGGCATTATCCTTGTGATAATCACATTGTTCGTTGTTCAGAACCTTATCAATTCCCGTGACGGACGTGCTATCATGGCTATCCGTGACAACAGGATCGCAGCAGAATCAGTCGGAATAAATATCACAAAATACAAGCTTATGGTATTCACAGTTTCCGCTTCTCTTGCAGGTGCGGCAGGTGCTCTTTACTCACATAACTTTGCAACACTTACTTCCGCAGGCGACAAGTTCAACTACAACGCATCGATCATGATACTTGTTTACGTTGTTCTCGGCGGCATCGGCAACATCAGAGGTTCTGTCATCGCAGCGATCATTCTTTATATTCTCCCTGAAAAACTCCGTTTCATCGGAAATTACAGAATGCTTGTATATGCGATCGTACTTATCATTGTTATGCTTCTCAACTGGGCACCTAAAGCTCAGGAATACAAGCAGGCTATCGCTTATAAGATCAAAAACAAGTTCGGTAAAAAGAAGGAGGCGGCATCAGAATGAATATGTTAGAGGTTTCCAATCTGAGCATTTCCTTCGGCGGACTTAAAGCCGTAAGCGATTTTAACCTTACTATAAAAAAAGGTCAGCTTTACGGTCTTATCGGACCTAACGGCGCAGGAAAAACTACTGTATTTAATATGCTCACAGGCGTTTACAAGGCTGACACAGGCTCGATCATTCTTGACGGCAAGAACATTACAAAATCAAGCACTATTGAAGCAAACCGTGCAGGTATTGCAAGAACCTTCCAGAATATACGTCTTTTCAAAGCTCTTTCGGTTATTGATAATGTAAAGGTAGGTCTTCATAACCACCACAAATACAGCACTATTGAAGGTATACTCCGTCTGCCGAATTACTTTAAGGTTGAAAAGGAAATTGAAGCAAGAGCTATCGAACTTCTGAAAGTAATGGGTCTTGAAAATGAAAGGGACGTCATTGCGGCAAATCTTCCTTACGGTAAACAGCGTAAGCTTGAAATTGCCCGTGCCCTTGCAACAGACCCTAAGCTTCTTCTACTTGATGAACCGGCAGCAGGTATGAACCCTAATGAAACTGCTGAGCTTATGGACACTATCCGCTTTGTCCGTGAAAAATTTGATATGACAATTCTTCTTATCGAGCATGATATGAAGCTTGTTTCGGGAATATGTGAGGAAGTGACCGTGCTTAACTTCGGTCAGGAGCTTGCTCACGGCAACACATCCGACGTTCTCAACGATCCTAAGGTTATCACCGCATATCTTGGCGAATAATAAGGAGGCTCAAAAAATGTCATTGCTCTCAATTGAAAATCTTGAAGTTTACTATGGCGTTATCAATGCTATCAAAGGAATTTCCTTTGATGTAAACGAAGGTGAAATAATCGCCCTTATCGGCGCAAACGGTGCAGGAAAAACTACTATCCTTCATACAATAACAGGTCTTGTTCAGGCTAAATCAGGCTCTATAAAATTTGAGGACAAGGATCTTCTCAAAACTCCTGCTCATAAAATAGTTAGTATGGGTATCGCTCACGTTCCTGAAGGACGCCGTATTTTCCAGCAGCTTACCGTATATGACAATCTGAAGCTTGGTGCTTATACCCGTAAGGATAAAAAGGAGATCGCAGACACACTTGAAACTGTTTACGAACGTTTCCCACGTCTTAAAGAACGCCGCACTCAGATCGCAGGCACACTCTCAGGCGGTGAACAGCAGATGCTCGCTATGGGCAGAGCACTTATGTCGCACCCAAAGATCATTCTTATGGACGAACCTTCAATGGGTCTTTCACCTCTTTATGTATCTGAAATTTTTGATATTATCCGTTCTGTAAACGAATCCGGCACAACTGTCCTTCTCGTTGAGCAGAATGCTAAAAAAGCTCTTTCCATTGCAAACAGAGCATATGTACTTGAAACAGGAAAAATCGTTCTCTCAGGCGATGCGCATGAGCTTATGAACAATGATTCCGTTAAGAAAGCTTATCTGGGCGAATAAATTTATTTTGCAGCCTTTTGCTGCGGGGAGGTATTTATGGATAATCTTGTAATCACTATTGCCAGAGAATACGGCAGCGGCGGTCATACTATCGGTAAAAGACTCAGTGAAAAGCTTTCAATCCCTTATTACGACAAGGATCTTATAAAGCTTGCTTCTGAGGACAGCGGTATAAATGAAGCTTTGTTCGGTCTTGCCGATGAAAAATCAAAAGCAGGTCTTTTCAAAAAGATCAAGGTTTATGACGGAAATGTTATCAAGCCTGAAAGTTCCGATTTTACTTCAGAAGAAAATCTTTTCAACTATCAGGCAAAGGTCATTAAAGAACTCGCTGAAGAAAAATCACCTTGCATCATTATAGGCAGATGTGCAGACTTTATTCTCAAAGAAAGACCAAATGTACTCCGCATTTTTATATGGGCTGACAGAGAGGCCTGCATTAAAAATTCAATGAGAATTTTCGGCTATGACAATAAAGAAGCTGAAAAGCAGGTTGAAAAGATCAACCGTGAACGCAGCTCATACTACAAAGCTCATACAGGTCAGGAATGGACTGATGTCAGAAACTACGACTTATGCTTGAATACAAGCCAGCTTGGATTTGACAGATGTATTGAAATTATTGAACACTACATTAATGTTATGAATAAATAAAAATTATGCTGCGGTATTTTGCCGCAGCAATTTTTATGAACGGGAGATTCTATGCGTGGCCTTGGTACAATCGTAAATGCCGCAGCTATTGTTGCCGGCAGCCTTATAGGGATTTTATTCAAGTCAAAAATCAAACAGCGTTTTCAGGACATAATTATGCAGGTTATGGGACTTGCCGTTATTTTTATTGGTGCGGCAGGTGCTTTCAGCGGTATTTTCACCATAACTGACGGTAAGCTTGAATCAGGCGGCACAATGCTGATGATAGCATCACTTACCATAGGTGCACTTATCGGAGAACTTATAAATATTGAGGCGCAGATGGAACGTTTCGGAGAATGGCTAAAAGTAAAAGCTAAAAGCAGCAACGACACGAAGTTTGTTGACGGATTTGTTACAGCCTCCCTTACCGTCTGCATAGGTGCAATGGCTATTGTTGGCTCTATTGAGGACGGAATTTCAGGCAACCATGACACGCTGTTTGCAAAGGCTGCGCTTGACCTTGTCATAGTTATGGTTTTTGCGGCTGCTTACGGAAAAGGCGTTATTTTTTCTGCTTTGCCAGTTGCGGTTTTGCAGGGAACGGTAACCTTGTGTGCGGGAATACTTGCTCCGATATTCAGCGATGCAATAATCGCCAACATCTCATTTATCGGTTCTATTCTTATTTTTTGCGTAGGCATCAACCTTGCATTCGGCAAAAAATTCAAGGTTGGAAATATGCTGCCTGCTATACTGATACCGATAATTTATGGGTTGATTTTTAGATAATAGATATTAACAAAATATTAATTCAGTATAAAGCTATTGACTTTTTAGTTAAAATGACGTATAATTAATTAGTCAGCTTAGATTATTCTGATTTGCGGATATGGCGGAATCGGCAGACGCGCCAGATTCAGGTTCTGGTGGTAGCAATACCGTGTGTGTTCAAGTCACATTATCCGCACCAATTACGTTAAAACCGTGCTTTGTGGGTTTTTTCCTCACTCGGCACGGTTTCTTTTTTACTCGCTTTTTTCTAAAAAAGTGCGAACAATATTTTTTATTCTCCGAATCAAAAAATAAGACCTATTCAATTGAATAAGTCCTATGTATAAATTATGATCAATATTTAAAGCTTACAACTTTTGTTTCATTAAGAATTGAAACAAGTTCTTCTAACTTTTCACCGTTTCTATTAGCTGCGGAACGTGTTATAATTCCGTTTTCCTTTATTTCTTCAAGTCGTTCCTCAATATTATCAAGTCTTTTATTTTTTTTATTCCTTCAAGAATTTGCATTAACATTTCTTCATTCGTCATAACGAACAACCTCCGGTAAATCCATTATACATAGAACTCATTCAATTGTCAAGAGCTTATCTTTTGCTTTTACTGCAACAAATATATACACAAATAATCCCCTATGTTTTCACCCAAAGCATTGACATTCTTACGCAAATGCGATATACTTATATGAGTAAAATAAGATTTTTGATCCTTGCAGATAATGCTTCTGCAAGGTTTTTTTAGGAAAGGAAAATCAATAATGAGCGTTTATTTGGATAATGCTGCTACGACTAAGCCTTGCGAACCTGCGGTTTCTGCGGTATTTCAGAATATGGTTGAGGACTTCGGCAATCCTTCTTCACTCCACAGGCTTGGTCTTAATGCGGAAAATAATATGAACGAAGCAAGAAAAGCCATTGCTGCTGCTCTTGTATGTGATCCGAAATGCATCACTTTTACTTCCGGTGCAACTGAGGCGAATTATTTGGGTATTGTAGGTTCATTTCGGAATCTCAAACCTGAGAATCGTCAAA
>ENA-ORPK01002786-ORPK01002786.1-human-gut-metagenome-genome-assembly--contig:-NODE-2786-length-11646-cov-4.037098_pt1 | contig 11646 bp, 9 predicted proteins | sample MGYA00242139_ERZ509068 | MGnify/ENA primary metagenome ERZ509068 (study PRJEB26280, sample SAMEA2338687) | human gut metagenome | biome: human gut; feature: human-associated habitat; material: faeces... | reverse complement strand
TGTATATTGGGTAAGATGAACGAGTAAAAAGTGGAAAGAAGAAGTGCCTACTTCTCGCCCGATTGATACAGTCGATGGGCCAATGTCACTAGATTAAACTCTAACGATAAGTGGGCGCTAGTACGCTCACTTTTTATTTAATATGAAGTAAGCGGAGGTGGCTTTTATTAGACGTTATGATAGAACAAAACCAGTGAAGAAGGAAGATCCAATCAACGAAAATATTCGTTTTAAGGAAGTACTGGTTATTGATCAGAATGGAGAACAGTTAGGCGTTATGAGCAAGAGAGACGCAATGAATCGTGCTTATGATGCAGGACTTGATCTAGTTTGTGTTGCTCCTAAGGCAAAACCAGCGGTATGCCGTATCATGGATTACGGAAAGTATCGTTTCGAGCAGCAGAAGAAACAAAAAGAAATGAAGAAAATCAACGAAAAGAAAGCTAAAATTCTTTATGATTTCCTTGATGAATCTAAGATGTTCAAGGGAACAGTTGTTAAGGAAGACCGTTCACTTATGAATGTTCCATTTGTAACAGGTGATAAGGAACTTGATGCTAAGTTTGTTAAAGAAGCAGAAGCAGCCGGATTTGTAAATCTTAAGGGACACAGAACAGTTGGCGGTATGAGAGCTTCTATCTACAATGCAATGCCAATCGAAGGTGTTGAGAAGTTAGTTGAATTTATGAAGAAGTTCGAAAAGGAGAATGCCTAATGATTAACGTAAATTGTCTTAATAATATAGCTTCTGTAGGTCTTGACCTTTTCTCAAGCGATTATAATGCTAATGCAGCATTTGAAGAAGCAGATGCAGTACTTGTAAGAAGTGCTAAGATGCATGATATGGAATTGCCGGATAATCTTCTTGCTATAGCAAGAGCTGGTGCTGGTGTTAATAATATTCCACTTGATAAATGTGCAGATAAGGGTATTGTTGTATTTAATACACCAGGTGCTAATGCCAATGCAGTTAAGGAACACGTTCTTGCAGCTTTACTTTTAGCTTCAAGAGATTTACTTGGCGGTATCAAGTGGGTAGAAGATAATAAAGATGATGCGGATATTGCTAAGTCAGCAGAAAAGGCTAAGAAAGCATTTGCTGGTAAAGAAATCAAGGGTAAGAAGCTTGGTGTTATCGGACTTGGTGCTATCGGACAGTTAGTTGCTAATGCAGCTATAAGCCTTGGAATGGAAGTATATGGATATGATCCATATCTTTCAGTAAATGCAGCATGGAATCTTTCAAGCGAAGTTAAGCATATTGTTAATGTGGAGGATATATATAAGGAATGTGATTATATCACCATCCACGTACCTGCACTTGACAGTACTAAGGGTATGATTAATAAGGCAGCCTTTGATATGATGAAGAAGGGTACAGTAGTTATTAACTGTGCAAGGGATGTACTTGTTGATGAGCCAGCTATTCTTGATGCTATCAAGTCTGGCAAGGTTGCTAAGTATGTTACAGATTTCCCTAACACAACAACAGCAGGTCAGGAAGGCGTTATCGTACTTCCACATCTTGGTGCTTCAACTGAAGAAGCTGAGGATAACTGTGCTGTTATGGCAGTTAAGGAATTAAGAAACTACATAGAGAACGGTAATATTGTTAATTCTGTTAATTATCCTAACTGTGATTGTGGCGTATGTACATCAGCAGGAAGAGTTACAGTATGTCATAAGAATGTACCAGCAATCATAAGCAAGCTTACAAGCGTTATGGGCGATGCAGGTATTAATATCGATTCTATGGATAACAAGTCAAGAGGAGATTATGCATATTCTGTTCTTGATACAGGAGCAGCTATCACAGAGGATGTAGCAGCTAAGCTTTCAGCTATAGATGGCGTTATTAAGGTAAGAGTTGTTAAGTAATTACAGAATTTAATGACAGGTGATTCTTGCTTTAATAATTAAGAATGATAAATGTTATATAATTATATTTTGGCAGGTGTGGAATTAGATCCGCACCTGCTTTTTGTTCTTGTTTTCGTATGTTTTTACTATTTACTTATTTATAGTTAAATGGTCATAATTAGTGTGAAATGTTGAAAGGGATGGAGGATTAAGATATAATATATATTAATAGCAGTAATTGGTAAGCTTATATTCTGGAGTTTGTATAGTAATACGGCATATTAGTGATTTGTGTGTGAATTCTGATATTTGTGCTTGTTTGTTAAAGAAATAACCTTTATTGTCAATTATTATCGGTAATGTTACACTATAATGGTTTGGTTATATTAATATTTCGCTTAACTTTTAGGGTTATTGTGCTGGATATGTTATATGGCATCAGGAGCGGACGGCTTTAATGTTTTTGATATAAATTTGGTATTACAGACAATAACATATTAAAATAACATATTAAATTCAGGAAAGAGAGGTCTTTTTTTAGTGAGTAGATTAACTATATTAACTAAGGATAAGGCTCAGGTTACAATGGAGTCGATGTATCAGGATCTTGAAAGACGAATAGTGGCATCTCCACCAGGATTATGCCCGGTTGACCTTACAAGATCATTTATAAAAATGTGCCTTGCACAGTCTTGTGGCAAGTGTGTTCCATGTCGTGTTGGTTTAAGACAGCTTGCAAGACTTTTTGATAATGTGCTTGATGGTGAGGCAACAGAGGAAACAGTTGAGAATATAAAGCTTACAGCAGAGGGTATATATTATTCAGCAGATTGTGCCATAGGTTATGAGGCAGCAAAGCTTGCACTTAAGTCAGTAGATGGCTGTATAGATGATTTTGAGTCACATATACATAACGGTTTTTGTTCATGTAACAGTAACCAGCCGGTATCGTGTGTTAAGTCATGCCCTGCAGGTGTTGACATTCCGGGGTATATAGCACTTGTGCAGCAGAAGCGATATGCTGATGCAGTAAGGCTTATAAGAAGAGATAATCCAATGCCTACAACGTGTGCTTATATATGTGAGCATCCATGTGAGAACAGATGTAAGAGAACTATCATAGATGCACCTGTTAATATACGTGGACTTAAGAAGATGGCGGTAGATAATGCAGGCATAGTTCCAGTACCAGAGTGTGAACCAGATACAGGAAAGAAGGTTGCCATAATCGGTGGTGGACCAGGTGGTCTTAGTGCTGCCTATTATCTTGCACTTATGGGACATAGGGTAACTATATTTGAACAAAGAAAACAGCTTGGTGGTATGTTAAGATATGGTATTCCTAACTACAGATTTCCAAGAAAGAAGCTTGATGAAGAGATAGATTCTATCCTTTCAACTGGAATAGAGGTTAAGAAGAATATAAGTGTAGGAAAGGATATATCATTTGATGATATAACTGATGAGTACGATGCTACATATATATCTATCGGTGCCCATGCAGATAAGAAGATGGGGATTGAAGGTGAAGATGCCAGAAGTGGTATCATATCTGCAGTTGAGATGCTTCGTGCAATAGGCGATGGAGATATGCCTGATTATACAGGAAAGAGAGTTATCGTTATCGGCGGTGGTAATGTTGCAATGGACGTTGCACGTTCGTCTATAAGACTTGGCGCAAGCAAGGTAAGTATTGTATACAGAAGACGTAAGGCTGATATGACAGCACTTGAAGAGGAAGTTGTAGGCGCAGAGGCTGAAGGCTGCGATGTTCTTGAGCTTATGTCACCAGTACGTATAAAGCAGGATGAAGAGGGCAATGCCATAGGACTTGTAGTAAAGCCACAGATGATATCAAAGGTTTCACATGGCAGGCCAGCACCTAAGGCAGCATCTAAGGATGAAATGCTCTTAGAAAGTGATCTGATAGTAGTTGCCATAGGTCAGGGTATAGAAACTAAGAGCTTTGAGGAACATGGAATCAAGGTTCAGAGAGGTGTTATCTCAGCACTTAATACAGGTAATATTACGCCACAGGATGGTGAAATGTCTGAGGGAGTGTTTGCAGGAGGTGACTGTGTAACAGGTCCGGCTACAGTTATAAAGGCTATTGCAGCAGGTAAGGTTGCGGCAGCTAACATAGATGAGTATCTTGGCTTTAACCATGAGATTACATGCGATGTTGAGATACCATATGCAAGTAATGAAGATAAAGTAGCCTGTGGAAGAGTTGAAGTTGCACTCAGGGAAGCAGCTGAAAGAAAGAATGATTTTGAACCGATTGAATATGGTTTTTCTTGTGAAGAAGCGTGCCAGGAGGCTGGACGCTGTTTAAGATGTGATCATTTCGGATTTGGTGCTTTTAGAGGAGGCAGAGAAGAACAATGGTAAATGCAACAATTAACGGAATAGATATAACCGTCGAAGACGGAACAACTATCCTTGCGGCTGCACGTAAAGTTGGAGTTGATGTGCCTACTCTGTGCTATCTGAAGGAAGTGAATGAGATAGGTGCGTGTCGTGTATGCGTAGTTGAAGTTGAAGGCCAGGATAGATGTGTTACAGCATGTAATAATGTAGTACAGGAGGGCATGGTTATAAAAACCAATACAAGAAAGGTGCGTACTACAAGAAAGACCAATGTTAAGCTTATACTTTCGCAGCATGACTACGAATGTGCTTCATGTGTAAGAAGTGGAAATTGTACATTACAGTCACTTGCTAATGAACTTAACATATCAGAGATGCCTTATGATTCAATACTTGAAAAGAATAAGTGGGATAAGAATTTTCCACTTCTAAGGGCCAATGACAAATGTATTAAGTGTATGAGATGCGTTCAGATATGTGATAATATACAGGGAATGCATGTATGGGATGTTGTTAATACTGGTTCAAGAACTACAGTTAATATAGCTAAGAATAAGACAATACAGGAAACTAAATGTACGCTGTGTGGACAATGTGTTGTTAATTGTCCGGTAGGTGCATTAAGGGAAAGATGATGTTGGATATGTTCTTGATGCAGTAGAGAATGAAGATATCATAACAGTTGTACAGATTGCACCGGCTGTCAGAACAGCTTGGGGTGAAGGCTTTGGATTAAGCAAGGAGTTCGCAACAGCTAAAAGACTTGTATCAGCCTTAAGAAAGGTTGGCTTTGATTATATATTTGATACAACATTTTCAGCAGATCTTACTATTATGGAGGAAGGAAGTGAGCTGCTTCACAGACTTCCAGAGATTAAAGAATCGGGACTTCCTATGTTTACATCATGCTGTCCGGGATGGGTTAATTTTGTGAAGAAGGAATATCCGCAGTATCTTGAAAGACTTTCAACAGCGAAGTCACCACAGCAGATGTTTGGCGCAGTTACGAAGTCATATTATGCTGAAAAGCTTGGCGTGGAGCCTGAAAAGATATTCTGTGTATCAATTATGCCATGTCTTGCAAAGAAGGATGAGATTACGTGGGATGGCAGAGGCGATGTAGATGCGGTACTTACTACCAGAGAAGTAGAAAGAATGCTTAAGTCATTCTTTATTAAGACAGAGGAGCTTCAGGAAGAAGAGTTTGATAATCCACTTGGCATGGGAAGTGGTGCAGGCGTTATATTCGGTGCTACCGGTGGAGTTATGGAGGCTGCATTAAGAAGTGCTTATTTTCTTGTCAATAAGACTAATCCTGAACCAGATGCTTTCCAATGTGTAAGAGGACTTGAAGGCTGGAAAGAGGCAAAGTTTACTATCAATGGAAATATACTTAAGGTAGCAGTTGCAAGCAGTCTTTCTAATGCAAGAAAGCTTATGGACGCAATAGCAGCAGGAAAGGTAAAGTATGATTTTGTTGAAGTGATGGCGTGTCCTGGCGGTTGTATTAATGGAGGCGGACAGCCTATAAAAGATGATTATGATAAGGTTGCGGCAAGAACGAAGGTGCTTTATGGACTTGATAAGGTGAATAACTTAAGATTTTCTCATGAGAATCCAGAGGTTATCCAGTGCTATAAAGATTACTTTGAAGAACCATTATCAGAAAAGGCACATGAATTACTGCATACTAAACACGTAGTAAAGTAAGCATATTAAAAGAGCTATGCTTATGTAAGATAAAGAAAGGATGGATGTGGCGATGGCAACTATTAAAGCATTTGAATGTATAAGACCTAATGAGGACGTGGCTGACAGAGTAGCGGCTCTTCCATATGATGTATACAACAGGGAAGAAGCATGCAGTGAGGTGGCGAGGGAACCACTTTCGTTTCTTGCCATAGACAGGGCTGAAACCCAGTTTGATTCGTCAGTAGATACATATGCCAATGAAGTATATGATAAGGCAAGACAGCTTTTAGATGAAAGAATAGCTGATGGAACATTTATTACTGATACTGATAAGGCATATTATGTGTATGAGCTTACTATGAATGGCAGAGTACAGACAGGAATAGCTGCCTGCGCCTCCATCGATGATTATCAGAATAACATTATAAAGAAGCATGAGAATACAAGGGCAGATAAGGAACAGGACAGAATTAATCATGTTGACAGATGTTCTGCACAGACAGGTCCTATATTCTTAGCTTACAGGGCTGATGATATCATAAGGAAAGAGGTAGCAAAGGCTAAGCAGGAAAAGCCGCTGTACAGCTTTACTTCGCCAGATGGTATAAAACATCGGGTGTTTAAGATTGCAGATAAAGAGGCTGTTGACAATATAAAGAATGCATTTGCAGGAATAGATGACATATATATAGCAGATGGACATCATAGAGCTGCTTCTGCTGTTAAGGTTGGGTTAAGGAGAAGGGCTTCACATCCTGATTATACAGGAAATGAGGAGTTTAATTATTTTCTTTCTGTACTTTTTCCGGATGAAGAGCTTATGATAATGCCATATAACAGAGTTGTAAAAGATCTTAATGGATATAGTGATGAAGATTTCAAGAAGCTTGTATCGGAAAAGTTTGATATACAAGAAAGTGATAGTGCGGTTTCACCAGACAAAAAATCAGTATTTGGAATGTATCTTGACAAAAAATGGTATAAACTTATAGCAAAAAAGGATATAATATCAGATGATCCTGTTGATGGACTTGATGTTGCCATACTTCAGGATAATCTGTTAGAACCTGTACTTGGAATCCATGATCCTAAGACTGATAAAAGAATAGATTTCGTTGGTGGAATAAGAGGTCTTTCAGAACTCGAAAGAAGATGTCAGGATGATTGTGTGCTGGCATTTTCAATGTATCCGACATCTATAGAGGAGCTTTTTGCAGTAGCTGATGCTGGCAGGCTTATGCCACCAAAGTCTACATGGTTTGAGCCAAAGTTAAGAAGCGGATTGTTTATACATAGGATTGAGGAATAAGTACAGTTTTTAAAATATATGTAAAGAATACAGGATGATATTCTACTGGCAGGATGTGCATTTGATTAATACGGTATGACACATGGCTGCTGATAGCAGATTCATCAGAAAAGAGGATTACTATGTTACATAAAGTGTACGATATTGAACTTCCATATGAAGAACTTGGCTTAAAGACACCTGAGAAAAAAGCTACAATAACAACTTATATCAAGGAAATGTATCCTGATTATCAGGATCCCTTCAACAGACCACTTGTTATAATATGTCCTGGTGGCGGATATGATCATCACTCACCAAGGGAAGGTGAGGCTGTTGCTGTTAAAATGCTTGAGCTTGGATATAATGCAGTAGTATTAAGATATAGTCTTGCACCATATATTTACCCTACACAGGTATATGAGGCAGCTTATACAGTTAAGTGGGTAAGAGATCATGCTAAGGAATGGGATGTCAATCCGGACAGAATTATACTTGCAGGTTTTTCAGCCGGAGGACACCTGGCAGCATGTCTTGGTACTATGTGGAGCGGTGACATGGTTGCATCATTTGCAAAGAAATATCTGGGATGTGATAAAGAGTATGTAAGACCAGATGGACTGCTTTTAGGATATCCTGTTATAACATCTGGAAAAGATGCACATAGAGCTTCATTTGTAAAACTTCTTGGTGAAAACTATGAAAAATATATAGATGATATATCACTGGAGAATAAGGTGTCAAAAGATACACCTGAAAGCTTTATCTGGCATACATTTGACGATAATTCTGTTCCATTGGAGAATACGCTTTTGCTTGTAGAAGCATTAAGAAAGAATAATGTTAAGTTTGAATATCATGTATTTCCAGATGGATGTCATGGACTAGGACTAGGAACTAAGGAAACTGCTACAAAGGGTGGCAAACACTATCAGCCAGAGGTATATGCATGGACAAGCCTTTTTAAGCAGTGGATGGATAGATATGATAAATAAAGCCTGATGTAAAATAAAGAACATATAATGTGCATATAGGTTTACGGGAAGGGGATAAGTATGGATAATAAACTGTATAAACTTATGGACTGGCCTGCTATAGAAGAGATAGTATATTCAGAGAGCAGTCATCCTAAAAGAATACTTGGTGGTCATCGTACTAAAGACGGGTTTCTTGTCCAGGTGTTCAGACCTGATGCTGTTCAGGTCAGTATATCTGTAAGCGAAAGAAAAAAGAAAATACAGATGGAAAAGGTTGATGATGCAGGTTTTTTTGCAACACTTATACCATTAAGGAAAAATGTTAAGTATGTTCTTAATATTGAAGATAAAAATGGAATTGTAAATGTTTGTTCTGACCCATATTCATTTGATGATTATGATGAATATGATACAGTTTTTAATAAGTTTATGGATGGTACACAGGATAAGGCTTATCAGATATTTGGTGGACACGAATGCAGCAAGGATGGAATTGCTGGTACATTGTTCAGAACATGGGCACCATATGCTCTTCGTGTGAGCGTTGTTGGTGATTTTAACAACTGGGATGGACGTATACATCAGATGGAGAGAATTACTGAACATGGAGTGTATGAGCTTTTTATACCTGGACTTAAAGCAGGGACCGAGTATATGTATGAGGTTAAGTTTCATAGCAGGGAAACAGTATTAAAGGCTGATCCGTATGCTATGGAAGCTACAAGATATGCAGATGCACATTCTGTTGTTACTACAGTATCATCAAAAGCTTCGCAGAATGGAAAAACAAAAAGAACAGCACCAGGAGTGAATAATGCTGGTGCTACAGCATTATCCATATTAGAGGTAAGACTAAAGGATGTAGCGGATATTATTGGTAGTGAAGCTGATTATAAAACTATGGCAGATAAGCTCATTGAATATATCAAGGCAACAGAATATACGCATATCCAGCTTATGAGTGATGATAGTGTATTCAGCAAAAAGGGATACAGTTATGCAGCATCAGGTTACTATGTTCCTGTAACTAAATATGGAAGTGCACATGATTTTAAAGAATTCATAGATAAAATGCATGAGGCAGATATAGGTGTTATTCTTGAATGGAATGGTGCTTATTTTGGAAGCGATATGCATGGAATCGTTAACTTTGATGGTGGAAGTTGTTATGGATATCTTAAGCCTGGGCTGGATAAAAAGCCATACAGGGACGTAACGACATTTGCATATGATAAGGGTGAGGTAAGGAGCTTTCTTTTATCTAATCTTTCAATGTGGATTGACGAATATCATATTGATGGAATAAGACTGACTGATACAGCGACTATGCTTTATCTTGATTACGGAAAGAGACCTGGTGAATGGACACCGAATATGTATGGTGGAAACGAGAATCTGGATGCAATAGAATTCATAAAACAGATGAATGCATATATACATTCAAAGAATAGAAACATTATAAGCATAGCTGATGAAACAAGCAGATGGCCAGGCGTAACAGATACAGACAATGAGACATTAGGTTTTGATTATAAACTGAATGATGGTCTGGCAGAGGAATTCAGGGAGTTTATAAAGCAGGATCCATTGTTTAGAAAAGGTGTATATAATAAGCTTACTTATGAGATGTTTTATCATTATAAAGAACGGTTTATGACATCTGTATCTTATGATGCACTTGATGGCTCATCAATATATGAGCTTGCAGCTGGTAACAATAAAAATAGCAGGCTTGCTGATATAAGAGCAGCGCTTGGATATATATATACGTATCCAGGAGCCAAATGCATTTCTTTAGGGAATGATACAGGCATACTCATGACAGGAGAAGAAAGCGTAAAAGAAGCATGGAACAGATTCCAGGAGAATGAGTATAAGGATATGCTTATATATATTTCACAGCTTAATAGAATGTACAGATCAGAGAAAGCCTTGTATGAGCTTGATGATAAAGAAGAAGGATTTAACTGGATAGAAAACTATAATGCTGCTGAAACGGTTCTTGCGTATGAAAGAATCAGTAAAGATAATGAAAAACTTCTTATAGCGGTCAATTTTACGCCGGTTACAAGAGAAAAATATATATTGCATGTTCCAGTCATGGGAAGATATAGAATATTGTTAGACAGCAGTCGTTTTGGAGATGGTGGTGAAAACATGCATGATAGTAAAGAAGTTATATGTTCTTCTATAGAAACTGATGTCAATGATAAGTATGAATTAAGCATAAGTATTCCATCATCATCAATAGTTGTATATAAATATGAAGCTTATAGTGATATAGAGATTAAGGAGCTTAAGATTAAAAACGAAGCAGAAGCTGCTAAGATAGAAGCAGAAAAGAAAGCCAGAATGGCAAAAGAACTTGCAATTAAGGCAGATGAGGAAGCTAAGAAGGCAGCAGATGCAGAAAAACTAGCAAAAGAAAGCTTAAGGCTTGCACAAAAGGCGAGGGATGAAGCTGAGAAAAAGGCTAAGGAAGCGGTAAAGGAAAGCATCAGGATAGATGAAGATATGCGTAAGAGGCTGCAGGAATTAAAATCTGAATAACATCTATGCGGCGTAATATCGTGTGAAAGGAAAAATATATGGCGGAGATAAATACAATAATTGACCAGATTACACACTGGGGTCTTACTGGTCTGTGGAAACTGGTATTTGCAGTAATTATTTGGTTCGTAGGTAAGAAAGTTATATCCATAAGTCTCAGGCTTTTAAAGAAAATATTTGATAAGGGAAGTCTTGATGCAGGTGTTATAAACTTTACAATGTCTATTATAAAGTTTGCATTATATGCAGTACTTATACTTATGGTTATAGATGAGCTTGGTATACAGACAACATCACTTATAACAGTGTTTGGTTCCGCAGCACTTGCTGTTGGTATGTCTTTGCAGGGATCACTTTCTAACTTTGCTGGTGGAGTGCTTATACTTATATTCAAGCCGTTTAAGGTTGGAGATTATATTGTAGTTGGAAATTACGAAGGAACTGTAAGGACTATTGAGTTATTATACACTAAGCTTACAACAGTTGATAATAAGGTTGTGATGCTTCCTAATGGTACATTATCGAATTCTAACATAATTAATGTTGGTGCAGAGGATTACAGAAGACTTGATATAGAGATGTCTATAGGTTATTCATCTGATCTTAAGCTTGCAAAAACACTTCTTAACAATATAATCAATGCAAATCCTGCAATAATAAAGGATAGAGAGATAAAGGTTATTGTTAAAAGTCTTGATGAATCATGTGTTACACTTGAAACAAGAGCATGGGTTAAAACAGAAGACTACTGGGATACAAAGTTTACACTTCTTGAAAATTATAAGGCAGAGTTTGATAAGAATGGAATTGAAATACCATTTAATCAGATGGATGTGCATATTATACAGTAGGGGAATTGTTGTTTAGCAAACATTCGGTTGGCGAACTGACGACATAATATAAGTGAAA
>ENA-ORPK01002784-ORPK01002784.1-human-gut-metagenome-genome-assembly--contig:-NODE-2784-length-11655-cov-3.971724_pt1 | contig 11655 bp, 8 predicted proteins | sample MGYA00242139_ERZ509068 | MGnify/ENA primary metagenome ERZ509068 (study PRJEB26280, sample SAMEA2338687) | human gut metagenome | biome: human gut; feature: human-associated habitat; material: faeces... | reverse complement strand
ATGTGGTTGATGATGATCTGCGCGGTGAAGGCGCGGCGCACGGACCAGTCGGGGTTGGCCTCCTGCAGGGCATCCTCGATGCTCTTGATGTCGGCTACGCGGCTGTCGTTGAAGGAGGTGCCGAAGGACACCACCAGCAGCTCCTTCTCGCCGATCTCGTCCTGGTTGCGGGGATCGTCCTTGGACGCGTCACCGGTGTCCAGACCGAAATAGTCGGGGCTGGCTTCCTCGCCCTCCACCAGTGCCTTCTGGGCGTCGGTCAGGGCGTCCCAAGCGGCCTTGGCAGCCTCACACTGGGCGTCGGTCTCCTCGGTGCGCGCCTGCACGTAGATGGCGTCGATCAGCGCGGCGACCTCGTCGGCGGCGGCCTGATCAGCATCGGCGGTGGGCGCATCGCTGTTGTCCTTGGTGTCGACGGTGGCCTGATTGGCCTCGGTGGTGGACACATTGTTATCCTTGGTGTCGTCGGCAACGTCCTTGTTGCCGCAGGCGGTCAGCATGCTCATCAGCATCACTGCCGCCATGAGAAATGCAAGTGCTTTCTTCATGGGGAACTACCTCGTTTCAAAAAATGTTCTGAAAGAATATAAAAGCGGCTGTGTCTCACACAGCCGCCCTCGGTGCTTCTTACTACATATACATCCGCGCGGCGACCCGCAACGGATCATAAGTTCGTAGGAAAACCAACCCGTTGGCAGCAGGTTTGAGATTCCACACAGAGGCAGGTCTCCTGACTTCGTTCATCACGGCGTTGCCCTTCCCGGTTTCCCAGTGGTTTGCAAGACCGCTCCCGTACACAGTGACTGCATCGCTCCGGATTCGCACCGGATTCCCTTTTCATCTGCTTTTTGGCAGACACCTCTGTGCTACAACTTTATATTTTTCCAGACAGTGGGATTATATCACATTTTGTCGAATTGTCAATCCATTCTGATGGCGGGCTACCTAAAATCTGATGTGAGATTTTTTATTTTAAGCGTTTTAAGACCTGCGGTTGCTTTAAAACCTTTTTATCCATGGCAAAAGCTCCTTGTTCTTCGTTTTGCCCGCTCTATTCTAATACATAAACCCGGCTTCAAATCAAGTTATTTTTCATGATCGGAAAAGCGAAATGCCGCGTGCCCCATGGGCACACGGCATTCCACTTTTCAGGAGAGAAAGTACCCCGTTTGCAAGGGTACGGAACCACAGGGCCTGGCGGAGCCCGGTGGGATCGGAAGCAAAGTCACTCCACGCCAAACAGCAGATCGCCGTAGGTGGGGAATGGCCAGCAGCCCTCGGCCGTGCGCTGCTCGGCCTCGTCACAGGGGGCGCGCAGCGCCGCCATCTTGGGCAGCAGCACGTCGCGGACCATGTTGGCGCTCTCGGTCACATCATCGATCTTATGGAAAGTGGCCAGCGCGGCAGCCAGGTCCTCCACGGCAGCGTCGATGTCCTCTACCAGATCGGACAGGCGCGTGACAAGCGTCGTCTCATAGATGCCGGACACCACCGGCGCGATGGACTTCTTTACGGCGATATCCTGCGCCAGCTTAGAGGAGAACTTCTCCACGGCGGGCAGGATCTGACGGCGGGCCATATCCACCATCGTTTCGGCCTCGATATTGACGATCTTGCGGTAGTTGTCCAGTGTGATCTCATAGCGGGAGCGTATCTCCGCCTCGGACATGACCTTCAGGGACGTGAGCATTTTTACGTTCTTCTCGTGCAGCAGATAGGGCATAGCGTCCGGCGTGGTACGCAGGTTCAACAGGCCGCGGACCTCGGTAGCCTCCTTGATCCAGGCATCGTCATAGCCGTTGCCGTTGAAAATGATACGTTTGTGCTCCTTGATGGTCTGCCGGATCAGACTATGCAGTGCAGTGTCAAAGTCCTTGGCCTTCTCCAGCTTGTCCGCGTACTGACGCAGAGACTCCGCCACGGCGGCGTTGAGCATAATGTTGCAGCAGGCAATGGAGTTGGCGGAGCCAAGCATACGGAACTCGAACTTATTGCCGGTGAACGCAAAGGGCGATGTCCGGTTCCGGTCGGTAGTATCACGCAGGAACTTGGGCAGCACATGGGCTCCCAGCTTCATCACGGTCTTTTCTGTGCCGCTGTACGGCTCATCCTTCTCGATGGCATCCAGAATGGCCGTCAGCTCGTCGCCCAGAAAGATGGATACCACCGCGGGCGGCGCCTCGTTGGCGCCCAGACGGTGATCATTGCCGGCGGTGGCCACAGAGATACGCAGCAGGTCCTGATAGTCATCCACTGCCTGAATAACGGCACACAGGAACAGCAGGAACTGGGCGTTTTCGTGGGGTGTCTCACCTGGAGTCAGCAGGTTCACACCGGTATCCGTGGCCATAGACCAGTTGTTGTGCTTGCCGGAGCCATTGACACCGTCAAAGGGCTTTTCATGCAGCAGACAGACCAGCCCGTGGCGGGCAGCCACCTTCTGCATGATCTCCATGGTCAGCTGGTTGTGATCGGTGGCGATATTTGTGGTGGTGTAGATGGGCGCCAGCTCATGCTGGGCCGGGGCCACCTCATTGTGCTCCGTCTTGGCCAGAATACCCAGCTTCCAGAGCTCCTCATTCAAATCGGCCATATACTCCGCCACACGAGGCTTGATAGCGCCGAAGTAATGGTCGTCCATCTCCTGACCCTTGGGGGGTCTGGCACCGAACAGCGTGCGGCCGCAGAAAATCAGGTCCTTGCGCTTGCGGTACATGGCGCGGTCCACCAGGAAATACTCCTGCTCGGGGCCGACAGAGGTGCGAACACATTTGACATCCGTGTTGCCAAACAGCTTCAGGACACGCATGGCCTGCTTGTTCAGGGCCTGCATGGAGCGCAGCAGCGGGGTTTTTTTATCCAGCGCCTCGCCACCGTAGGAACAGAACGCCGTGGGGATACACAGTGCCTTGTCCTTGATAAAAGCGTAAGAGGTAGGATCCCAGGCAGTGTAGCCCCGGGCCTCGAAGGTAGCACGCAGGCCGCCGGAGGGAAAGCTGGAGGCATCCGGCTCACCCTGGATCAACTCTTTACCGGAGAACTCCATGATGACGCCGCCATCCGGCGAGGGGGTAATAAAGCTGTCGTGCTTCTCGGCGGTAATGCCGGTCAGCGGCTGGAACCAATGGGTAAAGTGGGTCGCGCCGTGCTCGATGGCCCAATCCTTCATGGCATCCGCCACCACATTCGCTACCTGGTTGTCCAGGCTTCCGCCCTCGTCAATGGTCTTCTTCAGGGAAATATAGACGTCATGGGGAAGGCGTGCTTTCATCTGTCGGTCGTCAAATACCAGTGTGCCGAAAATGTCCGATACGGTTTTCATGTGTTCCACCCCGATCTTTTGTAGATTTGGAAAATAGAAAAAGGCGTCAGGAAGCCCGCAGCTTCAAGACGCCTTTGCCTTTGATGTGCGAAATTATAGGCGGTTGTGACGGATTTGTCAATCAGCTTTTTACACAATTTTTGGCGTTTTATTCATTGACTTTATGCACATCTGATGCTATAATGCCGAACCATGATGAGCAAAGGCGTTCATCCGAGCAGGACATTTGTCCCTGCCGGATGGGCGTTTTTTGCTTTCCGGGGCGGCTTTTCAGCGGATCACTCCGTGGAACGGCTGGAACCTACGGAAGCACATAAAGAAAGGGTGAGAAACTATGAAGCTGGAGGGACAGGTACGTATCCCATCCGGGTGCGCCATTTCGGCGGTCATTTCCCGGGAGGGGCGGCGCATGACCGGTGAGGACATCATCAGGAGCATGGTCCCCATGCATGATCGGTCCAACGGTCTGGGAGGCGGCTTCGCCGCCTACGGCATCTACCCGGAACACCGGGAGGAATACGCCTTCCACATCTTTTTTGACGATAACACCACCCGGCGGGAGTGCGAGGCTATGCTGAAGGAGGGCTTTGAGCTCGTAGACGCGGAGCTGATCCCCATCCGCATCATCCCGGAGATCACGGACATTCCCCACATCTGGCGGTACTTTGTGCGGCCCCTTAATTCGGTGCTGGCACGCCTGCAGCTGGATGAAAAGGAGTTCGTGGCACGGACCGTGATGGATATCAACACCAAGCTGAAGGGCGCATACGTGTTCTCCAGTGGAAAGAACATGGGGACCTTCAAGGCCGTAGGATATCCCGAGGATGTGGGACGCTTCTACCGGCTGGAGGAATATGAGGGATACAGCTGGACGGCCCATGGGCGCTATCCCACCAATACCCCCGGCTGGTGGGGCGGCGCGCACCCCTTTTCCCTGCTGGACTGGTCCATCGTCCACAACGGAGAGATATCCTCCTACGACGCCAATCGGCGCTGTATTGAGATGTATGGCTACAAATGCAATCTGCAGACGGATACGGAGGTCATCACCTACATCGCCGACTATCTGCTGCGGCGTCAGGGGCTGACACTGGAGGAAATGGCGTCGGTGATCGCGGCGCCCTTCTGGAGTACCATACGCACCAGAGAGCCGGCCGCGGCACGGCAGCTGACCTATCTGCGGACCATATACCCCAGCCTGCTCATCACCGGACCATTCTCCATCATTCTTGGGTCAACGGCGGACTGATGGCGCTGAACGACCGACTGAAGCTGCGCTCCATGGTAACGGCTGAGAAGGACGACAAGGTATTTATCGCCAGCGAGGAGGCCGCCATACGGGTCATGGCCCCGGATGCGGAGAACCTGTATGCGCCCATGGGCGGCGAGCCCTTTATCGTGAATGTGAAAGAAGGTGCCTATTGATGGCTCTTGACTACATCATACCGGAATTTGAAGTGGTACGAAACGACGCACGGTGCACCCGCTGCCGCATCTGCGAATCCCAGTGCGCCAACGGCGTGCACACCTATAACGCGGATGGGAAGGTCATGGTCAGCGACGAGAGCAAGTGCGTCAACTGTCAGCGCTGTGTGTCCTTCTGTCCCACCCACGCCATTAAGATCGTAAAAAACGACAACTGCCTGCGTGAAAACGCAAACTGGTCCTGCGCCACCATCAAGGAGATATACAAGCAGGCGTCCACCGGCGGCGTGCTGCTGAGCTCCATGGGCAACCCCCAGCCCCTGCCGGTATACTGGGACCGTATCCTCATCAACGCCTCACAGGTGACGAACCCACCCATCGACCCCCTGCGGGAGCCCATGGAGACGCGGGTATTCCTGGGCAAGAAGCCGGAGACCGTCCGGCGGAACGGGGACGGCAGCCTGTGCACCGAGGTACCGCCGCAGTTGGAGCTGTCGGTGCCCATTCTGTTTTCGGCTATGAGCTATGGCTCCATCAGCTACAACGCCCATGCGGCGCTGGCCAAGGCTGCCCGGGAGCTGGGCATCTGCTACAACACCGGCGAGGGCGGACTGCACCGGGACTTCTATCCCTACGGCGCCAACACCATCGTACAGGTGGCCTCCGGCCGTTTCGGCGTCGATGAGACATACCTGAACACCGGCGCGGCCATCGAGATCAAAATGGGCCAGGGCGCCAAACCCGGTATCGGCGGACATCTGCCTGGCGCAAAGATCGTGGGCGACGTGTCCAAAACACGGATGATACCAGAGGGCGCGGATGCCATCTCCCCTGCTCCGCACCACGACATTTACTCCATTGAGGACCTACGGCAGCTGGTGTACTCTCTAAAGGAAGCCACGGCGTACAAAAAGCCGATCATCGTCAAGGTGGCGGCGGTACACAACATCGCCGCCATCGCCAGCGGCATCGCCCGCAGCGGTGCGGATATCATCGCCATCGACGGCTTTCGGGGCGGCACCGGCGCGGCGCCCACCCGAATACGGGACAATGTGGGTATTCCCATTGAGCTGGCGCTGGCAGCGGTGGACCAGCGGCTGCGGGACGAGGGCATACGCAGCAGCGTATCCCTGATCGCCGGAGGCAGCATACGCTCCGCTGCCGACGTGGTCAAGGCCATTGCTCTGGGCGCGGATGCCTGTTACATTGCCACCGCTGCACTGCTGGCCATGGGGTGCCACTTGTGCCGTTCCTGCCAGACAGGCCGGTGCTGCTGGGGTATCGCCACACAGCGGCCGGAGCTGGTGAAGCGTCTGGACCCCGAGGAGGCTGCGGCGCGGCTGGTAAACCTGGTAACCGCCTGGAAGCACGAGATCAAGGAGATGATGGGCGGTATGGGCATCAACTCCATCGAGGCGCTGCGGGGCAACCGGGTCATGCTGCGGGGTATTCACCTGAATGAAAAAGAACTGGAAATTCTGGGAATTGCCCACGCCGGTGAATAAGGTCTGTCGAAAAAGCGATATTTATAGGAAAAATAATGGAAAACCCTCGAAAGGAGTGGTACAATATGGACTTCATAGAGACAAGTGGTCTGTCCTTCTCCCAACTAAACGAAACGATACGCCACGCCGGGAAGGAATGCCGTATCTGTGCCTGCCAGGGCCAGCGGTTCATCGCCGCCGGTATGAGCAGCAAACGGCTGGAGATCGACGGCATCCCCGGCAATGCGCTGGGCGCCTATCTGGGCGGCGGTTCTATTACCGTAAACGGCAATGCACAGGACGCGGTGGGCGACACCATGAGTGCCGGACGCATCGTGATCCACGGCAGTGCCGGCGACGCTGCGGGGTACGCCATGCGGGGCGGTGAGATATTTATCCGGGACAATGCGGGCTACCGCGCCGGGATACACATGAAAGCCTATACGCAGCATAAGCCGGTGATCGTCATCGGCGGGCGGGCCGGCAGCTTTCTGGGCGAATACCAGGCCGGCGGGCTGATTTTGGTGCTGGGCCTGCACACCGACGGCCGGCCGATAGTACACTTCTTCCCCTGCACAGGAATGCACGGCGGAAAAATGGTTTTCCGCGGCGATGTGAGTAGCATACGGTTTCCGGATCAGGTCACGCTGCACAACGCCACGGCGGAAGATATGGCGGAGATCGCACCCTATGTGCGGGAGTACTGCCGTCTGTTTGACCGTGACGCGGAGGCGATGCTCCGCGACAACTATACCGTTATCACACCGGACAGCAAAAACCCCTATCAGCAGATGTATGTAGCCAACTGAGAAAGGCAGGAGCACGATGGAGTACACAGTGGATGAGATCAGGCAGTTTACGGCGGAGGAGGATGTAAAATTCCTGCGTCTGGCCTTCTGCGATATTTTCGGCAGCCAGAAAAATATATCTATTCTGCCGGATGAGCTGGACCGGGCCTTCAGCTACGGCATCGCTTTCGATGCCTCCGCTGTGCCCGGCTTCGGCGACGAGGTCCACTCGGACCTGTTCCTGCATCCGGATAGCAGCACCCTCTGTATGCTGCCCTGGCGGCCGGATCACGGCCGAGTGGCGCGGATGTTCTGCCACGTGCTGCGGCCCGATGGCGCCGCCTTCGAGGCCGACTGCCGCGCGCTGCTGCGTCAGGCGGTGGCGGACGCGGAAGCACTGGGCATCCGTTTCTCCTTCGGCACGGAGATGGAGTTCTATCTCTTCCGCCGGGACGAAAACGGTGAAGCGACCCACATTCCCTACGACAACGCAGGATACATGGACATCGCGCCGGAGGACAAGGGCGAGAATGTGCGGCGGGAGATCTGCCTGACGCTGGAGCAGATGGGGATACGGCCGGAGTGCTCTCACCATGAGCAGGGCCCCGGACAAAACGAGATCGACTTTCGCTATTCCGATCCCTTGACGGCGGCGGATAACGCCGTGACCTTTAAGGCTGTCGTCAATTCCGTGGCGGTGCGAAACGGCCTGGCGGCCGACTTCTCCCCCAAGCCGCTGATGGGACAGCCGGGCAACGGGATGCACATCAACATCTCCGCCAAGAGCCGCGACGGCGCAGAGGTAATGCCGCAGATCATCGCCGGTATTCTGGCCCATATTGCCGAGATGACGGTGTTTCTGAACACGCGGGAGGAGTCGTATCACCGCTTTGGCAGCAGCAAAGCACCGCGATATATCTCCTGGTCCAGCGAAAACCGCAGTCAGCTGATACGCATCCCTGCCGCGCAGGGCGAGTACCGCCGCGCGGAGCTGCGCTCTCCCGATCCGCTGTGCAGCCCGTATCTGGCCTTTACGCTGCTGATCCGCGCCGGCCTGGACGGTGTAACGCGGCATCTGGTGCTGCCGGAAGCCGCGGATGTGAATTTCTACACGGCGGCTAACGACGTAAAGGCACGCTTCCACACGCTGCCGGAGACTCTGGAGGACGCCAGATCACTGGCTGCATCCAGCGCATTTATCTCAGAGCACTTACCGAAGACGATCATACAGCAGTACACCCACTGAGCCGGTCTGCTTTGGAGAGGAGGAACGCATATGGAGGACAGCCGCCGGACGTACAGCGTGCTGGTGGTCGCTGCCGCGGCCAAGTTCCATATGTCCCTGCGTGAAATGCTGCCGGAGGATCGGTACGACCCGGTGTGTGCCGCAGGCAGCGTGTCTGAGGCACGGCGTGCCCTGCTGGAGAGGCCTTTCGACATCGTGGTCATCAGTACGCCGCTGCCGGATGAATTCGGTACAAAGCTGGCACTGCACATCATCGACAAATCCAGCGCCAGTGTGCTGCTGCTGGTGAAGGCGGAACACTATCCGGACCTGGCGGCGCGGCTGGCGCCTCAAGGCATCCTGCTGCTGCAAAAGCCCACCACGCCGCCGCTGCTGCTGCAATCCATGCAGCTGCTGTGCGGCACACGAGAGCGCCTGCGGCGTATGGAGGAAAAGACTGCCACCATCGAGGAACGCATGGCGGAGATACGGCTGGTGAACCGGGCTAAATGGGCACTGATCGACAAGCAGGGCATGACGGAGCAGGAGGCCCACCGCTACATTGAAAAGCAGGCCATGGACCGGTGCGTTACGCGCCGGACAGTGGCGGAGGAGATATTGGCAGAGTGAAGTAAGCGCGCTCCCTTTGACAAACGGTACAAGGTCTGGTATGATGGCGGAAACCGTTTGAAAGGAGCATACCTATGGAGAAGTTCATCCCTTATGAAAAACTCTCGAAAAAAGAGAAGCGCCGGCGTGACGCTATGCAGCGGGGCACCTGGGGCGTGCTGAACCCCGTTACACGCAAAAGTCCGAACCCCAAAGCTTACAACAGGAAAAAGACACGGAAATGGATGGAGGATCCATATACCGTGTCTTTTTTTATATGCAGAAAAGATATCCCCCGGCCGCTGGCCGGGGGATATCAAAGGAATGACAGCTTACTTCATGAAGGTGCCGTCCATCATCTGCTGCAGATAGGCGTTATACTTCTCCACCTTCTCAGCGGGAACCAGCTCGGTATTGATGGCACCGGCGGACAGGGCACCGTTCTCCAGCGTACCGAAGATGGTGTTGCCGCCGAAGGTACCGGCCACAACAGCCTCCATGCAGACACCGATCATAGCGGCGTTATCGGTGACCTGGGAGCAAATGATGCAGGGGTTCTGACCCAGGATATCGGCAGGCTGGCCGATGTCGTAGATCTTGATGGCGCCGGCCTTCTCATTGGCGGCGTCGATGGCCTCACGGGCACCGGAGTCAACGGCAGAAGCATCGCCGAAGAACACGTCAGCGCCCTGGGAGATCAGCTCAGTGGCGAACTCCTTGCCCTTGGGGGCATCGGAGAAGGAGTTGGCATAGGGGACAGCCAGCAGCTCAACGGTCTTGCCCTCCTGCTCGCCAACATACTTGGCAGCAGCCTCGAAGCCCGCGATCTTGCCCTTGGTGGTATCCAGCTCCATACCGCCGATGAAGCCCAGTTTGCCGGACTCGGTCATCAGACCGGCCAGAGCGCCGGCGATCCAGCCGATCTGCTCAGCGTTGGGCAGCAGAGACGCGACATTGCCGTTAGCGGCCTTTTCGGGGGTGGACTCAGCGCCGTTCAGCAGAGCGAAGGCGATGTCGGGATACTCCTCAGCAGCCTGCAGGACCGCATCGGTGTACTGGTTGCCGGGAGCATAGATCATGTCGTAGCCCAGGTTGCAGAAGGCAACGATGGTCTCGTAATACTGATCCTGGGAGATGGAGTCGGTGACGTCGTAGGTCCAGCCCTTGTCCTCAGCAGCCTTGACCATGGCGTTGTAGCAGGCAGCGCCCCAACCGCCGTCGTTGATGCTGGAGTCGCAGATCATGGCGACCTTGTAGGTCTTCTCGCCATCACCGGCGCCGTCCGTCTTGGTGTCGTCCTTCTTCTCGCCGCAGGCGACGAGGGCCAGCGTCATAGCGAGCGCCAGCAGCAGTGCAAGAAACTTTTTCATGGTTTTCCTCCTTGTTTTTTGTGACTTGCTCTTTGTTCTATAACAACGTCCTTGCGGACATCATTACCGTCATGTCACCGCTGTTCGCGGCGATAGGGCTGTCCATTGGCCTTGGGTCCCGCCTGCTTCGTACCGATGACGGAGAGGACGACCACGGTGGCCACATAGGGGATCATCTGGAAGAACTGGTACGGGATGCCGATGCCGGACACCTGCAAACGGATCTGCAGCGCGTCGCAGAAGCCGAAGAACAGGCAGGCCAGCAGGATGCCGCCCGCGTTCCAGCGGCCGAAGATGACGGCGGCCAGCGCGATGAAGCCGCGCCCGGCGACGATACCATCGGTATAGGTGCTGGAATAGCAGGTGGTGAGGTACGCGCCGCCGATGCCGGACAGGGCGCCGCAGATCACGCAGGCGAGGTACTTCACGCCGACGACCGGGATGCCGAGCGTGGCGGCGGCCTGCGGATGCTCGCCGACGGCCTTATAGCTCAGGCCCGCGCGGGTCTTGCCGAAGAAGATGGCCGTGAAGAGGACGAGCAGGAATGTGAGATAGACCATCGGGCTCTGGTCGAAGAGCAGCGGCCCGAGCACCGGGATGTCCTTCAGGCCGGGGATGGCGACGGAGGACATGGTGGTGATCTGCTTGAGGTCGGACCCGGTGCCGAAGTAGACGCGGTAGATGAAGGACGCGAGCGCCGGGGCGAAGATGTTGACGGCCATGCCGTAGACGGTATGGTCGGCGCAGAGCGTGACCGTGGAGAACGCGTAGATCATGTTGACGATCACGCCCGCAAGCGCGCCGCAGAGCAGGCCCAGCCAGTTCGATCCCGTGACATAGCAGACGAGGAAGCCGACGAGCGCGCCGATGGAGGCGAGGCCCTCGAGGCCGATGTTGACCATGCCCGCGCGCTGGCCGTAGAGCTCAGCCAGGGAGATGAGCAGCACGGGGATGGCGAGACGGACCGTTGCAAGAAGGAGGCTCGAGATCCAATCCATTACGCTTCACCCGCCTTTCTGCCGTGGAAGACGCGGCTGCGCCACGCCTGGAATTCCGGGAGCTTGGTCAGCGCCATGCCAGCGACGGAGAAGACGATGACAAGCGCCTGGATGATATCGGATACGCTGGTCGGCACGCCCGTGGCGGCCTGCATCGTGGTCGAGCCCACGCGCAGGACGGCGAAGAACAGCGCCACGACCATCGTCGCGATCGGATGCAGCTGGCCGATCAGCGCCATGGCCACGCCGTCGAAGCCGTAGCCCGCGCCGAAGCCGTTGATTAACCGGAACTGGGTGCCGAGAAGCTCTGCGCTGCCGCCCAGACCTGCAATCGCGCCGGAGACAATGAAGCTTGCCAGCATGTAGCGCCCGACGGGGATGCCGTTAAACCGGCTTGCTGTCATGTTGTAGCCGACCGCGCGCAGCCGGAAGCC
>ENA-ORPK01002783-ORPK01002783.1-human-gut-metagenome-genome-assembly--contig:-NODE-2783-length-11657-cov-3.936132_pt1 | contig 11657 bp, 7 predicted proteins | sample MGYA00242139_ERZ509068 | MGnify/ENA primary metagenome ERZ509068 (study PRJEB26280, sample SAMEA2338687) | human gut metagenome | biome: human gut; feature: human-associated habitat; material: faeces... | reverse complement strand
GTTGTCGCAACCATAGCTGACGGCCGTGAGGTCGGTCATCCAGTCGAAACCGCCCGTTGCCGCACCGTAGTAGCGCTCGTTGATGGGGCGTCCGAACATGCCCTGGAAACTGTAGCGGAAGCCTGCCATCGGAGCCGACCAGTGGGTGTAGCTGATGCGTGCCACAGGCATGTAGCGCTTCCACTCGTCGTACTGGAAGAGGCGCACCGCCATACCTCCCGTGAGGGCGAAACTGTTGCGTCGCATCTTCATGTTGTCCTCTGCCTGATGGGCCTTACGCGACATTTCCTCGTGATAGGTGTAGACGAATCCTGCCATGAGCGAGCTGGTCACGTCGAGCTTGTCGACCGTATAGGCATTGGGCGCCCAACGGCTGTTGTAGAGGTCGAAACGTGGCTCGAGCACGAAGTCGATGTCGCGCGAGAGGCGGACATTGGCCTGCAGACCGGCTCCTACGTTCAGACTGTAGCGCGACTCGGTGTACCAGTCGCGCGAGTAGTTGAAGCCGATTCCCGCCAGGGCGTTGACCCAGAAGCGTCGCTCGGGCTTGAGTCCGCCGAAGGCATTGTGCAGGTTGAGCATATAGTCGAGACGGGCACCTATGGCACGCATGCGAGTCGCGTCGTTCTGCATGAAGGTGGTGGTGTTAAGGTTCAGACGAAGTGCGTTGCAGGGGTCGATCCACTTGCCGAGCGACACAGCCACGCTCATGCCCGTGTTGTCGTGCCAGTCGCTGACGTGGGCGCTGCCCATGAACAGGGGTCCTGCCTGCACGCCGGCAAAGAGTCCGTCGGCAAAGCTGTGGGGCGTGGAGAAATAGGAACGCATGTTGCCCCTGCGCACGTCGGGCATACGGACGCCCAGACCCATGGTGAGGCTTGCCATAGGGCGAAGATTGCGCCAGGTCTGCACCTGCGACACGTTGTCCTGCGTCACGCCCACACGAGTCTCTGCATAGACGTAGGTGATGGGCGAGAAAGCATACTGTCCGCGCAGACCCATGTGAGCGCCGAAGCCGTGGTCGTTGTGCTTGTTCTCACGCGAATACGACAGGTCGATGCCGGCAATACCGTACACCTCGAAGGGATGCTGGCTGTAGTGAGTGCCGGGCTGGGCGATGGCGGTGATGTTGAGCAGATAGTCGAGGCCCACGGAGGCGTATTTCGTCTCCTTGCCGCTGATCTTGTAGGCTCCGCCATAGAAGTTGAGCCTTACTCCGTGTTCGGGCGAGATCCAGTCGCCCAAGCCCATCTCGGCGATGGGACCCAGCTTGACGTTGTGGCGGCCCATGAGATTGCCTCCGAAACCGAAATCCATGAACAGATGGTCCATGAACTTCTTGTCCTTGTACGACTTGGTGACCTGTGGGCGCTGCAACATATAGTCGAGAGCGCTCTTCGAGAGCTGCGCCTTACCGGTGAGGGGTGCGCCCGCCATGATGAGGGCGCTTATGAGGATGAAATCTTTTCTTTTCATGATGATCTGTGTGTGTGTTTATTGTTGTTTATCCGTAGACAGGAGGTCGGTCACGTCGCCGTCGGTCTTGGCGATTTCCTTGAGCGAGGCGTCCATGGCGAAGGCTCGTTTCAGCTCCTCGTAGGCCTCGGTGGGGTCGTTGGTACGGTTCAGACAGATGGCACGGAGATAGTGGCTCACAGCCTCGTTGTCGGGCAACTGACGGCTCATGCGCAGGGCTGCGTCGTCGAGCTTCATGGCAAGGAGCATCACCACCTCGTTGCGCTTGCCGGTCTTGGCGATGGTGGCGTAGTTTTTGGCATCGTAACGGCTGTTGAGAACGGCGTTGACGGCCAGTATGGTGTGGGTCGACTCGTTGTCGTTGACGAAATGGGCCACGGAGTCGGCAGAGGCATAAAGGCCCTCGTTGAGCAGGGTGATGAGCTGGTTGACGTTGACTTCCTGAGGGGCACCCGCTCCGGCGAAGGGGCGCAACAGGGAGGCGTCGTACTGGCGATGGTTGATGAGCTGCACAGAGAGGTCGTTGGCTGCTGCCATGAACGAGGGGTACACCTCGAGTGCCTGGCGCATCATGGCGACGCGCTTCGCTGTGTCGGCCTCGGCACGGTAGAGCTTGAAGAACTCATACTTCGACAGCTGGCTGTAGTCCTGGGCGTAGAGCTGGGCAATCTCGTCGATGGTGAGGGTGCGGTAAACGTTGTAGTGCAGGGTGTAGTCCACACGTCGCAACTGGGGCAGACAGCGGGTGGCGATGATCTTGTGATAGAAAGGCAGGCGCTGGATGGCTCTGCCCTGGGCCTCGATATTGCCAGGATGAGCAGCCAGGATGGCCTCTACCCTGTCGGCCTCGCTGGCAAGGGTGTCCTTGCGGAGTATCTCGGCCACACGCGACCAGGGAGCCACCTTGGCGTCGGACGTGAAGGTCATTCCCTGGGTCATGTCGGCAGGAAGGGTGCGCTTCAGGAAGCCGAGGGCGTAGTCCATACGCATCTTGGCCAGACTCATGTTGCGGGAGTAGCGTCCCTCAGGCGACGACTGACCTCGGAGCTCGAGCGAGCTGAGCGAGGCGCCCTTCGACTGGGAAATGGTCTCTATCTGCTGACGGAGCTTGTCGATCTCGGAGGCGTTCTGCGGGTCGCTGCTGTCGAAGACGGCCTTGCCCACGGGGAAACGGAGGTTCACCTTGCCCTGACTGTCGCGAAGCTGCACCTCCTTCTTGGGGAAGTAGGCTGAGTCGGTAAGTTCGTGGGCGGCAAAGCTGTAGTCGAGGAAGCGCAGGGGGTTGACGGTTCCACGGGCGATGATGGTGGTGTCGCGGTAGAGGATGCGGCTGTAGTTCTCGATGGCCATATAGACGTCGCAGGAGAAGTCGTCCTTCACGTGCTCCACGTAGATGGAGTCGTTGTAGCCTATGATGTCGTTGGGGCGGCCTTTCTCACGTGTCTGTTCGCTCTTCACGGTGATGTAGCGTGCCAGAGGGTCGCCGGCAAGCGAGTCGTTGAGGTCGAAGCTGTAGAGTCGGTCTTGCGTCTCGTTATACTCGCGTGCGTCGTACACCATCGGTTTCATGAGGGTCACCTGCTTGCGGGTGGCGTTGTTGAGCACGGGCTGAACCACGAGTCGGGTGTTGTGCGAGAACATCTCGCGGGGCACACGCACACGGGTCTTCACATAGAAATAGTTGCCTCTGACCTCGATGTCGGTTGGCTCGGGCAGAATCTTGTCGGTAATGCGCTTCTGCGAGATGGTCACCTCCTTGAGCGAGACACTCTCCTCTTCGAGCACCACGCGCAGTCGCGACTTGCCCTTCACGTCCACTTCCTTGGTCTTCATACCCACCATGGAGAAACGCAGACGGGCATTGGAACGCACGTTGACGGCAAAGGTTCCGTCGACATCGGTCATGGCAAGCACACGGCGTGTGGAGGCGTCGGAAACGTTGACACCGATACAGGGTGAGCCGTCCGACTTGACAACTACCGTACCCAGCACTCGCATCACCTCCTGTGCGGAGACGTCCGACACGGTGAGCAAGAAGAGGGCGACAAGAAAAGTAATGGAGCGAAGAGGCTTCATAAATAATAAGTTATGAGTAGTCATAAATTGCATTCTTATCTTATTTTTTGTATGTATATATAAGTATGTTCATGCATACGTTTTTGTGAAATCTTATGCTGATAAAAAAGAGAACTATACACGTGAAAGCCTTCGTATGTGTGTGGCTTCCAGGGAATTGTGCTTTTTACTTAATCAGATACACGAAGGTTACACCAGCCTTGATGGGGATAGGTCGCCACCCTTTCACATTGGCCTCGCCGGGCTCATACTCGTCCTTGCCCCAACTCATCTCCTGCACGTGAGCCATTCCCACTCCAAGGGTCGTCTCAAGACTCCATCGTCGCGACAGCACGAAACTGTAGCCGTAGGTAACGCCTCCACCATAGAGGTCGCCCTTATGGCGATTGCCCCCACGCACGTAGTTGTAGTGGCATCCTATGCCGGCAATTCCGACAAAATGACCTGTCTGCGGACGGGCGCTGAACCAGTAACGCACCTCTGGCGTGATCATGGCGCCACGGGTGTCGATGTTAAAGACCTTGATGCGGTTGTAAGCTGCCTCGAAATTGAAGGTGACGTGGCGATTGACCCTGAACTCAGCTCCGAGGTTGGGAGTAGAGGCCGCCCAGTAGAGGGCATTGGTCTTGACAGCCACTCGCTGGGCCTTCGTCTGCATGGAAGCCAGAAGGCTGGCTGAAAGGATGGCCAGCGTGAACCATGCTTTTGCTTTCTTTAAGTGATAAATAACCATATATATTTATAAATGTGATTCTTATTTTTTAAGTTTTCTCTAACTCCCCTACTTCTGCTTGTTGAGTCGCTTGATCACGGCGTAAGCATCGTAGAGTCCCAGCTCGCCAGCCTTGGAAAGATCCTGGATGGCGGCTTGCTTGTTGCCAGACTTCGAACGGGCAATGCCTCGGTTGTAGTAAGCCTCGGCAAGGTTGGAGTCGATGCGGATGGCAATGGAATAGTCGTCGATGGCCTTGGACAGCTCGTTGCGCCCTGCATGCAGGTTGCCACGGTTGTAATACACATAGGCGTTGGTGCCGTTCTGACGGATGGCGTCGCTGAAGTCGGCCTCGGCAGAATGGAGATTGGTAATGCCCTTGCCCTCGGAGAGGTTGAACTCGTCGAGCTCGGTCTGACAGACGGCACGTTGCCAGTAGGCTATGGAGCTCTTGCCTCCACGACCCACGTACTCGGTAAAGTCGGCTATGGCCGCCTCGAAATCGCGCAACACGGAATGGGCCACGGCACGGAGCAACAGCAGGTGGGTTTTCTCGGCGTCGCTCTTTGCCACGCTGAGCTCGGCCGACAGGCGATCGATCATGGAGAAGAGCTCCATCGACTCGGCCTCGTTGAGCTGGTCCTTGCTGCACACGATGTAGAGCTTGTGCTTGGCTTTCTTGTCGAGGGTCATGTTGAAGGCGTCCACCTCCTTGTCGTAAGCCTGAATGGTGCTCAGACTCTTGTTGTTGGGGAAGTAAGACAGCTGATACATAGGCAGATAGCCGGCTTCGACCACACGGTTCTGCACCTTTCCACGATACTCGCTCTTGTACTCATGCTCGTACTTGGGCGCATCTTCGACCACGAGCGAGGCGTACTTGTTGGGGTCTATCTCCGAACGCTTGCGCATGGCCTTCTTGGTCTTCGCGCTCCATCGGGGTTGAATGCCTAAGTGCTTGTTCATCTGAGCCTTGAAGATGCGGAACTCGTCGAGCTCGGCCTTGGCTGTCATTCCCAACCGACGGTAACAGCCTGCACGATACGACAGACCCGTCCAGAAGTTGGGGAACTGGTTGATGACTGTCGTGTAGTCGCGGATAGCCGCCTTCAGGTCGCCCACCTTATCGTGTAACAAGGCTCGGTTGAAGATGGCCATGAAGTTCTTGGGCTCCATCTTGATGACGAAGTCGAAATCTTCGATGGCTCGGTTGTTGTCACCCAACTGCACGCGCATCAGTCCACGGTTGTAGTGGGCCAGGAAGTTGTTGGGGTCTATGTCGAGAGCGTTGTCGTAATCGCTCATCGCTCCTCGGAGGTTGTTGATGTTGATGCGTGCCAGGGCGCGGTTGATGTAACTGTTCACGTTGTTGGGCTTGAAGTGCAAAGACTTGGTAAGCGCCTCGTCGGCAGTCTTCCATTCCTTGCGCGCCAATGCCACATAGGCACGCGTAGTCCAGGCCTCGCCATCGTAAGGGTCGAGCACCAGACTCTTGTCGAGCCATTTCTCGGCGTTGAGCGTGTCCTTTTTCTGCAGATAGACCTCGGCTTTGAGCGAATAGGCCTTCGAGAACTTGTCCCATCGGGTGATGATGGAATCGAGCTGAGCGAGGGCGTCGTCATACTTGCCGTCCTCCATCTTGCAAAGGGCTCGGTTGAACCAATAGTTGCGGTTGCGGGGCTCTAAACGGATAGCTGCATCATAGTCGGAAATGGCCTCGTCGTAACGTCCCTGTCGGATGCGGGTAATCGCACGCAGGTCGTAAATATCATTAATGTAGGGATTGAGTTTCAAAGCCTCATTGGCGTCGCCCTCCGCCCCAACGAAATCGTCGAGGTTGAACTTCGCCACACTTCTGTAATACCAAGGCTCGTAAAGATAAGGTTTGGCGCCAATGGCAAGGTTGAAGTACTTGATGGAGAGTACATAGTCTTCATAATAAAGCGCACTTCGTCCGGCCGTAATGAGTCGGTCGACACGGTATTGTGCTGATGCCGTGCCAACAAAAAGCATAAAAACTAAACCAGTCAACAATCTCCTTATCATAAGAACGTCTGCCTATCTTGTATGTTTTGTACGATGAAAAATATGTACGATGAATGTAAGTTATTTGAACTTTCGGAAGTTTGCTCCACATGCCCTGAACCAACGGTCACCGGCGCGTAGCGGAATTGAAAATCGCTGGCCGAAGGGTAAAGCAAAGGTAAATATTGATAATCAAGCCTTGAAATTCAAATTGAATCCCAAGGCTTTTTGTTTCTTATTCTCTGGCAGGGCTGTTGATGGGCATCAAACAATCCTGTCAGTATTATTATTTGATAACCACCTTCTTGTTGTTGATGATGTAGATGCCATTGCTCAGGTGCAGTTCGCTCATTGAAGAGGCGGTTGCAATCTGGTTGCCTTGCAGGCTGTAAACCTTCACACCCTTGTTGCCGAATGATGTTGTGATGCTCTCAATACCAGCTAACTCACCATCGGTGTAGCCTAAAGAGAGAGTCTTTGCTTCGTAACCTTCTGGCAACTCCAAGTAGGCACCGAAAGCATTGGTAGTAGCTTCTGCATCTCCTTTCTTGAAGGTACAGTCGGAAGCAAGGTTATATTTACCTTCTACGTTGCCTGGAATGTAGGTTCCTACGAATGTTGTGCCAAGGCCATTATTTGTATTGACCACACCCTTGTCGGTGAAGGTGAACTCGGTGATAGCTTCGTTGTAGTTGGCGACGAATGGAACGTTGGCATCAACATGATCTGCTTTCTCGAAAGTAACGACCGAGTTATTGTCTTCTTTGTCAACGATTTCCTTATAGGTAGCAATGCTTGCTGCCTTCATATCATCCTTGCTTACCCAGAAAGGCAGGCACATAGTGTTGTAGCCAGCGTTTACAGAGCGTTTCAGGGTTACATTTGCTGCCTTGAAATCTTCATTGACCATGAAAGACTTGGTGTCGTCGAGTACGAGATTGGCGCATTTTCCCTCTTTCACTACGTTGTCAGCCTCGTAAGCTTCATCAGCATATACGAGAATATTGCTGTTGTCGCCTCGCATAGCATTAATATCAGCATCCTTTACGATGCAGCCTTGCATGATAATATTGGTTGGCTTGCCGGAAAGTTTTGTTGCCAATGTGGCAAAGTCGTTGTATTCAACCCTTTGCCATTCGCCTTCAGTATTCTGACATTCTCCCTTCATCCAGGCACCCTCCAGCTTGATAACTCCCTCAAGCGAGTTGGGTTCTATCTTTGAGAGCAGCTGACCATTCACCGTAGTAGCTGGCTCTATCTGGATATTGTCGATATAAACTTCTTGTTCTCCCACTACATCACCAGTCTGTGCTGTGATGGTCATGATGCCTGGATAGTCGAAACTGCCGTTGTTGGTATAATCGAATATTACTTTCTGCCATTTTCCTTCCTCACTGTAATAAGATGCTACTTTCTTCCAGTAACCCTCTGAGCCATCAGTAGGGTCGGAGAGTTCTATCTGTATGTTTTCAGCCTGCGACTTCTTGATCATCAGAGAAACGCGGGTGCTGCCCTGTAAAGAGGGAGTCATCCACTCGCGGAAAGGCAGTTTCACAATCTTACGGTCGTTGGTCATTACAAACTTCAGACACTTCTCAGAAGTGTTGATGCCGTCCGTCTCTGGGTTAGCTACCACTTCGGGATCACCATCGGCCCAGAAGCCAATAGCCTCTTTACCCAATTCCTTGTCCTCACCATTCCAAAGAGTGGTTTGTGCGAATGTTGCTGCTGATGCCATGATGGCAACACATAGAGTAAATACTTTTTTCATTTTTGAATCTTTTAGTTTAACAATGTTCAGGTTTATTATTAAGAGAAGAGGAATATTGTTTTTTTGCTTTCCTCTAACTCTCAGCTTTTAGCTTTTTTACGATAATGCAAATGTACGATATTAAAGAAAAGTTCAATACAAAAAATCGTTCTCTCTTTGAAAGATATGTTTCTTGCAATCATTTCATCCTATTTTGAAATGATATTTACTTAACTTTCTTGCAGTGTAAGTTGATGGCGTTATGCGTCCTGTTACACTTATGACGCACCCTCACCTTCTGTCGTTATTGTTAAGTCTCAATAAAGTGCATTGATCATATCTGCCCATGGCTTTGGGCATCTTTGCCCATAACAATGGACAAAGATGTTCATCGTTATGGTTAAACTTGCCCATCGTAGTGGGCAAGTTGTATAGTTGTACGTCAGTTTAGGCACTGATACTTATCCGAACTGTATAATATTTGAAGAAACGAAAAAAGAGGAGATATGTGTCTCCTCTTTTTTGAATCCATCAGACAGCCTTATATCTGCCAGTATAAATTCGATTTCTTTTCTTCTTTGTCTATGTCGTCATCGGTCCATAGATTGACGTCGTGGGGTTTGGATTGGAATTCAAAGTCTCCTGGTTCCTGGTCAATGCCCATATTTGTGTTCTTTTCAGGTGAGGCAGCCAGCATCGTAGCTGTGGCACAATGACATATTGTGACTGCGGGGCTTATGTATGTTTGCTTTTTCATTTGATGATTACTTTTTTGTTGTTAATAATGTAGATGCCATTGTTCAGGTGCAACTCGCTCATGGAAGCGGCGGTTGCAATCATGTTGCCTTGCAGGCTGTAAACCTTCACGCCCTTGTTGCCAAATGAGGTTGTAGTGCTCTCAATACCTGTAGTCTCACCATCAGTGAAATCTAAAGAGAGAGTCTTTGCTCCTGCGTTATCCCCTGACAATTCCAAGTAGGCACGGAAAGCTTTGGTGGTTGCACCAGCACCGCCTTTCTTGAATGTGTTGTTGGTTGTAAGACCATATTTACCTTCCATGTAACCTGGGGTATAGGTTCCTATGAATGTAGTGCCAAGACCATTCTTTGTATTGACTACATCCTTGTTTGTAAAGGTGAACTCGTTGTTAGCCTTGTTGAAGTTGGCGATAAATGGGGTGTTGGCATCAACTTCATTTACATTCTTGAAAGTAACGACAGACTTGTTCTCAGATTTATTGATTTTATCGAAGGTAGCGAAGCTTGCAGCCTTCATTTCCTCCTTGCTTACATAGAAGGGCAGACACATGGTGTTGTTGCCAGAGTTTACAGAGCGTGTCAATTTTACAGACGCTGCTGTGAAGGTTTCGGGAATGGCAAAGGCGTTGGCTTCGGTCAGTTCTACATTTGCTGCGTTGCCATTAACCACCACGTTGGCGTGGTCGTAAGCCACATCGGCATAAACGATGGTGTTGGGGTTTTTGAAGAACTGATTTACGTCAACATCCTTTGTAACCGTGCCGCGCATGTCGACCGATGTCACTGCGTCAGACAACTTGGCGTTGACTTTTTCAAAATCGTTGTATACCACCTTCGTCCAGGGGGATTCGTCTACGTTCTGACATTCTCCCTTGAGCCATGAGCCAGCGAGCTTGATGTTGCCGGTGAGCGAGCCGTCTGCCACGTTGTCGAGTGTCACACTACCCACAGTGGGGAGGTCTTCAATCTGCACATCGTCGATGTAAACCACCTTCTCTCCTTCATTGTCGGTTGTGGGATATATAGCTATCTCGAAAGGATTGCTAAAATCACCGTTTGTAGAGAAGTCGAAGTATAGCGTGCGCCACTCTCCAGCACCGTCATACCATGCTGCCACATTCTTAAATGCTTTCTCGTTGCCATTCATGTAGGTCAGCTGCACCTTCACGTTTGAGGCACCGTCTTTCTTTATCTTAAGCGACAGACGCTTGCTTGCAAACTGGTAGCCGTCATTATTGCTAATCACCACGTCGCCGTTGTCCCAATTTGTGCCAGTGATTGTAAACTTCAGACACTTGTCCGAGCTGTTTACAGCGTCTTTTGTGGGGTTTTCTACTACTTCTGGTGAGCAGCGGTCCCAAAATCCGCCCATTGTTCCAACTTCTTTGTCTTCGCCATTCCAAAGAGTGGTATGTGCGAATGTTGCTACTGATGCCATGATAGCAACACATAGGGTAAATACTTTTTTCATTTTTGAATTTTTTAGTTTAACAATGTTCTGGTTTATTATAAGATAAGAGAGGAGGAATATTGGTTTTTAGTTTCCCTCGAACTCTTAGCTTTTAGTTTTTTGTAACTATAATGCAAATGTACGGTATAGTAGAAAATAATACGACTAAAAATCGTTCTCTCTTTGAAAGATATGTTTCATGCAATTATTTCGTTCTGTTTTGAAATGATATTTACTAAACTCAACCTTCGTATGTGAGGAGGTTATAGAAGTTAAAAGAGTTAAGAAGTATAGAAGTGTATCGCGCGTACCTTATTATATATACTCTTTTACTTTTTCAGCTTCCGTATATGAGAAAACTAAAGTATATTTATACGGTATATTTATTCCATAATTGTAAAAAATCGCTCTTCCAACTGGGAAATAGAATCCACCTAACTGGAAAATAAAAATTTCCCAACTGGGAAAAATTTTTTTCATAGTTAAGTCTTGTCCTGTAACGAATATTTATTCATGAGGGTGAAAACTACAGTTCTCGCTCTTTCCGACATGGAAGAAGGTAAAAAATCGTCTGACCCTGTATCGACAATAGATAAGTCCGTTTTGTCTTCATAGATGTTCGGGCGCAGGAATCATTTTCTTCAAAAAAGTGTTCTAAAGATGAGAAAAATGTTTCTTGTAACATATTTAGCATGTAATGAACGAATATTGCGTGGCAAAATAAGATATGTTTGATAAATTTGCAATCGAAAATACCAATAACGCATTTAAAAACAAAACCCAATAACAAAGTAATGAGAACAATCAGAAAAACTGTGTTGAGCATGATGCTCCTGTTGGCTGGTATGACAGCCTCAGCCCAGGAAACTCAATTCCTGAGTAACAACCATTGCCTCTATCGTATTCACCAGAGTGAGAAATATCTCCTGATACCTGTTCAGGAGAGTGCCGAACTGAGTCATGTCAAGGTGATAGCCAACAACCAGCAGTTGAAGACTTTCAATGTCCGCCTTGCCAATACGCACGTAGATTATTACGTGCCTCTCTATATGAATGAGTTTGCCGGTTTGAAGGGCCTGGCTCTCGATATCCATGTAAACGGCGATTATAGTAAGGAGGGTTTGAACGCCCTCACTTGCTGGGAGAACATGAAGTTCTCTGATTCTTTCGATATGAAGAATCGTGAACAGTATCGCCCAGTTTTCCATCACACTCCTGTTTACGGATGGATGAACGACCCAAATGGTATGTTCTATAAGGATGGCGTATGGAATCTCTACTTCCAGTATAATCCTTACGGATCACAGTGGGAGAATATGACCTGGGGACATTCTACATCTACCGACTTGGTACATTGGAAGTTCCAGGGTGCCCCTATCCAGCCAGATGCAATTGGTACCATTTTCAGCG
>ENA-ORPK01002778-ORPK01002778.1-human-gut-metagenome-genome-assembly--contig:-NODE-2778-length-11670-cov-3.117004_pt1 | contig 11670 bp, 7 predicted proteins | sample MGYA00242139_ERZ509068 | MGnify/ENA primary metagenome ERZ509068 (study PRJEB26280, sample SAMEA2338687) | human gut metagenome | biome: human gut; feature: human-associated habitat; material: faeces... | reverse complement strand
TCTTACGGCATCTGTGCAGATGTCCGCTATCCGTTGAAGTTCCACATAGTGAAAGCCCACATAGTCACAGAAATCCTGATTTCTTAGCATAAACATTTATCACTCCTTATGCCCGAATTTTCAATTTGACCACGAAAGCTGCTTGAGCCGCTTCAGGTCACTCTTCATCCTCCGGTGTAATAGTTTCTATTCTACAGTCTTCTAGATGAAGTCCCCTTCTCACCTTAATGGCCTCTTCAAAATACTGCTTTTCTTCGTCAAATAGGTCATTCAACGCTTTTGACAGAGGATCCTCGTCTTCATCGCAAAGTGCATCCCACCATAGTTCCACGTCATCTATTTTGTCTTCCTCATAATCTTCAAGGTCAGGGTCAAAATAGCCCCAAGGCGTAAACATACCGAGCATTTCTGGCTCGTAGTCTTCCTCGATTATTAACATACTATGCTGGGACAGCAGCTCCTTTACCTTGTCATCCATTTCCAGATTGCACTTAGCGATAGCATCTGCAAGGAACACGCGGAATGCTTCTTCATCCAACCCAAGCACACCAATGGATATTGCTGTCTTCTTCCAGGAATCCTCCCTGTTGCTTACAACATTAATGTCTCCAGCACCGTCTTCAAATAGGCCAACCACTTTTCCACCGTCTGCCGCTGCCTCGACGGCATCTTGCAGTTTTTTTGCGTATATTTCGAGAATATTATCCATTTCAATTAACTCCTTTTTTATTTATCTAGTTGTCCCGAATGTATTTCGCAAGCTTCTCTTAATTGAATGACCAATTTCACAAATAAAACACCCTGCTTTGCATACCGGCTCCTTTGGGCAATTTTCTCAATGTAGGAAATATGTGAGGAAATGATTTGAGCATATCCCGCATCATACAGCGGCCCCAGTGCATTGCAGAGATCGGCGGAGAGATTGCCCAGAGAGGCACGATGAATAGTCGTGATTGTAAAATTGTTGGGATTAAACGTATTGGAAGTCTCTCTGATGATCAGAACTGGTTCTCCTACAGATACCCGTTCCAGATTCATAGTCCTATTCTCATAACGCATTCCTTTGGACTCACAACAAATCTCAATCTGCCCGGTACCCTCGTTATAGTTTCCACTGTATTGCCCCAGGTTTTCCATCATACCTGGTTCATAGTAATCCTCTCCAACCTCTTTGCTCAACTCATATTTCTTACGATACAACGCAACCACCGCAAGCAACTTTTCCTTACATACCAAGAGGTCTGCCATCTATGTACCTCCTTAAAAGTCAAACTCAACACGGAAAGAAATCTTGATTGGAAACTCCAGAAGCTGCTGTGCCTCATTGTCGCCGTTTTCTCTTGCCTGAATTACCAGATAACACTTGTCAAGACTGGAAGCACTGGAATTCAGTGAAAAGAACACTTTCCCTTTTTCCCGCGCATCCAAATGCAATTGCTGCCGCGGGCAAAGTGCGGTACCGTTTTTGTCAATGAAATACACCCAGCAATCGGCGGTATCCTTCTGCTGCTTTGTGGCCTGAATCAGGGAGAAGAAAAGGGTGAAGTTTAAATTTGTTATCGCGGCAACCTCTTCACAGCATATACATGGGTCTTCTTTTTTTCGCTTTGCCAGCAGCAACTGCGTGGGCTTTTTCTCTGCTTCGTTTAAGGATTTCGCCGCGTTGACTTCTGCCTTCCCGGTTTCATCTGCAACATCACTTTGGATCAGCGATACCGCATCGGTCAATTTGTGTAACTGCGTCTGAAGTTTATCCTTTTCCCCATCGGACAATTTATCCAGTATCCTTGTGTCAATATCCATCAGCATAGACAAGCTTTTCGACACAATTTGAGCCGGTTTTGCTCTTGTTTGCGCTTTTTTGGATTGTAGCAAAGACCGATCCATGGATATTTGAAGGTCTTCGGCAATGTCCTCATGCTTCCGGACGAACGTATCCAGTTCTTTCTTGTTCGTTATAGGTTGCGTATTCTTCTGCTTTTCCAGTTCATCTGCGATTTGTGACTGCTTCTTGATATAGGATGCGTACATTCCGGAATCCATCATTGCTTTGACATTCCGAATGTATTTTCGCTGATCGGAAAAGGATTTCATCATCGCGTTGCTGAATACGCTCCGCTTAAGTTTTTGCTTGCTTTCTTCCGTTTCACACCGTTTCAATAAGGGTACAAGCTCATACAGCAAAGAATAAACTTCCATTTCACGGGCGATATGATACTGCTTATCGACCCCCATAAATTCCAGAAGCTCAATAATCAGTTTTGCCGTCTCTATTTTCCGACGCACTTCATTTAGCGGAATGTTCGTGGTAGAGGCGTACTCGTCAATCGTCAGCAGCCCCGTTTCCACAATATCATGGTAAGCGCCGATGGCCATATCGATCTGATTGTAATCGACTCTTTGCTCTTCGCCATGCTGGATCGCCAGTTCCAGCATTTTAATTTGCTTCTGATCCGTCTTTGTGGAAGTATCCAGGATCACGGCCTCCATATAGCGGATGACTCGGTCTTCTTTCTGCAAAAGCCGCAGACAAGTAAACCGCCGGTTGCCATCAATAATCCGCCCATCCGCCAGAACCACACCTGGCTCCCGCTGATTTACCAGGGCAATATTATTTTTCGTTTTCTCGATTGCGGAAGGATTGCTGTCAATAATAAAGCGCTCAATGATATCGTTATATGCTTCCCGGCTCAGCTCGGGAAGCGGCACATTCCCGGTTTCGTTCCGGTACTGCGTGATCCAGGTGGCGATTCTGTCATTCTGGTCGTTATAAAACAACTGATCCAACCGGATACGATACACTGGATAGGCGGCAGTTTTACCGCCAATTGTGAGTTTCCTGGATAAATTGGTTTTCTCCACAATCTGCTCATCACATAATTCCAACAGATTCATAGTTTCCTCCGCTTATTCGTCAAATTCCGCATAGTACTCGTTTTTGCTCCGATAAATTTTCTGCATAATATTGTCGTAGTAGAATTCTGTTCCGCTGATGGCACTTAGCACATCATACTTCTCTGAAATCTGAATCCCGTAAATTTCATAGCAGTCAGCGACGTAATCATCCAGTTCTACGGAATCGTATGCTTTTAAGGTCTCCAGGCAGAAATTTTTCTTATTAAATCCGCCGTCCAATGTTCCATTATAAAAGACGAACGAACCAAAACACCGTGCACACAAAAAATTTCCGCTTATGGCCAGTAGTTCCCCATAAAACAGGTCGTCAAATCCAAGGTCGTTTAGTTTTGAATCGACATTGTCTTTTAGAGAATGGACTGTAAAGATGCTGTTCTCCGGTACTTGTTCAAAGACCTGATTGCAATAGTCCATCAGATCCGTTTTTGTGATACCAAGTTTTTCCAATCGTCGGATATTCAGATACTGATCCTTGTCAAACAGCAAAATATCCATATTTCGTCTTAGCTCTAACCATATCTGGCAATACATTTGGATGGAACCGAATCGTTGGCGGAGCGCGGTGATAGAAAACACATCATCCTTAAGAAGAATATCTCTGAAAAAACTGTCAGCTGTTTTGTGCCTGGTCAGTACGTATTTCTCCAGGACGGTATATCCCATCATTTGCAGAGAACGGTGGTTGATTTCGCCCGAATCTGCACCTGGCCAAATTCTTTGGTAGATTTCTCTGATCTCCGAAATAAAATAAAAATCATCGGGAAGATTGGCTTTCAATAATTGCACCCGTGCCTCCGGAATTTTCTTGAAGCTGACAGAGAACACACCGTTGTGATAATACTGCATAAAGGGGAGCAAATAATTCGCCATTGAAGTTGCCTCATCATATCCATATTCAGCCAGAAGATATGCCGTCAGCTCATTTGCGGAGATTGGCGAAAATGTCTCAATAACTTCACGGATTGCCTGATTGCGGTCAAATTGGCCAAACCGGATCATCGGCTGCCGACTGAAGGAAATGTCCTGGCATGTACCGGGATCCACAATCTTTTTCAGCAGATTGTGCAGCTCATATTGATCCCGAATATCATACTTCTTCATTAAATCCGGGTAATCATTCATAAATTTCAGTGTGGAGACCTCTGTGTTCTGAAATTCTGTCAGGTTCAGTGTTTCCAGGAGTTCGGAGTAATCACGCCCGGATATATTATAAAAGCGCAGACGCTCTCCCTGCTTCCACAGACAACACATGGAGTCTGACAAACGATTGCTTCTAGATCGGCGGATTTTATCCGAGTAATACAATTTTTCATCAAAATCAACGCTGTTGTCCTGAAGTAAGGAATTGTACCGATCAATAAAATCGTCGTAGGTCATTTCGTCCTGGCAAAACTTTTCCATGGCGTAATTTTCAATGACCTCGCGGCGGTTTTCCAGTGGGATACCATCGATCAGAAGCATATTCCGGTTCAGATAATCCCGGATACGGAACTTCAATGACACATTGACTTCTGGGTCATTCATTGCCTCTTCAATCGGCTTGCTTCCATGGGTGCAAGTATTAAATAAATAGCGAAATGTTTCCTCCGGCACTCCGATGTAGCTGTCCCACAGTTCTCTTGGGGTGTCGTAATTTTCATACAGATATGTATAAAAATCCTCATCCATCAGTCGGACTCCATAGGCATTGTACAGGAATATATGCAGCTGTTTAATTGCTTTTTGAGCAATCTGGCGAACCCGCTCTCGTGTAAGGCCCAGATCGTCTCCAATTTCTTCCAGTTTTTTCCCGGAAAGCCGCTGAGTGAAAACCTCTTTGTTCCGCGGCTCAATTGTACTCTCCTTCAAGACATCGAACGCAGAGGGGTACACACGATAACAGCGAAAATCCACATATTCCAGTTCGTGAGATGCCAGCAGCGTACCAATGCACTTCTTGATTCGTTCCTCGCTGATTTCTTCTGGCAGTACCTCCCGCATTTGCTGGAAGGACAGCCCTTCAAAACCGATTCCATCAAAGCGTATCAAAAGTTTTTCTGTGATATATTCATCCGAATACAGCGCATCCATATCACTGTTACAAAAGGCAGCTGTAGCGGGCTGCAGCTTTTCCATATAAGGATCGACCGCTTGCTGGATTTCTGCAATGGATTTTGCGCCAATATTCTTTATAGAGCGAAGGTTATCTGGATAGGAATACAGAATTTCCAGTAGGGACTTATACCCAGAGTGCATCAGCGCATTGTAAGAACGGGCACTGAAATTCATGGCTTCCAGCGGAACATCGTTGGCTTTCAGAAAATGTTCCGCTTTTTCCTTATAGACGGGATGATGCAGTAACTCCAGCAGCGTCAAATTTGCTGGATCTTCTGGAACTGGATCTGTTTTTTCTTGTAAGGTGCCGTCTCCTGAATTGACCCGTTCTTCCATATCGCAGTCGTGGCCGGATATGATTGCCCGATAGGCCTTCTGCATGGCAGATTCCAGCACACGGCATATCTCATCCGATGTTTTCTTGCCCATATTCCGCATTTCCATGAAGCCATCCGGATAGAAGTCCAGTGCCTGATATATCTGTTCTATGTTTGCTCTCCGCAGAACGTTATATGCCCGGGTGGAGAGTTTCAATGAATCAACCGGCGTTTCTCTATCCGTATAGTACTGAATAATCTTTGCATATTGTCCGGAATCGGCGTGCAGTTCGGCAGCGCTCGGCATCTGCGCGGCTGCTTCCTCCGGAACCGTAGCAGGAGTTGCTTCCCTATCTTCGGAAATCGTATCCGTCAAAGAAATCTCTAGTTCTTGAGCATTCAGATGTATATAATCCTCCATGGCGGTGATGATCTCCAGTACACTTTCGTCACCGAGCTGTGGAATTTCCCAAAAGCCGTTCGGATACCGTAACACCGCCAGGGACAAACCCGTAATGCCCTCCCCTGATAACGCATTGAAGGAGCGTCTGGACAGGCCCATTTTCTCCAGAGGAACAGGATGGTTCTGAAAAAATTGAGAAACACGCTCTTTGACTTTTGGGTTACGCAATTTGTTTCGGATATTCTGCCTCGTATCATCATCTAATGTTATAGCCGCGCGTCCTTTCATTGAATCCATCATAACCACCTTCGTTCTCAATATAGGATAAAACATCCACCAGCCCAATTTCCCGATTGGAACCGTTTGTCCGCAGATTCTGACAGAGAATGGTTTGGTCAATAATATTCCGAATTTCTCGGGCATTGGCAAAATTAGGGGCTTTCCGCCGAATATCTGTAATATCCAAAATTTGGGTCATGGCCTCGCAGCTTATCCGGTAATTTTGCTTCTCAAGCATTAACTCCGCAATTTCCTGCAATTCCCGCCTGGAATAGTCTGGAAAATCCATTACAAAGGGGATTCTGGAACGCATGCCAGGGTTAACGCTGAGCATTTTTTCCATCTCATTTTTATAGCCGGCGAAAATAACGCAAAGCTTTCCCCGGGAATCCTCCATAGCCTTTACCAATGTGTTGATTGCCTCTCTGCCATAGTCGGAATTTCCGACATCCGAACTACCCAGCGCGTATGCCTCATCCACAAAGAGCACGCCGCCCATAGCGCTGGCAATTACCTGCTTTGTTTTTTCGGCCGTTGCGCCGAAATACTGGCTGACCAGGCCGCTGCGATCAACCTCTACCAGACGGTCTGTAGGCAAAATTTCATTTTCGTATAATATACCCGCGATTAGTCTGGCAGCCTCCGTTTTTCCGGTGCCGGGATGCCCCAGGAAGCACATATTCAGGTTCAATTCTCCGGAATCCCGGTTCGCCAATGCATAGGCCTTGATTTTCCGGACCATCGTCTTCACGGCGGACAAACCGATCATTTGCTGAAGCTTTGCTTCACTCTTTCCCACAGCTAGGCTTTCCCTGGGCACCCCACACATTTCTGGCCGGACAAGATGAATCATCTGGTCATACAAGTTAAACAGCGGTTCATCCGAAATTTCTTGTAAAAATGTAGGAGAAAAGGCAAACTGATTGATTGTCGAAAATCTTCGCTCCAACCGATTTTGCAGGACAGCGCAAATTGTTTCTTCCTTTTCCTGCGTCCCGTCTGCCAATGTAAATTGGCAGCTTTTTTGCAAAATGGGAAGTTTCATCAATGCCTGAAAGCTCTGCCACAGAACCCCAAGCATTTCCTCAAGCTGGGGTGTTCCATCGTCAAACAGATCCAGGACATAGCGTTTGCTCAGGATCTTTTTCAGTGTCCCGTTCAAATCTTCCAGGGCCTGCGCAGGTGATCCCGTAAGCCGTGCTTGCTTGTTGGCAGCTCCTCGATACTCCAGCCCATAAAGATTATTCATCCGAATAAAAGCACCGATTTTTTGAGCCAGCGTCAAAAGCATGTCCAGTGTTTTTTCCGCCATAGGCAGCAGCACGGGGTCGGGCATCTCCATGTAGTCTGCTGTCATTTCTGGCAGCTCCGGTTTTTGAGGCCGCTCCTGAATGCGCAGGGCAGTCAGCGCAGCCCGCAAGATTTCATCCCTGCTCTGTACACTTCTGCGGATGGACTCCACAGAAACCTGATAGCTTTTGCCGAAAGGTGTCCTGAGGTGCCCTCGCAGCTCTTCAATGGATTGGTTCAACCGCCGAAGAAATTCTTCTGTTTTCTTTGCCATTCTCCATACGATAGAGGAAGAGGTCACTGAGCTGGATTGGCGGCTTTTCTAGTGCTCGTAAAGAGCGCTGAATTTCTGAGCGCAGCACCAGGCTCCGGTCATAGGGACACGCGAACATTCGATAACCGCACACAGGGCAGGCACCCTCCGTTTCTTGTTCCCGCATTTTCCCGCAGTGAATGCACTGAAAGTTTCCCATCTTCAATCCACTCCCAGTGCTTTCCGAGCCGCATCCAAAGGTGTCGCGTAGAAAATGACTTCCATCTCCCGCTTCAGGCTCTCCCGCATTCCATCAAATTTTTCACGGCTTTCCTCCGGAATCATAATTCATCTAGCCCCGGCATTGGCGGGAGCGACAAAAATATCCTCCGGGTCTGTGGTAACCGGCATCATGCTACCGGACATAACCACCCGGCCGCAGATGACCAGAGACGGCAGCACCGGCCTGCCGGACAAGGCCGAGAACAGACCCACTACCTCCGCAACGGATACCTCCTCGCTGGCCCCGCGTCCCTGCAAGTCATTGAAATACAGCAAATAGTCCGAGTCCTCATAGCTCCCGGAAATCAGTTTTCGAGCATTTCCGCAGAAATAATGGAATGCCGCATTCAGGCTGTCCCGAATGTTCTTGGACGCCCCTGCCAGACCCTCCACATTTCGGAACTGGAATTTTCCGGTTCCTTCCATTAGCTTATTTTCCAGCCGGTAAATGCCGATGATATCGTTTACAGAACGGCCGACGCCGTAGACATACCCTGCTTTTTCCAGTCCGCCAAACACTAGCGTGTCGTTAGCAACCTCAGGCAGCGGGACAACGGTTTCGTCCCCGGTATCCAGATCGACATACCCCAGTGCCACGTCGCTGAATTCAGAGGGATTCATTTTTCGCAGTTGCTCCTTTACCCGGCGGCGGCATTCAATGGCGTATTCCAGAAGCTCCCGTGCCTCTTCTTTGGCCATTTCCTCGTTGGGGTAAATCAACTTTGCAAGACCGGAAAAGGTTCTCCCTACGGCGATGGTGTCCCGGGTGTTATGATTTCGATTCAATTCGAAGTAATTTCCAAAGGAATTGGTAAAATCATACTTCCGCATTGCGTGGCAGAATTCCGACAGGCAGTCGGAGATCAGGCCATAGTCTGTTGTAAACAGTGCGGTACGGAGTTTTGGGGTCTCCCAGCCGGGCAGATAGGCATGGATTCGATCAAAGAAGGCAGAGTCATTGTTAAATGCCTCCGGAAAGGGCTCAAAGAGATTCGTGGTGCGCATCATGTCCGCAACACTTCGGAATGTATTTCCTTCGAAGGCAATGGATGCATCAGGGCTGATCGAGTCCGCACCCCGGGCAAAGCTTCCGTTTGCCATATAGTTTTTCATGATCTGTACCATATCGCCAGAGGCCTGGGTGATGCCCGCCACCTCGTCAAAGGCAACGCAGTCCCAGTTGCCGACCAGACCAACCCGATGGGTCGCCATATTATAGAACATATTGGAAACAGTCGTTGTTCCGCTGCTCATCAGGATGGAATAGGGGGAGAGTTCACTGTATACATGGGACTTTCCCGTTCCCCGTGGACCCAGCTCCACCAGGTTGTAATTTCGCTGGATAAAGGGAACAAACCGCAGAAGATAATGCAGCTTTTCCTTCTCCGTCAGCGCTTCCGGTGCATATCCGGCAGAGCGCAGCAGCAGCGCAACCCATTCATCTTTTGTAAAGTGGCTGCGGGGGTCCAGCATCTCATCCAGGTCCAGGTTTGGCATCTGGATTGGTTTCAGCGATGCAATCTGGAAGGGGGAATCATACCGGGACTTCTTTTTGCGGATTTTCTTTTTCCGCTTCTGGTTTCCGAAGATGTCCTCTTCAATTTCCTGCGTATCCTCTTCCGGGTCCAGACCCACATATTCAATTTTGACGATGCACCAAATACCGCCGATCAGCAGCTTTTCGTTATGTACCACCAAATCCGAGCTGACCTCAAAGGGGTCTATATTCAGATTGGTAAAGCGGGCGACATACTTATCCTCCCGCTCATCGAAAATAACAGTGATTTTATCAATGATCGTATACTGCCCGTTTTCTTTGATTTTGGATTTGACATACTCACTCTGATCCGGGCGCACATAGTTTTCCGTAAGGATTCTCTTGATTTTCTCCATTCCGATTTGGATGGCATCCTCGTCATCTGTTGCGCAGTACATTCCAAGCAGGTACTCCAGCACGTAAGTGGGCACATTGGCGCCCTTTTTCATCAAGGCTGTCAAATCCTTTCGGACAGCACGCCCCGGAAAATACTCCAGGATTTTCTGGTCAAATTCCGTCATTGGTCGTTCCACTCCTTAAAAGTCAAAATCATTTGCGAAAACAACGTTGATTTCAAACGCAGTCTGATCCGATATATTTCCGGTTTCCTTATCCCGAATCACAAGATAATAGCTGTCGGTTTTCTGAAATTCCATACTTTTCAGAGTAAATCTAGCCCGGAACATCCGCTCTGCGCCATTGTTGGATGTTTTATCCGCAATTACGGTGCTCTTGTCGGAAACGGCATTTCCCGCCTGGTCAGCCAGATAGACTTCATAGATGGCAGGGGATATTTTCCCACCGACAGGCTCCTTCTGGTAGAAGTCCAGTGAGAAAATGCTGTTGGATATTCTCCGGCTCTGGCTCAGCAACTGCAATTCTGTTTTCCTTCCAGACTGGTTCTGGCCGGTACGCTGATTCCTGAATTCAATGACCGGAACAACACACTCCTGCAAAGATACTCCTCCATGGACATAGTTCATGCCGCCGCCGGATATCTTCATGCGGATACCGTTCATCGGCGTAAAGCCTGTAAGCATTGTATTCAGACCCTTCAGCGAAATTTTCAACATATGTTCCGCTGCGCAGTCCCCCGCCGCCAGCACATAGCGGCGCTCCAGCGCCTGGACCGTACCGGAAACAAAGCTTTTTTCTGCCTTGTCGCTTTCTTCCAGCGGCTTGTAAGAATATAGGAAGCCGTGGTCCGCTGTGATCAGAATGTTCGTTCCGTTCAGGTCATTCATAATCAGCCGCACCAGGTTCTTTATTTCCAGGATGGCCTGTTCACAGGCATCAAACACCCGGTCCTCCGTCAGTGCTTTGTCGCCCACGGCATCGATCACATTATGATAAATATAAATCACATTGGCACCGCTGAGACGTTCTCTGCGTTCTGCCTGCCTCAGTGCGATCAGCTCTTTATAGCCGATTGCCGTGCCGCCTACACTTTTCAGAAGTTTCTCCCGGTTGGCAAGTCCATCTGTAGGCGCTCCGTCGCAAAGGACCTGTCCGTCCTTCGTGAGCTGTAGTTTTCGGTGGGGCAGCAGCGCCGCCATACCGAATTTTGTCACAGAAGGGAAGATGGACTGTACCCCGGTGATTTTTGCGGTGCCCCTTGTTTCCCGAATCAGCTGACCTGTCAATTCTACGGCCACCTCATAACGCAGCGCATCCGACAGAATTACGAACACCCGACCATTTGCGGTCAGCCGGGATACAAAGCTAGTGTAAAAGGACGTTTGCTGCGGAATTTCAGAAAGGCACCCCTCCTGTTCCATTTCTTCCGCGATTAGGCTTGTCCACTGACTGCCAAGGGTTTCCAGATACCAGTTTTTATAGAGCTTCTCGGCATATTCTGCCACATTTTTGTACAGATCATCCAGCTCTGTGGTGGATTGCTTCAGCCCTTTGCCAAAGGCGGCGTGAAACTGCCGGTAATAATGATCCATTTTGCAAAGATCATCACAGTAGGCCCGCCACAGCTTTCCGGCTTCCGCAAAATGGAAGCCTCCAATATGCTCCTGATAAAATTTCTGCATTTGGGCAATTTGCAGCAAGCCGTCAAAATAATTCTGCACCCGGCGATACCATTTCTGGGTCCGCCGTTTTTCCACAGCCTTTGCAATGTCATCGGCGTGGATCGCGTTTTCTCCGATGTCTGTCATATACCGCCGCAGAATGGATTCGTTGATGCAGGGGAAGCATTCGCTGTCCAGCAGCGCACCGGTCAGCACGGCGAAGGGCACATAAATTTTCTCCTGTTTGCCGCCGATGGCCCTGGTCTCATACTGGGTGTTGG
>ENA-ORPK01002773-ORPK01002773.1-human-gut-metagenome-genome-assembly--contig:-NODE-2773-length-11685-cov-5.348667_pt1 | contig 11685 bp, 12 predicted proteins | sample MGYA00242139_ERZ509068 | MGnify/ENA primary metagenome ERZ509068 (study PRJEB26280, sample SAMEA2338687) | human gut metagenome | biome: human gut; feature: human-associated habitat; material: faeces... | reverse complement strand
TGGTGGTGTGAGAGGGGGCGGAGGGGCAACAGCTTCTCACTCTCTACTCGATTGCTATATCTTGCACCTAGAATAGATGTAATCAATGTTTCTAAAATAGAATCTAGGATCAAATAATTCATCTATCTCTTCTAGGCTAAATATATCCGTAATTTCCTTATTATTCTTTAGTATTTCCTTGAACTCGGTTTTATTGTTATAAGACTTTAAGGCTAAAGATTGGACTAAATCATAAGATTTTTCCCTGCTTAGTCCTTTCTCGACCAAAGCAGTCAATACCCTTTGGGAATAGATAATCCCATAAGTCAAATCGATATTCTTTTGGATGTTTTCTTTGTTTACTATCAATTTAGAAACAGTCCTATTCATCCTTCTTAATATATAAGAAAGAGTTATGAAGGCTTCTGGGAATATTATCCTTTCGTTAGAAGAATGAGATATATCTCTTTCATGGAACAAAGGAATATTTTCATAACTAGATAAGGCATAGCCTTTTTCTAACCTAGATAATCCACATATATTTTCTAATGAAATTGGATTATGTTTATGAGGCATGGCTGAACTTCCTTTTTGTTTAGAGGAGAAATATTCATTTACCTCATTAATTTCATTTCTAGCTAGATTACGTAATTCCATCGCCGCATTATTTATTTCTTCTGCGATTAAGGCTAATACAGATAAGAAGTTTGTATGGTTATCTCTAGCTATGACTTGGGTTGCAAAACTTGGATAATTTAGATTGAATTTAGCAGCAACAAAAGTCTCAACCCTGGGATCAAGGAAGCTAAAAGTCCCGATAGATCCCTCTAGTTTTATTAAGCAAAGTTCTTCCTTTGCTTTCTTTAGCCTTTCCTTATTACGTCTAAGTTCATCATAGAACCTAACAAATTTAAGGCCGAAAGAAGTTATTTCCGCATGCATTCCGTGTGTCCTAGCAATGCAAGGCAAATTCTTATATTCAATGGCCTTTTCCCTATATGTTTCTAATAAAGCATCGATATCCTTATCTATTATTTGATAGGCTTTTGCATAGTTTATAGATAAAGCGCTATCGACAACATCAGTAGAAGTAAGTCCATAATGGAACCATCTTTTTTCTTCCCCGAGCTGTTCGTCTATTGACCTAGTAAAGGCAATGACATCATGCTTATGGATAGCCTCTAGTTCATTAATCCTATCTAAATCGATATGGGCTCTCTCTTTTATCTTTAGATAGTCTTCTTTTGGGACTATCCCTAATTGAACATGGGCTTCTAAAGACGCTAATTCGATTTCTAGAAAAGTCTTATATCTATTTTCTAAAGAGAATATATCTTCAATTTCTTTAACATTGTATCTAGAAATCATTATATTTCTCCTAATAGCAATGTCTTTTTCCTATCTTTTCCAATACTAAGGATAGATACTTTGACACCAGTAAAATCTTCGATAAACCTAATATATTCTTTAGCCTCATTCGGCAAATCATTAAAGGAAGTAACGTTTTCATCGATATGGAAAGACTTCATATCTTTATAAACTGGCTTACATTTATCATATTCATAGATTGTAGATGGGATATAATCGATTATTTCCCCATTTAGTTCATAGCCAATACAAATCTTTAAGTCATCGATATCGCTAAGAACATCAAACAAAGTAAGGGCAATGGAAGTGGAGCCACTTTGGATTAGGTTCCTTTTTACTAAGACTAAATCTAGATACCCAACTCTTCTAGGACGTTTGGTAACTGTTCCATATTCATGGCCTTTTTCCCTTATTTGATTGCCTAATTCATTATTTAGTTCACTTGGGAAGGGACCTTCTCCAACTCTAGTTGTATAGGCTTTGCAAATGCTGACTACCTTATCTATTTTTCTTGGGGACAATCCTGAACCTTGGCAAGCATAATTTGAATTTGGGCTAGAGGAAGTAACATAAGGATATGTACCTCTATCAATATCTAGCATCATTCCCTGCGCACCTTCAAATAACAAGGTCTTGCCTTCATCATAAAGGTTATTGATAAGTCTAGCTGTATCAGTAATGAATGGCTTTAGGTATTCTCCTATTTCAACTAGGCTTTGATATAAAGATTCAAGATCATATTCTTTTAATCCAAGTGATTTAAGCTCATGATTTTTAATAGGCAGGACTTCTTCTAGTCTTTCTTTTAGATATTCTTTTATTAATAAATCACCCATCCTGATTCCAAATCTAGATGCCTTGTCGCTATATGCAGGACCGATACCCTTTTTAGTCGTACCAATCTTCCATTTTCCTAGTAAAGTCTCAAAAGATCCATCTAAATCTAGGTGATAAGGAAGAATCAAGTGGGCGCGGTTAGAGATATATAATTTAAAATCCTTTACACCTTGCGCTTTTATATTCTCGATTTCTTCTTTTAGGAAAAATGGATTAACAACGACTCCATCGGCGATGATATTTATTATATTTGGAGTAAAAATTCCGCTAGGAAGAGATTTGATGGCGAATGTCTTGTTATCAAAACAAACGGTATGGCCAGCATTATTCCCTCCCTGAAACCTAATTACTACATTTGATTTGGAGGCTAGGTAATCGACTACTTTCCCCTTGCCTTCATCTCCCCACTGAACACCTTCGATTACAATACTTGGCATATTATTTACCTTCCTTTTTTGCTATTGTTCTAGCTACATATATCCCACAAGCAGAAGCCTGTGCTAAACCTCTAGTAATTCCAGCTCCATCGCCAACTACATAGAGATTATTGATATTTTTGACCATTAAAGTCTTATCTACATCGACTCTAGCCGAATAGAATTTGGCCTCGACTCCATAAAACAAAGTATCATCATTTGCAATTCCAGGAGTTACTTTGTCTAATACCTTAATCATTTCAATAAGGGCACTTAATGTTTTATATGGCAAGCATAAAGCTAAATCCCCAGGAACGGCTTCTTTTAAAGTAGGGACGACAAAACCTTCCTTTATACGTTTCTCGGTACTTCTTCTTTGAAGCATTATATCCCCAAATCTTTGCAAAATAACTGATCCGCAACTTAATTTATTGGCAAGTTTTGCCAAAGAATAGGCATAGGAATTTGGATCATTGAATGGTTCGGAGAATTTATGGGAAACCAAAAGGGCGAAATTAGTATTTTCGCTTCCTAGTTTTGGGTCTTGGTAAGAATGTCCATTGGCTAATATTACATGATGGTCATTTTCTAAGACGACATGTCCACTCGGGTTGCTACAAAATGTCCTGACCTTTACCCCATTCGAAGTGTAATAGACAAACTTACCTTCATATAGGTTTTCATTGATTTCTTGCATTACGACATTGCTAGTTTCGACTCTAACCCCGATATCGACACGGTTATTAATCATCTCTACCCCATATTTAGATAAGAGTTCGCTAAGGAAAATAGACCCATCTCTTCCTAAACCTAAGACAACATTATCCGCGAATATCTTCTCGTCATCATTTACGATGATTCCTTTTATTTGCTTATTCTCAATTATTAAGTCTTTTAGGAATGTTTCGTGCCTAATTTCTATCTTATCCTTTAGATAGTTATATATCCTGCTTAATATCTTTAAGTTTTCTTCAGTACCGAGGTGTCTAACTTTGGCACGTAATAATTTAAGTCCAGCCCCCATGGCCTTTCTTTCTATTTCCCTGATTTTAGGAGTATATGGATCGGTAATGATAGGAGTGGCACCGAATTCTAGATTGATATTATCTGCATATTTGATTAACTCGATAAGCTCTTCATCGGAAATAAATTCATCAAGCCATCCGCCAAATTCAGTTGTGATATTGAACTTGCCATCGCTAAATGCGCCAGCCCCTCCAAATCCACAAGTCATCGAACAAGAAGGGTGGCAGCCAGTAACACCTGCTTTGTTGACAGGGCATCTTTCGATAAGGTGATTCAAGACAGGACAAAAACGATGCTCCACATCTTTTCCTTTATCGATTAATAATACTTTAAGGCTAGGGCTCTTCTTGACTAATTCATAGGCACACATATACCCGCTAGGTCCGGCACCTACAATAATGCAATCATAATGCGACATAAATAAATCCTTTAGCTTTATATATGTAACAAGGGTCCCTTATTACTTATATATTATACATACTTATATTTGATTTGGATAAAGTTAATTTACTTTTTAATAATGATTATTAAACCATGTAAACTTCTATTTACATCTTGTTTAAATTAACTAAAAAACATTCAATCTATCGATTTTATGGTAAAAATGTCTATTGAGTATATTCCTTGACATAAATATTTTTTGCCCCTATAGTGCTTTCATAAAAGATTTTTTAAAAGGACAATATATGACAATTGGAGAAAAAATAGTCCATTTGAGAATTTCCTATGACATCTCTCAAATGCAACTAGCTAAATTACTAAAGGTATCTAGGCAATCGATATCTAAATGGGAAAGCGGGGAGAATATACCCCAAGTTGATAAAATCGCAGAATTATGTAATATCTTCAAAATTAGCGCTGATGAACTTATCAATGACGAAATAATCATCCATCGTAACAAAAAGATAAAACCCATAATTTCAGAAGGATTTAGATTCAAATATTTCGGGACCGATGGATTTAGGGGTGAGGCTAATGTAGATTTAACTGCCATGCATGCTTTTAAGATCGGAAAATTTCTAGGATGGTTTTATTCTAATCCTAAATATAATTGCCAAAAAATAGGATATCGTCCTAGGATTGTAATTGGGAAAGATACAAGAAGGTCTTCCTATATGCTCGAATATGCTCTTGCTTCAGGGGCGGCTTCATCTGGAGCGGATGTAGAATTAATGCACGTTACTACTACCCCAAGTGTATCCTATATTTCCAAAATGGATGGGTTTGATGCAGGCGTCATGATTACTGCTAGCCATAATCCTTTTTATGATAATGGGATAAAGATATTAAATGGAAATGGCGAGAAATTAGATGAAGGAGTCACCTATCTAATCGAGTGTTATCTTGATAATAATTTAAGGCCACTTGGTATCGAGGGGGGTGATTTGCCTTTAGCAGAAAAAGAAAATATCGGTTCGATAAATGATTATTCTTCTGGCAGGAATAGATATATTGGATATCTAATCTCTTTGGCTAGGCATTCAATGAAGAATTTACGTATTGGATTAGACTGCGCTAACGGAGCTTCCTGGATGATTGCCAAATCAGTATTCGCGGCTTTAGGAGCCAAATTGTATCTAATAAATAATGAACCAGACGGTATTAACATCAATAAAAATGCCGGTTCAACTCATATTGAATTGCTTTCTGCTTTCGTAAAAGAAAAGAAACTAGATGTAGGATTTGCTTTTGATGGAGATGCCGACAGATGTCTTGCAGTCGATGAAAACGGGGATATAGTCGATGGGGATAAGATTATGTATTTACTTGCCCTTAAATTAAAGCAAGAGGGAAGATTAGATAATAACAGCGTTGTTGCAACTATCATGTCCAATAGTGGCTTTGAAAAAGCCCTGAAGAAGCAAAATATCAATCTAGTCAGGACTAAAGTGGGGGACCGCTTTGTCTATGAAAAGATGCAAGAAGAAGGATATGTATTAGGAGGAGAGCAGTCTGGCCATGTTATCATCAAGAAATATGCAACGACTGGAGATGGCATCCTTACCGCACTTAGGGTGGCTGAACAAATGCTTTCTACCCATCAAAAGCTTTCTGAATTAGTCGCTCCTGTTAAATTATTCCCGCAGGTATTGAAAAATGTACGCGTCATATCTAAATCCGATGTCATGGAAGATAGCGATGTAAAAACCAAATTCAATGAAATAAATAAGCAATTAGAAGGCAAGGGAAGGATATTGCTTCGCGAATCTGGGACTGAACCATTAATTAGGATAATGGTAGAAGCCCCGTCGATAGAAGAATGCAACAAATATATCGAACGCCTATATAATGTTATTAAAAAGGGAGGGCATCTTTGTGAGTAATCTAGAAATCAAAACAGCTGAATTATTTAAAATAGTCCCTGATTATCTAGTTCCTTTATTTAAGGAAAATGAATATCCTTGGGAAATATTGCCTAAGATTAAGCAAACTATAATCTCTTTAACGAAGAAAGGAATCGAAGGTTATATCTTTGAAGAAGAAAATAATCTTTTGATTGGTAAAAACGTAAAGATAGCTAAGACTGCCACTCTAATTGGCCCAGCTATAATCGGGAATAATATCGAGATTAGACCAGGCGCCTATATTAGGGGCAATGTCATAATAGGTGATGATGTTGTAATTGGTAATTCCTGCGAATTTAAAAATTGCATCGTCTTAAATAAATCACAAGTCCCTCATTTTAATTATGTTGGTGATTCTATATTAGGCTATCATTCCCATTTAGGGGCAGGGGTAATTTGTTCAAATCTAAGAAATGATGGTAAAGATGTAATTATCCATGGAGATATTTCTTATAAGACAAACTTAAGGAAAATAGGGGCTTTTATTGGTGAAAATGTCGATGTAGGATGTAATTCCGTCCTTAATCCAGGAACTATAATCGGAAGTAATAGCAAAGTCTATCCTCTTACGATGGCTAGAGGAGTCTATCCTAAAGATGTATTGATAAAATCCGAAAAAGAAATTGTTCCCTTAAATAAATAACATTACATTTTAATATTTGATTTAATATCCGTTTACTTGTAATAATAAAAGTATGAAAAGCCATTGTTTATTAAGTTTAATCCCATTTCTTTCATTGACTCTTTTTAGTTGTTCTTCTTCTACCAAGACTACTAAAAAAATGCTAGAAGACCATGAGTTCAGCGAATCCATCAACGAACATTATGAATTAAGGCTTACAATGAATGATGACTACACTTATGAATATAGCTATAAAGTACCTGCAACTGCTAACTATGAAGGAATAGATATCCAAATTCAGGACAAATGGGAACATGTCCTTTCTTTCCATTATTCCTACTCTTTTGATGATTGGATTTTTCTTAATAAAGTTGAGGGGAAGATGAAAGGACATGTAGGTTTATTCAAACTAAATAACAATATCGATCACAGGGGATTGCAAAATTATCTGGTCTTACATATTTCTTCTTATTATTTATGGTCAAGCGAGCATGAAATCACTAGGGAATATCTAGAATCTCTTAGGGGCAAGGGATATTCAGGGAACAATGATAATAACGGAAGAATAGAATTCTGGGGTCCAAATTTATATCCTAGAGGCTATGCAATGGCCAAGTGGAAGAAATGAAAAGACCAATGCTTTCACACTGGCCAATTTAGCTTTATTTAGTATTTTTATTCGTCAGAATGCTTGTTATTAATTATCTTCATGTGTTTTGGAGTAATTAATTTAACATCATGCTTAATAGCCCAATCAACGTACCCTTTTAAGTCCTTGCTAAGGAAGATACGTGGGTCTTTGGTCATCATGGCTTAGGTTCTTTTCTTTTAAAGTTCATAAATAGTAAGACGATCCTTTCTTCCCTGTATCTCTTTGGGTTATGTCATATGTATATTGGTAATTCTCATTTACTTTGTTATTAGGTATCAATGCATAAAAAATAACTCTATTTATATCTTCGGTATAACCGATTCTAGGGATACTGATTTTTATAAGAAGTTCATTGTTTGAAAGAATTATTTCTTCTAACGTTGGACCCTTTCCATCGTAATTTGCTTCTAGTTCAGCTTTACAGCAAAGGAAATTAACACAAAATAAACAATTGTCTTCGAAAGCAGCTTCATTAATTTCGCCTTCAAAATCTGCTATTTTTGCAAAATTCAAGCCGTTTATATAATTTTTAAAGTCTTTCCATGAATCAATTTTATCAACACCTCCAGCCCATTGATTTTGAATTTCGTAATCTCTTTCTGTATATATTCTTTTTAAAGGATGTATTGTGGTGAAGTCATTATTTGAAATAGAAGGTGTTTCTTGAAATGCTTTCGGGATAAAGATTGCACCAAAAATTATTCCAGCTGCAATAAACACCGTTACTGGAAACGCAATATAAGCCTTTCTTAACTTTGGTTTTTTAGTTTCATTGGTACCTAGACTAGAAAAATCTAACTTGTTTTCTATTATTCTATAATTCGACTCATTAGGGATTATTGAGGATATTTGTTTATATATTTTCTTCATTTGATCCTCCTTTTGATTTTTTGAATTCCACGGCGATATATCGATGTCACCGTGAATAATGGCTTATTTAAGTCTTTTGCGATGTCTTTGAATTTTCTTTCAAGTAAGGCGTGTTCAGTGATTATTATTTGTTCCAATTTGTTTAATCCCGCGAAGAGATTGTCGATAAGGAATATGTCATTTTTATTCGAATAATTGATATCGTCATCATAGGCAATCGTGTTTTTGGTTTCTCTTACTTTTTTCAGGGCTCCGTTTTTTATGGAGACACATATATATTGTTTGATGTTTTTAATATCACATTTCTTCTCTTTAAGTATTTTTTCAAAAAGATTAACAAAGGCATCGTTAACAACATCAGTTGAGTCGTGCTCGTTTAAATATTGAAGCGCAACGAACATCCCGAGTTTAAAGTATTCACCATAAATTCTCTCGAATGAACGATTCACGCTTTCCTTGGAGTTTTGCTCCAAAGCAATTTGGAGTTCGGCTTCAATTGTCATTTTTGGGATCCCACATATTAAGAGTAAAAACCAATCCATTTTTGTGCAAATATTTTTAGCAAAAAGAAAAGCTATGTTTTTCGGTCTATATAATCTTGATTGTATTGAGTTACCGAGGATTCCTCGGCAACTGAATTTGGCTTCAAACACATCTTTTAAGTCCGAAATTACGTTGTTAAAAGTAGTATTGGAACAAACTAGAAAAAGAGCCAGTCACTGGTTGATTGCAAAAAACATTCGATGAATGCTTAATTATTATCTATTAATTTAAATACTAATTTTGGATTCTTCCTTTTAAAATAAATAACAAAGGCGTTGGTTTTAACATATCTTTCATAAATCTAAAATGGAACGTATTCTTTCCAACGTGTGCAAAAAACGAACATATTCATTTCCCTGGAAGCAGTTCGAATTGTTGATTTAAGACACTTATTGAATTTCCTTTTCTAAAGTATTTTGATCTATTTCTATAAATTTCTTGGCTTTATAGAACATTTTAGTCCCTTGGTATCTTTCGTCTTTCATGGAGACGGAAACTTTTTCGTAACCTTTTTCACTTATGTGTTTAATCAATGTATCTAATAAAGCACTTCCGATGCCTTGCCTACTTAGGTCTGGCTTAACAAATAAATGATGAATCTTAGCTTGTTTTGGTGCGATTGTTTCGTAACCTATGCACCCGATAACGCGGTTATTCTCTCCTAATGCTACCCAAAACATATCGCCTTTATCAAAATAAGATCCTTTTATATCTAATAAGTCAGGGCTAATGGTAGGAATTCTATTCGCTGCATCTATTGCGGATAAAACCATGAAAATCATGTCATCTCTATATGAATCATCATAAATCTTTACTTTAAAATCTGGCAGTTCGCTAGTCTTGCCAGTAAAGAAAACCCCGATTTGGACATTAAGTATTTTGGCTAATTCCATTAAGCCTTCGCTATTAATATCATTTATGCCTGTTTCGATTTTTGTTAGAGCGCTATGATCTTTAAAGCCCATTTTCCTTGAAAGAGCATCTTGTGATAAACCTCTTTCTTTTCTGATTTGTTTGATAGTTTGGCCTACATCTTTTTTATTCTTGTTCATTGACCCTACTCCTTAATAAATCTTTAATATCTTCATCTTCTATTTTATCGATTTGGGAAAATTTATTCCCTAAATAATTAATAGATGAACCCAAATGATAGAAAATCAAATCGTCTATTATTAAGTATCTATCGTGATATTTGTTATTTATATATAAGGATAATCCTGCGTGTTCTGAATTAAATATTTTAACATCCTGTTTTGATAATCTTCCCTTGTCTGAAGTAATTAGTTTAATAGTAACGTCATCTTTCTTATATTTTAGGAGATTAAGGGTCCTATCACTTGTATATGGATCGATTAATACAATTTCTTTGTTTGCCTTTGAAATGATTTCACTCAAAATAGTTAAAGCATCAAACACTTTATCTTCTTTAATTATTAAATTCTTTGGGAAGTATACGCTTTCGTCTTCGATTTTCTTTAATCTATTATCCAACGAATCTACTTTATTTATGAGATTGATATAGTTTTCATTTGTTACCAATGTTCTATTGCTATCGATTGCATATCCTTTTAGTAAGTAATCTTTTAAAACGGTAGTGGCCCATCTTCTGAATTGTATGGCTCTTGCCCCTTTTATTCGGTAACCAACGGCAAGTATAACATCAAGGTTGTATAATCGAGTTATATATGATTTTCCATCAATTGCAACTTGAACTTGATTTATTTCAGTTGTCAAGGATTCGTTGACAACTGAAGTATCTATTTCGCCTTCTTGATAGATATTTTTGATGTGCTTATAGATGTTCTTTGTGGATGTATCGAACAAGGAAGCCATCTGGGTGGCACTTAGCCAAACGGTTTCTCTAGAGGGTTCTATAGTCACATCAAGCCTAATGCCATCATTGTTATAAACAATGATATTTTCGGATTTTTTCAAAAAATTCTCCCGAACCCATTCTTTTAATAACAAACCATTTTGCGATTTGGTTCGATTCCCAACAGATACGATTACATTAAGATTAAAAAACTCTGTGTAATGAGTTTGCCCGTTGACCTCATGTGCAATTTTTGCACATGAGCTCCCCTTTTCTAACTCCCCTTCTTTATAAATTTTGTTTATCTGTCTTGAAATAGCACTTCTATGTTTGCTATATAGCAACGCCATTTGTTCTTTAGACAACCAAGCTGTCTGCTCGGCAGGAGAGATGAGTACATCTAATTCTAGAGTATCTTTTATATATTTTACTGTTTCAAATTCCATAGGGATATATTATCACAAGAGATTATCTATCACAATGATTGGTTAGAGAAAAAGAACCATATTATCGCTTTTTTCGATTCCCTTCTGGATAGGAAGAAGTGTATTTCAATAAATTTAAATGCTTCTATGTTTATTCGCTTTTATTAAACAAGGAATAAATGTTTTTTATTTCATCGGTAAACAAACATAAAGTTATATCTACATCTTTATTTTTGTCTAAGAATCTATTTATCATCGGAACAATATTTGAGGCTACTACTTCGTGATCAAAACCATAATGACCAGTTCCTAAAGAAGGCATTATTACATTTTTATACCCATTATTTCTTATGGAATTTAAAACATTACGATATGTCTTGAAAAGCAGTGGATATAGTTCGTTTTCTTCTAAAGAAAAATAAATAGTATTGGGACTTTGAGCAAATATCATGTCCATTCCTAGGCCAAAGCCCGGAGTTATTCTTATTTCCGTCGGCTTCATATCATTTTTTTCTTGGTTTGTTTCGTATCCGACATCGAAAGTGTCTTCGCAGTATTTTTCAAGAGCATCAATCCCGGCTTTCCTAAATGCAACTTCACTTACGCCTGCTCCATACCTCATTTTTGGATTCGTCGGCAAGACAAAAGCGTCTTTACCTTTTAGAAGAGAATCATCACCAATGTTACCTGAAACAATTATTAATCTGCCCATATAATGCAATATTAGCTTTTTAAATGAGAGAATACGGAATTCTGTGTAAACCAGAAACTCGCTTTAACGTTCTAATT
>ENA-ORPK01002771-ORPK01002771.1-human-gut-metagenome-genome-assembly--contig:-NODE-2771-length-11689-cov-4.152914_pt1 | contig 11689 bp, 11 predicted proteins | sample MGYA00242139_ERZ509068 | MGnify/ENA primary metagenome ERZ509068 (study PRJEB26280, sample SAMEA2338687) | human gut metagenome | biome: human gut; feature: human-associated habitat; material: faeces... | reverse complement strand
AGCGCATCCGCACCGGCAGCGACAGCGGCAATCCCTACGCCAACGACTACCGTGATATTGGTACACTGAAAGCACTGGCGGACAAGCATCGAATTGCGATCCTGCTCATCCATCATGTTCGCAAGTTGAGATCAGATGATCCCATGGATATGATCTCCGGCACGAACGGTATCAGCGGTGCTACCGATACGAACTTTGTGTTGATGAAAACGAGCCGCAGCAAAAACACCGCAACTCTCTACTGCACCGGGCGCGATATTGTGTACAGAGAACTGCGCTTGGAGTTCGACAGCGAAACACACCTTTGGAACTTGCTCTCAAATGAAAGTCCGCAGACCGTGCAGCCTGACGCATGACTTCTTTCTCTTCTCTCTGGAGTGCTGCGCCAGCAGCCGGAGATCAGCGTTCCCGCAGCGACCCTGTTGAAAATCATCGACCCTAATGATGTGGAGGGGCTCACGCCCAATCTTCTGTCCCGCCGCATCCGTAAAAATGTTGATACGCTGGGCAAAAACGGTATCATGGTATCCTTCCGTAAGAGCAACGGAGAACGGCTCATCTGTCTCCGTAGGGCCGATAGGGACGCAAATATCACTACCGAAAACACCGTCCCTATCGTCCCTGTGGAGGGTGCAGATCGATGATAATTGTTCCGATTTCAGCCAAAAGACAAAGAGAGATTTTCACCACAAAGAGTTACACTTTTAATGCAAAACCAGCGGGGAAAAAGAGAGATTTCCCGCGCCACCACACCTCTCACTCGTTGCCCGCCGTGTTGCCGCCTGTGGGCCGATGTGTGGCCTCGCAGGGCGGAGGTGGGGTACGGATACCACCCAGCCTATTTGGGCGCGTGTTGGGGAGCTTTTCGGTGCGCCGAAAGCGAAGCAGGAGAAAGGGGTGGGGTTGTGCCCGCCCCACCCCGGTCACTTCTGCCCACAGTGCGGGCAGTTTCACAGGGTCAGCCACAGGGGTCGTAAAGTGGCTTTTTCGGTGGGCGGTGGGGACGGAAACAGAAAAAGCCTCGTAGCTACGGGAAAAACTGCGGGGTCGCGGCAAAATTTCAAGGAGGAAAACTAAAATGACAAATAACAAGGAAAAGTACGCTTTTTGGCTTACGCCGGAAGCGAAGAAAATGATAGAAATAAACGCACCGCTGGCTAACTGCGGCAGCCAAAGTGAGTTCGTAGAGAAGGCTGTTCGGTTCTACGACGGCTACCTGAAGGTGCAGAACGCCGGTGCGTTCCTGCCTCACGCAGTGGCTGACGTGCTGGAAGGTTTGCTGGGCGTGTTCGAAAACCGTATGGCCAAGCTGCTGTTCAACCTGACCGTGGAGCACAACATTACCAACCACCTGCTGGCAGCAGACGTGGACATGACACGCGAGGAGTACAACAAGCTGCGCGGCGGCAGCGTCCGCGAGGTCACCAGCACACGCGGTACGATCTCGCTGAAAGACGTGATCAGCGACTCACAAGAGTGACGATTGGAGGTACATCGTGTTTCTATACGAGGGAGACTGCTTGAAAAATGTGACTGTCATTCGAGGCGTCCGATATGTGACAGTCAGTCACTACAGCGGTGACAAAGAGGTCTGTGACAAGCTGGGAGATATGCTCACCGATGCCTTTCGTTCATGCGATCTGCACGAGGTTACGAATGCTTCTTCGTCAGATGTGGATATAGCTATTGACGGCGACTAAGGGTATTGTGTGTGGCGAAAGGAGTGAAAGCTATGGAAGAAAAAGCGGCGGTCTACTGTCGGCTTAGTCAAGACGATGGCAGCGTGGGCGAATCCGGCAGCATTCAGACACAGCGCACATTGCTGACACAATACTGCAAAGAACAGCATATCAGCATCGCGGACTACTACTGTGATGACGGCTGGAGTGGTACAAACTTTGAGCGCCCGGAGTTCCAGCGGATGTTGGAGGACATCGAAAGCGGAAAAGTAAACACGGTCATTGTGAAAGACCTATCCCGCTTCAGCAGAGAATACGCGCAGATGGGTATGTACATTGAACACTACTTCGAGCAGAAAAACGTCCGCTTCATCTCGGTGGCGGAAAGCATTGACTCCGCCAAGGGGCTGGACAATCTGGTGCTGCCCTTCACCAATGTTATCAACTCGTTCTATGCGCGGCAGGCATCCACCAAGACAAGAGCCGCGCACCAAGCCAGGGCAAGAAGCGGAATGTTTATGGGCAGCCGTGCGCCGTTCGGCTATCAGAAAGACCCCGATGACCGTCACCACCTGATCGTCGACCCACCGGCAGCGGATGTGGTGCGGGACATATTCCGTATGTTCGCTGATGGCATCGGCTATGTGCGGATGACAAAGATCCTGCGGGAAAAGGGAGTTCTCAACCCGCAGGCCTACTTCAACCAAAATAATCCGAATTACTATAAGAGTGACTACTGGCGCAAGCCCTTTGACTGGCACGCCAGCTCCATCCGCACCATCCTCGAGAACCCAGTGTATCTGGGAAAGGTGGTTTTCGGCCGCAGCAAGACAAAGGGCTTCTTCGACAAACGGCGTGTGGAAACGGACGAGTCCGAGTGGATTGTAGTGGACAACACGCACGAGGCGTTGGTCACACAGGAGCTGTGGGACACAGTACATCAGATGATGCGCGCCAAGCGGCGCGAAAATGCCAGCGGCGAGGTACAGCCCTTTGCAGGACTGGTGAAGTGCGCGGATTGCGGCTCGTCGCTGAATGCCAGCTACGACAAACGCAAGGGGCGATATACGGGCTTCTCCTGCTGGGTATACAAAAACTACGGAAAATCCCGCTGCACCTCCCACGCCATCGGATGGAAAACGCTGAACCAACTGGTGCTGGAGGATATTCGCCGCAATGCAGTGGAGGCGCGGCGGTCAGCACAGGATTACATGGAGATGCTGGTCTCGCTCCACACGGAGAAGCAAAAGGCGGAGGTCGACCGATACAAGCGGGAACTGAAACGGGTGGACAAGCGTATTGGCGAGTTGTCTAAGATCCTGAACAAACTCTATGAGGATGCTGCACTGGAGAAGATCAGCGAGGAACGCTATCAGGCCATGGCTCCGAAATACGAACGTGAGCAGGCCTCCCTCCAAGGGCAGCGGGAGGAGCTGGCAGCAGAGATTTCAAAGAGCGATAAGGTCTACGAAAATATCGAACAGTTCCTGCCCCTCATCTGGAAATATACCGGCATTACAGAGCTGACGCCCTACATCCTCAACGAACTGATTGAGAAAATAGTGGTACATGAAAAGGTAGTCGGGACAGATGGGTGCTGTTGACAAAGTCTCGCTCTGCTCCGCCCTGCCAACAAAAAAAGACGCCCACTGGCGTCATCCGGCGTGTTTTATCATCCGTTTCAGGTTCAATGCGGTCGCCGACAAGAGGCAGTGGTCCTCCGCTGCCTCTAAGCCTCGTCGCAAAACGCGCGCTAAGTTGTGCTCGCGCTTCTGCGCGGAAAACGAGCCCTCGCACCAGACCTGCCGCAGTTTCAGCGCCTCCCGGTATTCCGGGCTGGAACGGCGTTCCAGGTTGCGCTGTCGGTCTGCCGCAAAGTAGCTGACGGACACCTTTCTTGCGCCGCGTTTGTCGCTCTCGCGCAGGCATTTTTCCCGCAGCGGACAGAGCGCACAGTCCCGCTTATCCGCCTGATACTCCCAAAACAGGCCGCTGGCGCTGCGGGCCATCCGCCTTAAACACAGCTCTTTTCCAATGGGACAGAGGTACACATCACGGTTCTCGTCGCGGTAAAAATCGTCCCGCGTGAACTGTGTGTTTGCCCGCGCGGCGGTCTTTTGCGGCCGCACGAAAAAGTCGATCCCCAGTTCGCCCAGCACCCGATGGGCCAGCGGAAAATCGTAGGCGGCGTCCGCCGTGGCAGCCTGAATTGGTACAACATTTTCGTGAATATGCTCGATCAGGCCCAAAAACGGCACGGAATCGTTCACATCTCCGGCGGTCACGGTCTGGCCAACGATGATGCCAAAGTCAGCGTCCACCGCCTGATGGGCGAGGTAGTGAGGCCCCTCCGGCTTCCCCGGACGCTTCAGATGACCCGCCTCCGGATCTGTGCGGCTGACGCGCTTGTGGGAGCGGCGGTTGTCCCGTTTGATCTGCTTTGTCCGCTTTTTGCGGCGCTTTCCGGTTCGCCGCTCAAGTTCCTCCAACCCTTCCTCCTCGTAATCGTCCAGCCGCTCCCAGTAAACGCCGGCCTCCTCCGCGACCTCCACCAGTTCTTCCGACGCACGGGAGGCGTTGGCCCTCACATGGGTCGAGTCCGCCCCACCACGCGCCCGCTGACCAGACCTTTTTCGATGCACTGCCCCACGACTTCTTCAAATAACCGCCGAAACACCTTGCGGAAGGACGGTTTCCGGCGGCGCAGCTGCGAGATGGTGCTGTGGTCCGGTACGCGGTCGAAGAGGTCGAGGCCCAGATACCAGCGCAGGGCGATGTCGGTCTGGACGCGGCGCTCGATCTGTCGCTCCGACGGGATGCCGTACAGGAAACCCACCAGCAGATACTTCACGATGACCACCGGGTCGATGGCCGGGCGGCCGTATTTTTTGCTGTAAAGCGGGGCTGTTTCCTCGTACACGAACGACAGATCCAGCGCCGCCTCCAGTTTTCGGAGGAAGTGTCCCTGGGGCATTAAGTCCTCGATCGTTACCATGTGCATCGCCAGCTGCATCTGCATGTTCCTCCGTTTTACTCCGCCTTGACTGCGATCCGAATCTTGCTGTAGTCGTAGCCAACCATGTCCAGAATTCTTGTCGTCAGAATCCGCATGAGTGTTTCGGCATCATAGTGTGTCTCTATGTATAGAGCCTCATCGATCTTTACCGGGCTGCGCATTTTCCCGGTCTCACTTCCTAGCAGAACCCGATTTCGTCCCAACACTTTCCCCCGCAGATCCATGAGTGCCTGACGCTGATCCGAATCTTTGCAGCAATCTTTCAGCAATTCCTCCGCAACGCTTTTCCATGTGGGGTTCTCTGTCCTACGTCCATCTGCAAAAATAACTCCGGTCGGTCGTTTTCCCTTGAATATCCCTGCACCTACATTCAACGGATATATGATCTCGTAATTTCTTGGTTTGCGGCTCTCTTTTTGCCGAGACGGTACACTTTCTTTTTTCACCTCGTCGATGATCCAATCGAATTTTTCATCGATCTCGCGGATCAATTCTTCCCTAAGCTTTTGCAGTTCCTGTATGGTATTCATCCGTTTGCTCCTTTCATTATGTAGCGCACGTGCTAAATATACTATACCGGAACACTTCACTTTTGTCAACCACTTTGTCAACACGTCCATTTTGTCTCGGGGCTGCTTGGGCTTTTCAGCGGGAGCAGCCTTGTCCGCTTTGGCCGGACGGCCACGCTTGGGCTTTTCCGCAGCCTGTTCCTTGACGGACTTTTTCTCCGGCGCTGTTTCCTCCTTTGCCGGAGCCTTATTCTTCGCGGCGCTGAAATCCAGCACCTTCGGAGCGGGAGCCGCCTTTTCCTCGGGCTGGTTTTCTACCGTGGGAGTGGGCTGCGCTTTCGGTACAGCCTCTACCACGGGGGCCTGTGGCACACCGGGAGCCGGCTGCTCCGGTGCTGGGGGCGTGTCCTTGACAGGCTCCGCCTTTTTCTCTTGGGGAGCCTCACCGGACTTTTCGGCCTCCGGGCCGATGTTCTTTTTATCGTCTGCCATCTTTAACCTCCTTCGTTAAGGCATAAAAAAAGACCAGTCAGCAGACTGGCCAGCAATGGAAAACCTCCTTTCAGCTTGATGTATATGGAAACACCGCCCATAGTCTCCTCAGGCGGCGAAACATTTTTATGCAGGTGGTAGTTTATGTTTTATTATCTTGAAATATGTCGATAGACAAGGTATACTATTATTAGTAATGAATAACTATGGGGGGCAAGAATTTTGACAGCCGAAGAAATCCAACTACTTAATGATATAAATGTTGAAGTTACATCACTATCAACCACCATGAATGATACAAGAAATATATTTGCCGATAAATTACGCAAAAGATTGTCATTTCTAAAATGGGTTAACAAGAACTGGAATTTGAGATCCAGTTCAATGCCGCCAGTAGTAAAGCAGAAAGAAGTCTTTTTCTGTCAGCTGGGAGAAAATATTGGTAGTGAGCAAAACGGAAAACGCCCTGTTGTGATTATGCAAAACAACATTGGAAATGCCCGTGGTAATACAACAATTGTTGTCCCGATTACAACATACGAAGGCAGTTCCTTCTATGAGAAGGACGGAAAGCGCTGTATGTCGTATCTGAGTAATGGCAATACTATTGAGCGGGTTCTTGATTTCTATGAAGTTGAAGTCCAAATTGAAAGCACTTCTCGTTATCCTGTACATGGAATAGCAAATGTTGTGCATATGAGAGAAGTTAGTAAAAAAAGGTTATCAAGGACACCCGTAGCAACTGTTACAGAACAAACATACAATGATATTGCAAGCGCTGTTGCAAAGAATATTAGTCAAATGTAACGAATAACCTATTGACACCAGGATAATTATCTTCTATAATAAAGTTATACTAATTATGTGTATCGGGATTTTTATCTTGATCAGCTTTTAATTTAGTGTGATGACTTTTTAGTTGTCCCAGAAAACACCCGACTTTTGTCGGGTGTTTTCTGTTTTTGTCGATAGTTGATTGCATATGAAAACGCCGCCCGTAGTGTTCTCGGGCGGCGTTTAGATGATTAGATCACAGTAAACTCGCTAACTTCCGTAAAGAACCAATACTTTCCACTCTTATCAATCGTTCCACTAACCCGCACTTCGTTATCATCACGGTAAGCATCACAGGCTAGAGTATGATTATCGGGAGAAAGATGTAATGTTATCGACCGCATTTGGCCGTCAACTTTTGTTAAGAGACGTACCGTGTTCTCTGCCTCATCTCCATCGTTGGAGGTGGACTTGGACAACATTTTTATGGTTCCCTCAAGGGTTACATCCTCGACTAACGTGCAGTCCTTATACCGTTTGGATATTTCATCAATGAAAGCGAAATGAATGTTATCAAACGTACAGACTTTGGGGGGCTCAACAGTTTGCGTGATTGCCTCTGCATAATAGATTGAAGTTTCAACAGTAATATCCCCCGCACTTTCTGGTTTCAGCTTAGAAAGTGCATCACACATATTTGCGGTAATACCATCTACATACGCATCTTCAATCAAGTCGCCAACTTTAACCTGCCTGCTAGCAACGCTGTCAATTTGAGAAATTGCTGTTCCGATACGCTTGATGATTTTGTGCTCTGGGGGTTCTACCGGGGGTGTTGCCGCATCAATAAGGTATAGCTGTTCATTCTCCTCATCAGCGACTTGAACATCAACGTTAATAATGAAGCTGCCAATCTGCGTCTGTCCAAATTGGAATCGTTCTAAGGATTTCTTCGCACTGTTGTATGTCCTAGCGCATACAGGTTTTGCATTCTCCTCCGCACACGCAGCATACAAGACCAAGTCCTTTAAGCCTTCTAAACAACGGGCAGCATAGTCAAGGGGAATCTTTCCACCTTTGCTATCTTCGGAGATAATCCGGAATTGCAGCCGATCTGTATAAGCGCTTTTAAGGGAATCAATGATTTCCTGCTCTGTTTTCTCATTGATTGTTGACAAGGTTTGAATGAGACTATATACACAAGGATAAAAATCTGTGGCGCTTTCGCTGGCGGGAACAGCTATTGTAAAATCCGGGTCGAGCTTGTTCTTAAAAACCCACATTCTAGGGTTTCTAAATGTATCATCCCTGACCCATCCAGTAAACAAAAGATATTTCTCGATGGATGCGGAGGTTATACCACTAAGATTCTTCATCAAAAAAGAATTCATAGCTTTTCGCCTCCTTTCACCTTTTCCATGAGGGCAACCAAGGCCGCCGGAGAGAATATCTGACAGTCGGGGATAGCAATTCTCTTAGTCGCTTGATTGGTAGTAGGCTCTTGACCTTCCAAAGAGCACCACCATGCACATTTTTTCATAACAAGCTGTTCTGCTGTAACCTCAAGCCACTCATCACTGTTTGAGGGTAGAGCGAGAAGTATCAATATATTGGGTAGCATGGAACTTTCAGCAACCAAATCGTTGTAATTCTTGCTTTCAAGATCGTAAATTACAAGTCCATTCTCGAAGGTCACATCGCAAGAGCTTTTCAGTTGGAAGTTTATGCCGAAACAGCTGTCCACATACCGCCCATTGCGGTTAATGACATCCTTGATCGTGCCGTCAATTCCATAGTCAAAGTCGGTTTTTCCAAAATTAAATCCCGCTTTGGCAATAACGGCACGGACATATGCTTGGCTAAGTGCCTCTTTTTGATGCTGAACCGTTATTGGCATATGTCTCACCTTCCAGTCGAATATGTGCTATATGTGAACTACAATACTGTATTGGTGGCTTATTTGCAACACTTTATTTGGCTAAATTCGACAATTTGCACCAGAACACGCTTATATAACCGCACGTATTTTTGTCCCGTGTATTGAAGCGCTGTTTCTGCCCGGTTTGCGGGGGTATGTAAGCGATGCAACCGGGAGCCTGGTTGAAGCTGTAAACAACCCTACCAACGATTATGGAAACGCCATCCGTTGTCCTGTTGAGTGGCGTTGTTCTCGTCATTTTGAAATTTTAGAATGAATACCTCTTGCTGACGACCAGCAAACCATTGATATATCTGTGTTTTCTGAGATCCTATAATTACACTCGGACCAAAAAGACTTTGAAAAGCCGCCTTTTTAGGCGGTTTTTCTGCGTTAAAAGCTCAGTTTTTTTATTTTGCGTTGACCACATAAGTTGCTGAAAAATATGGGTCAAAGTGCGAAAACAGTAATGTGGCGGCAAGTTCAATTTGCCGCCGTTTTCTCATTTGACCCACAACCTGACCCACACAGGCAAAACTGAGACAACCACACGGAATTTGGGAGCAAAAAACGCCTTAAGATGTTCAGATTGAAAATGCAGTCGAAATAGGGTATTATTGGATAATGGTAGGCTTTGTGCCTGCAAAGCCAGCCGTACGGTGTTCCCGTGCGGCTTTTTGTATTTCGCATTCCACATGCAAAACGGAGAGATGCTTTAAAGCAGTATCTCCGGTGATGAAACGGCCCCGTGCGTCCTTGGGTATCTGCTCGGCGGCAGCTGACAGCGGACCGCTTTAAGATGAATATCGTCAACTGTGCCCTGCTTGGCGCATTTGTTCTGCCCATGCCAGAATGGCCGGACGTGGAACGGCTGACGGACTTTTACGAATACCCGGGCGGCAGCGGCTATGAAGGGCGGTTTACCCGGTGCGGTATCTGCACACTGATGCAAGAACTGGGATCGTACGACCTGACGCTGGCTCTGTGTCATCCGGACTATACCATGAGTGAGACCGGCGGCGCGACAAGCTTTGTGCGGACGTATACCCTGGCCTCCGGCGGACCGTACTGTGACTGCGACTATAAAAAATGTGTGAAAAAAGTGCCCCTAGGCTTTCTTGGTGTCCTTGCTGCCCAGGACCTTAATGCCGGTGGTGCCGAACAGCACACCGGCGGCAAACATGGCAAATCTCTTCATGGCAGATCGCTCCTCTATATTTTGCAGAAGTTAGATGTGGCTAACCGTCGCCTGTAAGATAGCACAGCACAGGAAAAAAGCAATACTTTTCCGAAATAAAATTGCCAAAAATACTGCGGAATGCAGCGTGCTTTGCAGGGAAAACGGCAAGGGCGCCCCGCATAGCCGCAAAGCCCACAGGCCGTCGGAGGCGTCAATGACACCTCCGACGGCCTGAAGCAAAGGCAGCGAGATAAAGGAAGGAAGTTTTTTATAAGGAAGGTTTGGTGGGCGGGAGTAGCGCCCATGAAGAAGTTTCTTGCCCGCTGCCCGGGGAAAAGGCAAGGTCATGCCCGCACCGGTGCGTCACGGCGTATGGCCAGCAGCACTGCCGCCGACAGCGGCAGGCAGGCCGTCAGGCCCCACAGGGGGATGCCGTAGCCTACCTGCTCGATGAGCCGCCCCAGCACCGTGGGCGCGATCAGTGCTGACAGAGATACGCCCAGCACGATGATGGATGAGGCCGAAGCCGTCCGAGTGGGGAACGTCTCGCAGCAAAGGATCACCAGGGCCGGGACCTCCGCGCCCTGCAGCAGGCCCAGCAGCACCAAAAGCACCCGCTGGACGGCCAAAGACGGCGTCAGCAGCAAAACCGCAAACACGCCGGCCGACAAAAAACAGGTGAGCAGATAGAACGTCCGCACCGGCATACGCTTATACACCAGCGGCGAGAGCATACGGACCACCAGCGCACCCAGGAAAAACAGGGTGAGCATGGCGTTGGCCGCGCCGCCTGCCATGTGGTGCACGGTCTTGTAGTAGTTGGGCAGCCAGACGGCGATGCCGTTCTGGAAGCACAGATACAGGAAACAGCACAGCAGATAGAGCCATGCGCGCTTGTCACGAAAGATCTCCGCCGGGTTGGCCACGGACCTGTCCCGCAGGGCCGTCATATCGGCGTAGGGCGTGTGGGGCGTGGCGCGGCGGGACACCGCCCAGAATACCGCGCCCAACACCAGCGCCGCCGCGCCCAGCACCAGATACGGTACGGCAAAGGTGGCGGGACGGCCGCTGTCGGTAAGCCATGTCACCAGCAGGGGGGCCCGCATGGCGCCCAGACCGTAGAAGCCGTGAACGATGGGCAGCAGCGTGCTCTTCTTCTCGGGAAACACGTCGGCGATGACGCCGTTCATCAGCAGGTCGATCGTGATATAGCCCACACCGCCGATCAGCGCAAACACCAGCAGCAGCCCGTAGCTGTCATTGCCGTACAGGGGCATGGTGCCAATGGTCACACCGGCCACGCCCACCAGCACCGCGCCGGCCAACAGGCCGTACAGCTTGTGGAGCCGTTCGCCGAACAGGCCCAGCAGCACCGTCATCACGATGCCGCCCAGGGACTGAATGGTCATCACGAAGCCCTGACGGCTTTCGGTGATGCCGAAAAAGGCCATCATGGACTCGGCGTTGGCGCCAAAGGCGTTGAAATAGACGCCGTACAGCAGAAACAGAGCGAAGCACAGGACCGCCAGCAGCGGCAGGATACGCTTTGCGCCGCTCATGCCCGGCTCCTCATGGCGGCCAGGGCATGGAAGGTCTCCCGCAGCGCGGGATATTGCCGCAGATAGAGTTGGTAGTAGGGCTCATAGGCGCGGCCACATTCCGCATCGGGGTACAGAACGGTATCCGGCTTGACGATGGCATCGCAGGCGCTCTCCACGGAGGGATACACACCGGTGCCAACACCGGCCAGAATAGCCACGCCCAGCGCCGGGCCCTCCAGCGCCGCCTTGGCGGTCTGGATGGGGCAGCCGTACACATCGGCCAGCATTTGACGCCAGAATGCGCTCCGCGCGCCGCCGCCGCAGGCCATCATTTCCTCCGTAGGCACATTCATGCCACGGAGCACATCCACGCACTGACGCTGGGAGTAGGTAACGCCCTCCAGCACAGCGCGGATCAGGTGGCCGCGGCCATGGCCGCCGGACAGGCCGATAAACGCGCCCCGGGCCTTCTCGTCCAACAGCGGGGATCGCTCGCCCATCAGATAGGGCAGGAACAACAGGCCGTCGGCGCCGATGGGGGTTTTCTCGGCCAGGGCCGTCATCAGCTCGTAGGGGTCCA
>ENA-ORPK01002766-ORPK01002766.1-human-gut-metagenome-genome-assembly--contig:-NODE-2766-length-11701-cov-2.689679_pt1 | contig 11701 bp, 7 predicted proteins | sample MGYA00242139_ERZ509068 | MGnify/ENA primary metagenome ERZ509068 (study PRJEB26280, sample SAMEA2338687) | human gut metagenome | biome: human gut; feature: human-associated habitat; material: faeces... | reverse complement strand
CTTGCGTCGGGGAAGTTTCCGTTGTAAGTGGCGATCTGAATCTGATTGTCGGGGAAGCTGGCATCACCGATACGCATGAGGAACGAGCCCTCGATGCCCATCACGGTAGAGATAAGCTTGCCAAACTCACGCGGATAAAGAAGTGCCTCGAGTGTGATCTGGCTCATGTTTGTAACATCAGAAGTCCATTTCACGGTGAGATAGTTCTTTGACATGTCGGTAACCACGTTGATGAGAGCACCTGCGCGGAACACGAAGAAATAGTTGCTGGCAGAGCCGAGCAGCGACACATCGCTGGTGTGAACCGATACAGGCAGCACATAAACCAGCTCGCGGTCAAGAGTGTTGAGGTTCTTGAAGTGGAACTTGGCGTCGTTGCTCTTCACCGACCCCTTGTTGATCAGCACCTTTGTGTCTTCCACCTCATAGTTTTCGGCGGGCAACAGCTGTGTGATGGCAGCGTCGGCATAGTAAGCCTTTACATAGGTGTCAAGGAGAGAGGTGTTCACCTCGATAGTGGCGTTGATGTCGGCCTCGGCGGGGCGAGCCAGTGTTACGCACACGGTCTTCTCCTGCTCTGTCACCGCGCCCTTGACGATGGTCTCGTTGACCATTGACGAGGCGTCAATGTAAGCCTTGTTGGCAAAGTTCTCCTCGTCGTTGTTCTGGCAGGCTGTCATGGCCAGCGCCATGGCCAGAACGGGTATATATTTGAAAAACTTGTTCATCGCTTAATTAATTTTTAACGGTTGGGTTCATGATTGAAATGGCCAAGCGTATATTGGGATACACGAAAGCCGCATTGTAATAGTCGTTCTGGATGTTCATCACGCAGAGACCGGCGGGGTCGAAGCCTGTGTGCTCGGTAGCCACGAAGCGGGCGGCACCCACACAAGCACGCACGTTACCTGTCCACCAGCCTGTTGTCTTGTCGCTGGCATCCATTGAGGTGTTCTCTACCACGGGCACAAGCTTGTCGCTGGGAACGCCGTCCTCAAGAGATTTCATCAAGTTGTAGGTCATGGCGTTTGACGAGGCTGCATCCTGACAAGGAACGAGCAACAACTTGGCTATGTCAAAGATGCTCTTGTCGGTGTAGAACTGCACCTTGCCCTGGAGCAACAGCTCCTTTGAGGCGTGGCGCTCAGACCAGTCTTTGGCAATTCCGAGGAACATGTTCTCCCAAGCCGAGTAAGAGGCTTTCTCTGTCTCTGTCATGGTGATCTTCTCCTTGCCCTTGAACGACATTATCACGCCGTCGAAACCGAAGCGGTCACAGTAAGAGAGCTGCTCTGTTACGTTGTTAGCAAGCACCTCTTTAAAGTCGGTATAGGTGAGAGCCTTTATCTCTGCCACCTTTGCGTCATGGTCTTCTTGAGACATTGAACCGTCTGCAAGCTTGGCGTCGAGTTTCTGAATGTCGGCCTTCTTCTTTGCATCAAAGTCGGAAAGCTCTGTGTCATATTGTAGCTTGATCTCGTCGAAGCTTACAACATAGAGGCTCTTTATGCCTTTCTTCTCGCGAATGTCGCTCATCTCCTTGATCTCGCGCTCGTTTACTGCCTCTGGATTTGAGAGGATAACGTAGTCGGCTGAGTCGGGAACGGCGTTGATGTGCTGGCCCTGTGTGAAGGGCAGCTTCTCGCTGTTGTTGAAGCCCACCAGCATAAGCTTATGACTGTTCTGCTTATAAGCCTTTATGTTAGCCAGGTAGGCGTTATATATTTGCGGGTTCTGCTGAGCAATGCCCGGCTGGTTGATATCCAGCGACTCAACATCGGTGTCGCAGCTTGTAAAAGCGAGAGCCGAAGCGAGGCAAGCAACTGAGAGCAGACTGTGCTTTATGATCTTGTTCATAATGATCTAATAAAAAATTATGATTGTATTTCTTGTTAACGGTTATTTTGCCCACCACACATCGGTACCCATGTTGTCGGTACCACCGAGCAGCTGCAGGGCGTGAGGATAGTTCTCTGAGTTGTTGATGCGCTCCTCCTGCGGATAAGCCAGACGGCGTGCGCCGCGCTCATTGCTCACTGTGCCGCCCGAGTTGTTCACCACTACAGGCATGAGCTTCGGGAAGCCCGTGCGACGATACTCAGACCATGCCTCGATGCCGAGGGGGAAGTTGGCAATCCACTTCTGTGTGATGATACGCTCCAGGTTCTTGGCAGCATCGGCGTCGTCCCACGCGATGGTGATCTGCGAAGTAGCACCGCTGTAGCTGTTCAGACCGGCAGGGTCCTTGTAGCCTTGTGGCATGCTGCTGTTGTCGGCGATGTAAGCGTCAGCACCCTGTACGCCCCACTGCTCAAACGACAGCTTGATGCCCTGCTCATAGAGCTCCTTGGCTGTTGCACCCATGTTCCAACCCTTGAGGGCACCCTCTGCGCGGAGGAAAGCCGACTCTGCCGAGTTCATGATGATAAGCTTCGAGTCGGTCTTCACGTTATAGTTGCTGTAAGCGTGGGCGATGGTTCCGTCAGGAATGTTGATGCCTGTGCGGATGCCATAATAGCCACCGTCAGCAAATGTGCTCTCTGTGAACATGGCAGCACGACGCGGGTCTTTGTAACCGTTCATGTAGCTGGTGATATCGGCGCTGACGCGTGAGTCGCCACCGTTATATTCGTACATGATGATCTCGAAGGGGTTTGTAGAAGCGAGTGTGAGCTCTGCGTTATCGGCATTGGTTGTCATGACGCCGACCTCATGGTTCACAGCCTCCTCAGCCTTCTGCTGAGCGAGCGTGGGGTTGGCCTTTGAGATGCGGAGCGCCATGCGGAGCTTCTGCGAGTTGGCAAACTTGATCCAGTTTTCCACCTTACCGCCGAAGATGCGGTCAGCCTGTGCCGAGAAGTCGGCTGTGCGGTTGGCTGTGAGCGCTGCGATGGCGTCGTCAAGCTGCTGGAACATAAGGTTGTAGACCTCCTCCTGTGAGTCGAAGTCGGCAGTGATCTCGCCGTCGGCACCTACCTTTGAGTAAGGAATAGGACCATAAGCGTCGGTAACGCGCTGAATGGCTACCACCTTGAGCACAGCAGCCACAGCGTTGGGCACAGGCTCGTCTGTGGCCTTGGCCACCTCGTTGCAGTAGATGAACACGTTAGGGATGACATCCTTATAGAGCACGCGGCTCCATCCGTTCTCAGGACAGTACTGTCCGAAGTTCTTGCCGTTGAAACCAGAGTTTGAGTCGGCAATATAGCCGCCATAAGAGCCACCGAGCAGACACTCGGTAAACTGGTTCGTGTTGGTGTTTGTAGGCACCACCCAACCCTCAAGGTTAAGCATGGCCGAACGCATGGCGTAAGCATCGCGCTGTGTCTCGTCCTTGGTCACGCCTAAGGGGTTGCGGTTGAAGTCTTCATAGCCGTCGGTGCAGCTCACTGTGGCGAGGCACAGGCCGGCAGCCAAGGCTGATAATATGATATTGTTGTTGAGTTTCATAATGTTTACTCTCCTCATTTTTAGAATTTGAGTTTGATGTTGAAGCCGAGAGTGCGTGTGCTCGGTGTCATGAATTTGTCGATTCCCTGATAGTAGTTGCCTGTAGAAGCTGTCGACTCAGGATCGAAGGGAGCCTTGCAATAGAAGAAGAAGAGGTTACGGCCTACGAGCGAGAGGGTGAGGTCGCCGATGCCGAACAGCTGGTTCTTCTTGAAGGTGTAGCCAATGCTTGCCTCCTGCAGACGGATGTTGGTAGCGCTGTAGGTGTAATACTGGCCGATGCCGTCGCTTCCACCGATGGTAGAATACCACACCTCAGGGTTCACCATGTCGTTGCCGTTGACCAGCACATAGCCGAGGTCGCGTGCCTTGGCTGTGGCCTCTGACACACCGTAAGAGTCGAGAGCAGCCTGTGTGGCCGAGTAAACGATACCTCCGAAGCGTGCTGACACCTGGAAACCGAGGTTCAGGCCCTTCCAAGAGAAGTCGTTACGCCATGACATGTTACATTTTGGGAACACCGATCCGAGCTTGATGTCGCCCACGTTGTTGTCCTTGTAGACCTTGCCGTCCTGGTCAACATAGATCTTGCCGTCGTCGGTGCGCACGAGGTCAGAAAGCGAGTAGAGGTCGCCCAGTGAGCCGCCTTCCTTCAGGATGAAGTGGGTTGTGCCCAGACCGCCTACGTCAAGACGATCCTTGTTGATGATGGCTCCTGTCTCAGGATGCACATAGTTCTTCACGAGCTCGTTGATCTTGTTCTTGTTGTGCGAGAGGGTGAAGTTGGTAGACCAGCCGAAGTTGCCCCAGTGGTTGTCATAACCGAGCGCAAGCTCTATACCGTTGTTTGAAACGTTACCCGTCTGGATGTACATGGCGCTATAGCCAGAAGACACAGAGATGTCGGGGTTGAAGGTCTGGTTGAAGGTTTTTGTCCAATAAAGTGTGAGATCGAGGTGGAAATGTTTGAACAGACGTGTCTGCATACCAAACTCCCAAGAGTTGGTGGTCTCAGGCTTGAGATCATACATCGGGTAGATGGTCTGCGACTTCCACTGTTTAGAGTTGTTGTCCCATTCGTAAACGGGATTGGCGAACCAACGTGGGAAGGGAATACCTACAGAAGCGAATGAGCCACGGAACTTCAGATAGTCAATCTGCTTAGGCAGCTTGAAGGTCTCTGAGGCAACCCATGACAGACCCACAGAGGGATAGAAGAACGACGACTTGTTTGAGTGAGGACCTGCGAGCATTGAGGGCCAGTCGTTACGTCCTGTGAGAGAGAGATAGATCTGGCTGTCCCAACCAATTTCGGCACTTGCGAAGAGCGACTTTGTCTGGTCGTGGTAACCACCGGGGAGACGTGTCTCGCGCTGCGGGTCAACCTGATACTCGTTGAACACGTTGGGGATGAGGTTGTCGGCGATGGGACCCTCAATGCCTGTCACGCGCTGGCGGATGTCAGAAAGGATGGCACCGGCATTGGCGTTCACCGACAGGCGGTCGTTGAAGAAGCGCTTGTCGAAGGTGAGCATAAGGTCACCATAGAGCTGCTTGTCATCGGTGTTGGAGAGAGCATACTGACCGTTGGCACCAGCGATGGTGGTGTTGGTCGAGGCATAATATTTCTTCTCATACTTGTTTGCCGAGTTGTCAATGCGTATGCGGGCAGCAACGTTGAGATAGTCGGTAAGCTTGTATGTGGCTCCAGCGTTGAGCATGTAGCGGTGCTTGCTGTTCTCACGAAGGTTGCGGTAGTTGATCCAGTAGGGGTTCTGTCCCACAAACTCGTTGATCAGACCGTTCCAGTTCTGAGTGTAGATGTTGCGCTGTGTGTCCCAGTGCTCATAGACCTTCATGTCGTTGTAGTCGTTGCCACGGGGGAAGAGATATGCTGTAACCAATGGGTTGGCATAAACACCCTGGTTCACCATGTTACGGTCGTTCTGGTAGATATAATTGGCACCCACATCGAGGGTCAGCTTGTCGCCAAGCATCTTTGATGTGTTGCGGAACGAGAAGTTGTAACGGTTATACTTGTTGTTGGGAACGATGCCGCCCGAGTTTACAACCGATGCTGACAGGTAGGTCTGGTTCTTCTCGGTACCTGTAGAGAGGGTCATGGCCTCTGTGGTCACGAGACCGGTCTTCAGATAGTCGGTCTCAGGGTCGTAGCCTCTGTAGTTGGCTTCGTTGAGGAGCTTGCCCCATGAGTAAGAGTCGGCACCGGCATCGCGCAATGAAGAGCCTGTGCCGTAACGGTTCTGGAACTCGGGCATGCGCAGAGCGTTGGAAAACTCTGTCGACTGGCTCACGGTGACGGTTGTCTTGCCAGCCTGTCCCTTCTTTGTTGTGATAACGATGGCACCGTTAGATGCGCGGTTACCGTAAAGGGCGGCAGCGGCAGCACCTGTAAGCACCGACATCGACTCGATGTCCTCTGGGTTGATATCGGCGATAGCCTCTGTTGTGCCTGACGATCCGAACTCGGTGTCGCCGTCACCTCCAAGGTTGAACATAGGCACACCGTCGATAACGTAAAGCACGTTGCTCGACTGCTCGATGCTTCGTGCACCACGCATCACAACCTTTGAAGCGCCACCGGCACCTGATGAAGAAGCGTTGATGTTGACACCTGCCACCTTGCCGTTGAGCGAGTTTATGAAGTTGGCATCCTTGTTGGCAGAGAGCTGGTCGCCACCAACCTGCTGAACGTTGTAGCTCAGCGCCTTCTCTGCACGCTTAATGCCGAGGGCGGTAACCACCACCTCGTTAAGCTCCTTTGAAGCGGGTGTGAGGGCAAGCGAATAGCTGTCTTTGTCACCAATGCGCAAAGCCTTCTGTTCGTAGCCTATGTAATTGATTTCCAGTTCTGCTCCCTCGGGAACATTAAGGGTGAAGTTACCGTCAAAATCGGTAACGACAGCGTTTTGTGTGCCTTTCTGGCGAATGGTGGCACCGATAACGGGCATGCCGGTCTCGTCAACGACGTTACCTGTCACCTTCTTGCGGTTGTCACCTTTCTGCTGCGTCGCGCCACCTTTTTCGGCTTTGGCGCTTTTAGATACGACAATGTTCTTGCCTTCAATCTTGTAAGACACGCCTTGTCCTACAAGAATCTGGTTTACAGCTTGCTTCAATTCGGTTGCGTTAACGTTAACCTTACGACTGGTATTGATGTCGTTGGCAGCAAACACAAACGAATATCCACTTTTCTCCCTCAGTTGTGTCATGGCGGTCTTCACGCTCACGCCGTTAAGATGAAGCTTAACGCTCTGAGCAGCTACTCCAAGGCTCATGCACAACAGAAACGCAGCCACTGACAGGCTCTTTCTTTGGATGTTCATTGTTGGTTTGGTTTATTAATGATTGATTTATGATTGTTTATTAAATATTTCAGCTTTTAATCGAGGCGGTCCAATGACGTTTTTCAGGCGCCGACATGAGAGCATCCTTATGACGGGAATGCTCTCATGTGAGCAATCGACGGCCTGCGGTTATCATGCGAGTAATGTCACGATTGGACCTTTATATATGGTTTTAGCTTGAATGCGCGAAAGCATTTGCTTTGTGGTTTTTAAGTTTTTCCTGCTGTGTTTAGGATCGTATGGCCGTTATCAGGTCATGGGGCAGTTGTGTGGGGTGTGAGAGGGGTGTTAAGGATATGTGATGAGGGTATTGGGGTGATTGGATTGATTGATATTTGGCGGTCAAACACTTAAGTTCATCAATAGATCTTCACATCATTGCCTTTTATTGCATATTTTATGCGTCCGGTGCCTGCAAGCACATTAAGGATCTGCGGAAGATCCTGGTCCTTGCGGTGGAACACGCCATAGAAGCGCACCTTGGCAAGCGCCGTGTCGGCGATGACGATGTTGGTGGCGTATGTGCGACTGAGATCCTTGGCAATGTCTGCCAGACAACGTCCATTGAGCATTATGGTTCCGTCGGTCCACAGACAGGCTGTACGGGCGTCATAGTTTTCGACGGTCAGGCTACCGCCTTTCTTGTCGAACACAGCACGCTGGCTTGGCACGAGCTTGCAGCCCGCATCTTGTGTCTTGCCGACAACGCCTAACGCCACGCTTCCTTCGTCAAGACTAACCATGGCTGTAGGGTCTTCGGGATAGTCGCGGAAGTCGAACTTGGTGCCGAGCACTCTCACGTTCAAGCTTCCCGATTTAACGTCAAAGGGCATCTCACGGTTCTTATGAACCTCAAAATAGCCCTCGCCCGTGAGCGTCAGGTTGCGGTCTTTCACACCGAATCCTTGCGAGTAGGCAATGCGGCTTCCTGCATTGAGCCACACCGATGTGCCGTCAGGAAGAGTGACCTTCGATGTAGCGCCCTCTGGAGCCTCAACAACGATCTGTGCAAACGCTTTCTCGATGTTGTCCTGTCCCATCTTGTAGAACAGATAAGAACATGCGCTCACAACGACAGCCACAACGGCAGCATAGCGCAGAGCCTTGACCACGCGGCGGCGAACAGCTCCTACAATGCTGAACGGACGTGCCGTTTCTTTTTGCGCGTCAGCCTCGTCATCAGCATCTTGCCCAGAACCGTCGTTCTCGCTTCTGGCTTCTGCCACACTTTTGGCTTCTGCCACACGAGCCAGAAACAGCTCAAAGGCTTTCTCACGATCATAAACAGCCAACGAGTCGACATCGGGTGTAGCCTCCCATATACGCACAAGCTTCTCATAGAGACTCTTGTTTGCAGGCGCAGCAGCCTTCCACTCCTCCAGCCGCTTGGTTTCTTCGGCTGTGAGCGTGTCGCTAAGCTCTGTGGCTACAAGAAGATATAACTCGTCAGTATTCATCGATTGTTTGTTGTTTACGTTGTTGTTCATAAAGGAGACGAAAAAAGAGGTTTTTAGGGTAGTCTAAATTGTAAGTTTTTTTTACAAAAATTCTTTCAGGAGCTGTTCATCCAGATATCTAAAGCGCATAACCATTTGATTATGAGCACATAACAAACAAATGTCAGAACGAAAGTTTTTTTCTTTTTTTTCCTAAAGAGAGAGAACAAACCGGCAAGGCTAATCTCCTTGTCTACTCGTCAACTTGTGGCTGTCAATATAATAATGTGTAGAAAACTAAAGATTCACAAGGAAAGCCAACGCGATATACTTGTCAAGGTTCTGCGAGAGAAGCTTCAAGGCGTTACGCATGTGATATTTCACCGTGTTCACAGAAATGCCAAGCTCGCTGGCAATCTCTGCATGCTTCATGCCCATGAACCGGCTCATCTCAAACACGCGGCGACACTCGGCGGGCAATGCCGCAATGGCCTCATCCACACGCTCCTCAAGCTCGCTGTTTATCACCTCCGACAGCGGGTCGTTGTCGGCGTCAGACGAAGGCTCAGGCACAGCACCATCATCGGCAAGACGCGACGAGGCAATCTCATAGCGTTGGCGCTTTGAACGAAGATAATCCATGCTGGCATGACGCACACTTTGCGACAGATAGCTGCGCAGAGAGGTGTTGATGTCGAGAGAGTCGCGTTTTTCCCATAGTTTGAAGATAAGGTCGCCGACAATGGTCTCGGCGACAAACTGGTCATGAACATATAGGTTGGCTGTGAAGCATAACACCTGGTAGTGGGTATCGTAGATGTAGCGATAGGCCTCGGTGTCGCCTGTTTTCAAGCCGTTTATAATCAGTCTTTCTGAATAGTCCATTTTTTCTTTAAAGCTATTGCGTTTTAAGTTTTTAGCGTCCTTGTAAAAGCTGAACATTGACATAAGGGTTCACACCATAATGGCAGAATGATACGCTTGCAAAATTAAAAAAAATTTTTGGTTATTCAAACATTATCTGAACTAAAATTTTTATTAACCAAGAAGCTGACAAATTAAGCAAAAGAGCTAAACAAAAGCCACATAGAGGCACACAACATTTCAAAATGACAAAAAAAACGAACAATCATGCCATTTTGTGCAAGACTTTAAGTAACTTTGCATAAACTTGTTACATTTCAAAGAAAACGAACCGTTTTAAAGAAGACAAACGAAGCAAAAAAGCGCATGGACATAAGCACTCTCATAAACGACAACAACAGCTCACGCCACTTCTCATTCGAAGTGTTGCCGCCGCTCAAAGGCAACGGCACAGGTTTTCTGTTCTCAACAATAGACAAGCTTAAGGACTTTAACCCGCTGTATATCAACATAACGACTCACCACAGCGAGTATGTGTACCGCGAGCTTGAGAACGGACAGTTTGAGCGCTTGCGCATTCGCCGCCGCCCGGGAACGATAGCCATAGCCGCTGCCATTCAGAACAAATATAACATTCCGGTCATTCCACACATCATCTGTAGCGGTGCGACAAAAGAAGATATCGAGTATGAGTTGCTCGATTTGCAGTTTCTCGGCATAGAGAACCTGCTGCTGCTCCGTGGCGACAAGGCCAAAGAAGACAGCATGTTCAAGGCAACGCCTGGCGGCCATGAGCACACCACACAGCTCATAGAGCAGGTCAACCAGTTTAACAACGGTCTGTTCATAGACGGCACGCCCATCAAGAACCCCGGCAAGCCGTTCCATTTTGGCGTGGCTGCCTACCCAGAGAAACACGAGGAGGCACCCAACCTGGAGATGGACATGGCGTATCTCAAGATGAAGCAAGACCTTGGTGCCGAGTATGCGGTGACACAGCTGTTCTACGACAACAGGAAATATTTCGAGTTTGTGGATAAAGCACGCGCCATGGGAATAACCATACCCATCATTCCGGGAATCAAACCCTTCGCCAAACTGTCACAGCTCACCGTTGTGCCGCGCACGTTCCACTGTGACCTACCGCAGGAGCTTGCAGTAGAGGCGGTGAAATGTAAGACCGACGACGACGCAAAGGCGCTTGGCGTGGAGTGGACAACGGCACAATGTAAGGAGCTTTACGATGCCGGCGTCAAAAACATTCATTTCTACACCGTCTCGGCTGTCGACTCGGTGTGTGAGGTGGCCAAACGACTGCTGTAGATTCTTGTTGAAAACGAGAGACAAGCAACGGCTATCACCAAAAACAGAACGAGCAACAAGACAAAAAGCTTAAGAGCAAAGATAAACCCTAACCCATGTCAATAGAAGAAGTAGTAGGACAACGTGAAGCATGGCAACGGCTCATGCTTATGGAGAAAGAAGACCGCATACCGCACGCCATGCTGTTTTGTGGTCCCGCAGGCTGTGGCAAGATGGCTATGGCCATTGCCTTCGCGTCACATCTGCTCGGCAACAGTCAGTTGCTGAAAAACTGGAACCACCCAGACCTCCACTTCTCCTACCCCACCATAAAGAAGCCAAGCATGGGGTCGGAGCACCAACCCGTGAGCGCCGACTATACCCAAGAATGGCTCAACATGCTCAACAACGGGCCCTACTTCACCATGGAACAATGGATGGACGAGATGGGGGCCGAGAACCAGCAAGCCATCATTACTGGTGCCGAGAGCGATGCCATTTCTCACGACCTCAACCTCAAGGCGAGCCAAGGCGGCTACAAGGTTAGCATAATATGGCTGCCTGAACGCATGAACCTGGCAAGCGCAAACAAGATCCTGAAAATCTTGGAGGAGCCACCGCAGAACACCGTGTTCCTGATGGTGAGCGAAGAGCCGGAGAAGCTTCTGGAGACCATACGGAGCCGCACGCAACGGTTCACGATGAAAGGCATCGACACAGCCGACATTGAGCAGACGCTCATAACAAAACGAGGCATCGATGCCGAGACTGCACACAACATTGCGCGTGTGGCAAACGGCAACTGGAACAAAGCCATCGACACGCTCAGCGCAGGCAACGAGAACAACATGTTCTTCGAGCTCTTCACCATGCTCATGCGCCTTGCCTACACCAAGCGCGTGAAGGAACTCAAGAAATGGAGCGAGAGCATTGCGGCCTTTGGACGAGAGAAGCAGAAGCGATTCCTCACGTACATGCACCGCATGGTTCGCGAAAGCTTCGTCTATAACTTCCATGAGCCGGAGCTTAACTATATGACGGCGGAGGAAGAACAGTTCGCGCAGAAGTTCGCGCCGTTCATACACGAGCGCAACATCATCGAACTCTCAGAGATGATAGGTAAGGCGGTGCGCGACATATCGCAGAACGCCAACTCCAAGATGGTGTTCTTCGACATCGCCATGCAGACCATCATCTTCATAACAAGGAAAAAATAAACATACACATATACATAATATATACATATATATCACACTATACTACACCCATATACACATATAT
>ENA-ORPK01002764-ORPK01002764.1-human-gut-metagenome-genome-assembly--contig:-NODE-2764-length-11708-cov-4.257702_pt1 | contig 11708 bp, 10 predicted proteins | sample MGYA00242139_ERZ509068 | MGnify/ENA primary metagenome ERZ509068 (study PRJEB26280, sample SAMEA2338687) | human gut metagenome | biome: human gut; feature: human-associated habitat; material: faeces... | reverse complement strand
CGCTGCCGTTACAAACGGCGATTCGACGGTGTACCCCAGAGCCCCGATAACCGATGAGGATTTCATCACCATCAAGGGTGAGAAATTCTTTAATCAGCGCGGCGAAGAGGTCGTTTTCAGAGGCACCAATGTCGGCGGCTGGCTGATCCAGGAGGAATGGATATGCCCCACCCGCAACTCCGATGGGCAGTATGACATCCTCACGACCCTCACCAACCGTTTCGGCGCCGAGGAGGCCGAGAGGCTTATCTCCCTCTATGAGGATAACTGGTTCACCGAATACGATATGGATATAATCGCAAATATGGGCTTCAACTGCATCAGAGTTCCTTTCTGGTACAGGAATTTGCAGTCCGACGATAACGGCACATGGAAGCGCACCGCCGACGGTCAGCTCGATTTCTCGCGCCTTGACTGGATAGTCGAGCAGGCGGGCAAGAGAGGCATCTATGTCATAATTGACCTTCACGGCGCCGTCGGCAGACAGAGCAATAAGGATCACAGCGGTCTCAGCGGCGACGGCCATTACTTCGACGATACGCCCGAGGGCGACAGATACCGCTACCTAACCTGCAATCTCTGGGTAGAGGTCGCAAAGCATTTCAGACACAATCCCGTCGTGGCGGCCTATGACCTTATGAATGAGCCGATGTGCGACTGGGTGCCCGCAAAGCACCTGAAGCTCTGGCAGGCATATGACGAGCTTTATGACGCAGTGCGCCGAGTCGACCTTGACCACTCCATCATCATGTGCTGCACTTGGACCCCCGGCTGCGTGCCGAACCCCAACTACTACGGCTGGGAAAACGTCGCATATTCGCTCCATAACTATATAGACAGCCCGCTTGTCTACCTTGCCGAATTCAGCATGATCAACACGCTGCATTATAACGTGCCGTTCTTCATGGGCGAATTCAAGCCCGGCAGCAGAGCGCCGTGGAGCTTCGTGCTCGGCGAATACAACCGCCTTAACTACGGCTGGACCACTTGGAGCTACAAGGGCTACGCCTCATGGGCGACCGACTGGTTCATAGTCAACACCGCCGGCAGCGATACCGACCTCAGAGTTGATATCGACAACGACTCCGTCGAGGAGATAGAGCGCAAGTGGGGCGAGGCTCTCCGCACCGAGAACAGCTTCAAGATAATGCAGGAGCTTTACGACATCCAGGTCAAGTACGCCACCGGCTGCTACGACCGCAAGGATAATGTCAGATATTATTTCCACATCAAAGACAGCATCGCAGGCATTCTTGCCTATTTCGGCATTCATATTGGATAAGGGTGAAGCAAGATAATGAATAACAAGAGCGACGGCGCAAAGCAATTCCTTAAATTCCTCGGAATAGGCTACCTGAACGCCCTCGTCTATTACCTCAGCTATTCGCTGCTCGTCTGGCTTGGAGTTCACTACATCGTCTCCAACGCCGTGGGCTTCGTGCTGAGTGTTATCAGCTCGTTCCTGCTCAACGGCAGGCTCGTCTTTAAGGAGGACGGCTCCAAGGAGAAGCGAGTGTGGTGGAGGGTGCTGTTTAAGGTGTTCGCCACGAATTTTTTCACCGGCCTGCTGCTCACCAGTCTGCTGCTGAAGTTCTGGCTCGATATTGCGGGGCTGCCCAAGGGCATGGAGCCTGCGAGCGCGGCACTCGCTCAGTCGGGCCTCGAGATAAGCGCCCGCAAGCTCGCGGAGTATGTCGCTCCCGTTATCAATCTCTGCATCACGACACCGCTGAATTTCTTTATCAACAAATTTTGGACATACAGACAAAAACGTAAAACAACGGAGGGATGACCCATGGCAGATTTCTTTCGCAGCATGGTTTCGGGCTTCGGAGGTATGCTCGGCTTGATCGAGCATAAGAAGCTGGAGATCTATGCAAAGCACGGCGTTAAAACGCAGGAGCATAATCTCAAGAAGCTCATGCGTACCAACAAAAACACCGAATACGGCAAGAAGTGCAACTTCAAGGATGTCAAAAGCGTCAAGGACTATCAGGATATAGTCCCGCTCTCGACCTATGACGACTATGCGGATTATATCGACCGCATGGTTCAGGGTGAGAAGAATTTGATAACCACCTGGCATATCGGCAGATACGCCGAGTCCTCGGGCAGCGTGGGCAAGCCGAAATATATCCCGCAGTCCGCCCGTCAGCTCTGGAATTGCCAGTGCTTCAGCTTCAGCGCGCCCGTCGGCTGCGCCGTCAAATATTTCCGCTCAAAGGGCAAAAAGCTCCCGCCGCAGAAGGGACTGCTCACTATCGAGATAACGAGCCACAAGCTCCCCTGCGGCAAGACTGTCAGCTGTCTCTCGGGCATTCCGCTGATGTATCTTAAGCCCATCGTGCCCTATATCTCGACCTCGCCGAAAGAGGTACTCTTCCCCAAAGACCCCTCAAAGATGAATATGCATTATCTCAAGATGCGTTACGGCCTTGAGAACAGGAACGTCAGCTACCTTAGCACGATAATCGTTACCGTGCTCGAGACGATGTTCCGCTATCTTGAGGAGAATTGGGAGATGTTCGTCGACGATATCGAGAAGGGGAAGATCGACCCGAGCATCGAGCTGCCTCCCGAGCTGCGTGCGAAGCTTGAGAAGCGCATGAAGCCCAACCCCAAGAGAGCCGCAGAGCTTCGCAGGGAGTTCGAGAAGGGCTTTGACACCCCGATAGCTCCGAGAATTTGGCCGAAGCTTGGCTGGGCGTTCGGCATGGGCGCAAGCTCGCTCTCGATTTATTCAAAGAGGTTGCGCCGCTACACGGGCGACCTGCCGATGCATAATCTCGGTTACGGCGCGTCCGAAGCGCTCATGGCAGTCCCGCTTTCGCTCGACACCGACGACTGCGTGATGCTCCCGCAAAACGGCTTCTTTGAATTCCTGCCCGTTGATGCCCCCGAGGGCACCCGCCCGCTGACGATGAATCAGCTTGAGCCGGGCAAGGACTATGAAGTGATAGTCACCAACCTCAGCGGCCTTTACAGATACCGCATTGAGGATGTCGTGCGCTGCACCGGATATTATTATGAAAGCCCGACGGTCACATTTATGTACCGCCTCAACCAGGTGGTCAATATCGCAGGCGAAAAGACGAGCCAGCAGATGCTTGACTGGTCGGTCGCCAAGATGGCGGAGGAATTCGGCATCAATGTGACGGGTCACAGCATCTACGCCGACCTCTCCACCAGCCCCGGTCACTATGTGCTCTTTGTCGAGCCGGGCGAGCCTGTCTCAAGCGACAAGTGCGAGGCGATGGCAAAGGCGTTTGACAAGTATCTGAGCGACTCCAACCTCTTTATCTCCGACGCAAAGAATACCGGCACTCTCGGCGACACCGAGATGCACTTCCTGCGCCAGGGAACTTATGAGGAGCAGCGAGAGGCTCTCAAGAAGAGAGGCGCCAACCTTAATCAGATAAAGCCTCTGCGAGTGATCAAGGAGGATAAGAAGGACTTCTTCTTCTCCCACATAGCCGAATAATATTAAAACGCTCGAAAGATCCGATGATTTTTCGGGCGTTTTGTGATACAATTGCAAATGTTAATATGCGTTGCTTGCGGCAACGGACTGCCGACCGTATAATATCGGTACGGCTGAGTGACCGCGATCATCGGCGGTCACCCAAAAAGGAGGTTGCCCGAATGTTAAGTGAAAACATCAAAACGATCCGCAAATCAAAAGGTCTTTCTCAAGAGGAGCTTGCCGTCAAGCTGAATGTGGTGCGGCAAACGATCTCAAAGTGGGAGCAGGGGCTGTCGGTGCCCGACGCCGATATGCTCATCTCGATATCTGAGGCGCTTGAAACGCCCGTGAGCACTCTGCTCGGCGAGAATGCGCCCGAAGCGAAGCCCGACGACCTTAAAGCAGTCTCGGAGAAGCTGGAGGTCATCAATTTGCAGCTTGCCCGCAGGAAGCTCGCACGCAGGAAAGCGCTTCACCTGTTTTTTCTGATATTATCTGTCGTTACTGTTGTCGGCTTTTTGGCGTTGGCTGCGCTCAAAAGCCCGTATCTCGGCTGGAATTATGCCGACCCCGAAACCGCGGTTTTCGGCGCGGCTTTCCATGCGTTTGAATTTGCCTTTGTGAGACTCGCTCCGTTTGTCTTTGTCGCTTCGCTTGTCGGCGCTTGCTTGACGAGAAAAAGAGGGTGAGAAGGGCTCGGAAAACTCACGATCCGTCTTGCAGCTATGTCGGCTCCCCCGTCAGAGGGAGGCAAGGGCAGGCACAAATTTTTATCTCACATTGTAGGGGATGATGTCCTCGGCATCCCGCAAAAGAATTGCAAATGCGTGATTAGGCAGCGTTACAGCCTTTTTAATGAGAAAGCAGATTAAAAGATACCACAAACAAAAACTCTCCCTCGGACGAAGCCGGGGGAGAGTTGCTTTATATGATCATTCGACAAATTCTTTGTTGATTGCGTCGATAACGGTGTCAACGTCGGATTTGACAACGAGAAGTGCGATCTCGATCTCTGAGGTCGTTATCATGCGCACATCCGCGCCGACGCTTGCCGCCGCCTTGAATACACGGGCGGAGACTCCGGGAGTGCCCCTCATCGCCTCGCCGCTGACGGTCAGCTTGCAGTTGCCGCTGCTGACGCTTATCTTGGTCTTGGGGTTTCTGCTGCGAAGCTCGGAGGCTATCGAAAGCACCGAGATGAAGTCGTCGTCGCTGACGGTGAATGAGAATCCCGAGCAGCTGCCGCTTATCGGGAGCTGTGATATCATATCGACGTCGATCCCCGATTTTGCTATCATTGCGAATACCTCAGCCATGTGGGCGACATCCGCCGGAGCGTCGCAGAGCGAGAAGAGTGTTACGTCCTCCGTGACATAAATATTTTCAACAAGACCCATTGCAATACCTCCTGCTTTAACAACTCAACCGATAAGTTCTTTCATTCCGTAAAGCCCCGCAGGCTTGCCGCAAAGGAAGCGTGCGGCGTTTATCGCACCGGTCGCAAACAGCTCCTTGCTGCGGGCGCTGTGGGATATTTTGATTATTTCGTCGTGACCTGCGAAGATTATCTCGTGCTCGCCGGTTATCGTGCCGCCCCTGACGGAGTGGATGCCTATCTCGTTTTTGCCGCGTTTCTCGCGCTTGGCATGGCGGTCGTATTCATAGTGCATATCCTCGCCGAGAGCCTCTTTAATAGAGTCGGCAAGCATCAGCGCAGTGCCGCTGGGGGCGTCCACCTTCTGATTGTGGTGCATCTCGACTATCTCGATATCGAAGTCGTCGCCGAGCACCTTGGCGGCCTTTTGGGCAAGCTCGCTTATCAGGCTGACGCCGAGCGACATATTCGCCGCAAAGAATACGGGTATCTTGTCGGCGGCGTGGTGAAGCAGCGTGAGCTGAGCTTCATTCAGACCCGTGGTCGCAAAGACTGCGGGCTTTGCCGCCTTGACCGCAAATTCAATAAGACCGGCGAATGCCGAGGGATTGGAGAAATCAATTATCACATCGGTGCGGGCAAGCACCTCGGGTGTGACCTCGGTAGGGGAGGCGAATACCGGGTAGCCTGCGCCTGCCTCGGTGTTGAGGTCTATGCCGCCGACTATCTCAATGTCGTCGGTGTTCGCAGCCGCCGCGGTGATGACCTTGCCCATCTTGCCGTTGCAGCCGCTCAGTAAAATTCCTGTCATTTTAGATTACCTCGGTTGTTGTGTGATCAGACGAGACCGTGCTTCTTGAGGGTAGTCTTGAGCTTCTCTCTCGCTTCGTCGGTTAGGCCGACAAGCGGAAGCCTGCATTCGCCGACGTCCATACCCATGAGGTTCATGGCCTCTTTGACGGGGATGGGGTTGACATCCATGAAGAGGGCGTTGCAAAGGTCAAGATACTTGAGCTGAAGCTCACGGCTGCCGATGTAGTCGCCGTCGAGATATTTCTGAACGATGTCGTGCGCTACGCCGGGCACTACGTTTGAGAGCACGGAGATAACGCCCTTGCCGCCGAGGGACATGATTGCGGTCGCCTGGTCGTCGTTTCCTGAGTAAATGGTCAGCTCGTCGCCGCAGAGGGCGGCGGTCTGAGCTATCTCGGAGATATTTCCGTTCGCCTCTTTGGTGGCGATTATCCTCGGGTGCTTTGCAAGCTCGGCATAGGTTTCGGGTTTGATGTTAACGCCCGTCCTTGACGGCACGTTATAGAGTATCATAGGCGCGCTGACCCTGTCGGCGATATAATTGTAATGAGCTATGAGGCCCCTCTGAGAGGTCTTATTGTAGTAAGGAGTGACTGAGAGCAGGGCGTCAACGCCGCATTTCTCCGCTTCGTTAGAGAGCTTTACCGCGTAGTGGGTGTCGTTGCTGCCTGCGCCCGCAATGACTGGCACACGGTGGTTTGCGACTTCAACGCAGAGCTTGATGACGTTGATATGCTCCTCGGTGGAGAGGGTCTTTGCCTCGCCCGTAGTCCCGCAGACCACGATGGCGTCCGTGCCGTTTTTGACCTGATCCTCGACAAGCTGAGCGAAACGGTCGTAGTTAACGCTCTGATCCTCGTTAAATGGTGTGATGATGGCGACGCCTGCGCCGGTAAAAAGTACGGGTTTCATGCTGCATTATCCTTTCGGTATGATTTATCAGAATTTTGACTCAATGTAACCCTGCTCGCAGAGCTGCTCCGCCATAAGGACGGCGCCGCCCGCAGCGCCCCTGAGGGTGTTGTGAGAGAGGCAGACGAATTTGTAGTCATACTGAGTATCCTCTCTGAGCCTGCCGATCGAGACGGCCATGCCGTTCTCGAGGTTTCTCTGGAGCTTCGTCTGGGGGAGGTTATCCTCCTCAAAGTAGTTTAGGAACTGCTTGGGAGCCGAGGGGAGACCCACCTGCTGCGGGTAGCCCTTGAATTCCTTCCAGATCTTTTTCATTTCATCTATTGTGGGCTTATTCTCAAATCTTACGAATACCGCCGCCATGTGACCGTCGGAGGCTGCGACTCTGAGGCACTGAGCGGTGAAATTCGGGCTGGTCGCTTCAACGATCCTGTCGCCTTCGACTTTGCCCCAAATTTTGAGCGGCTCAATTTCGGATTTCTCCTCCTCACCGCCGATGTAGGGGATCACGTTGTCGACCATCTCGGGCCAGGTCTCAAAGGTCTTGCCTGCGCCGGAGATCGCCTGATAGGTGCATACGAGCACGTCCTTGACCTTGTAGCCTGCCTTATCCAGCGGGAAAAGAGCGGGCACATAGCTCTGAAGCGAGCAGTTGGATTTGACGGCGATGAAGCCTCTCTTTGTGCCGAGACGCTTCCTCTGAGCGGCTATGACAGCGGAATGCTCGGGGTTCAGCTCGGGCACTATCATCGGCACATCGGGGGTGTGGCGGTTGGCGCTGTTGTTGGAGATAACGGGGCACTCCGCCTTTGCATAAGCCTCCTCGAGAGCCTTTATCTCCTCCTTTTTCATGTCAACGGCGCAGAAAACGAAGTCGACCGCCGCCGCCATTTTGTCGATGTCCTTTGCGGCATCCATTACAACGATGTCAGCCATGTTCGCGGGGATGGGCGCAGCCATGCACCATTTTGCGCCGACTGCTTCTTTATATGTCTTGCCGGCCGAGCGGGGGCTTGCGGCAAGGGCGACTACCTCAAACCACGGGTGATTCTCAAGCAGGGTGGCGAAGCGCTGACCGACCATTCCCGTCGCTCCGACTATGCCGACTCTGTACTTTTTCATAATTCTTGACCCCTTTCCGAAGTGCCTATAATTATTTGGCAATATTGCCTTGACAAAACTTTGTGATAATATTATGATGATATCACACATTGATTTATTAGTCAAATATATTCTTAATATTTTCGAGGTTTTCTAATGAAAAGAAGCGAATTTTTTTACAATCTACCCAAGGAGCTTATCGCTCAGACGCCTATTGAGCCGAGGGACAGCTCCCGTATGCTGGTCATGCACAAGGCGACGGGCGAGCTGGAGCATAAGATATTCCGCGACGTGACGGATTACCTGAAGCCCGGCGACTGCCTGATACTCAACAACACCAAGGTGTTGCCCGCAAGGATGTACGGCACGAGGGTCGACACCGGCGCGGTGGTGGAGTTCCTGCTGCTAACTCAGCGCTCCGCCGACACCTGGGAGGTCATAACCGGCCCCGGCAAAAAGGCGAAAGAGGGTCACCGATTTACATTCGGCGACGGCTCGTTGACCGCCGAGATAATCGAAGTGTTGCCCGACGGCAACAGAGTGGCGAAATTCGGCTTTGAGGGCAATTTCTTTGAGGTCATTGATAAGATAGGCGAGATGCCCCTGCCGCATTATATCACCGAGAGACTCAAGGATAAGGACAGATACCAGACCGTCTACGCCAAGGAGCAGGGCAGCGCCGCAGCGCCCACGGCGGGTCTGCATTTCACACCCGAGCTGCTTGAAAAGATCAAAGAAAAAGGCGTCAGGATTGGCTTTGTCACGCTCCATGTCGGCCTCGGCACCTTCCGTCCGGTCAAGGCGGACAAGATCGAGGAACACCACATGCACAGCGAGTACTACATCGTCGAGCAGTCGGAAGCGGATAAGATCAATCGCGCCCACGCAGAGGGCCATCGTGTCATCTGCACCGGCACCACCAGCTGCCGTACCGTCGAGGCCGCAGCACTTCCGGACGGCACCATGCCGGCGACCTCCGGCTGGACCGATATCTTCATCTATCCGGGCTATCAGTTTAAGTGCATGGATGCGCTGATCACCAACTTCCATCTGCCGGAATCCACCCTCGTCATGCTGGTTTCTGCCTTTACGAAGCGTGAGCACGTGCTCCGCGCGTATAAGGTGGCGGTGCGCGAGAAGTACCGTTTCTTCAGCTTCGGTGATGCCTGCTTTTTCGCAGATCTGAAGAATGATGCAGCGCTTCCGGCGGAACTTGACCCGAACCGGAATCATGAATTTACCTTCCTTCCGGAGGACGCCGTCGCAGAGGTCGAGGGTATCCCAGGCAAGAGCTACAGCTGGCCGCTCGCAGCCGATGAAGCGCCACTCTGGAAGACGGCGGAAAACGCGGAGGATGCGAGATGAGACTAAATAAGCGCTTATCGGAGCTCGGTGTCTGCTCCCGCCGCGAGGCGGATAAGCTGATCGCCGCGGGTCGTGTCACCGTAAATAAGAAGCCGGTCGAGCTCGGCCAGCAGGTAACGGAAGCAGACTCGATCGAGCTGGACGGGCAGTGCGTGAATCCGCATGCGCTGAACGCCAATGCAGGCAATCCGGAAGCACAGTACCTTCTCCATACGGAGTCACGCCGGATGGCGAAGCGCTATGGCGAGCAGATCTCGACGGTGGGGCAGGACTATGATCGCCCGGCACCGGTACTGCTTGCATACTACAAACCGCGTGGGATCGTATGCACGACGAGTGATAAGGATAAAGCACCGAACATCATCGAAGCGATCCACTATCACACGCGAGTGTATCCGATTGGCCGCCTCGATAAGGAGTCGGAGGGACTCATCCTTCTGACGAATCAGGGCGATCTCGTAAATCGGATCAACCGTGCACGGAATTACCATGAGAAGGAATACGTCGTGACGGTGGATAAGCCGTGCACGAAGGAGTTCCTGGACGGGCTCGCCGATGGCGTCGAGCTGAAGGAACTGCATGCGACGACCCGCCCATGTGAGGTGTGGCAGGACATGACCCGTCCGGCGAAGCTTCGTCAGCAGGAGTTTCATATCGTGATCACACAGGGACTGAATCGTCAGATTCGTCGTATGTGTGCAGCCTTCGGCTATGAGGTGAAGAAGCTGAAGCGCATCCGTATCATGGACCTCACCCTGCATGGACTGAAGCCGGGGCAGTATCGCGAGATCGAGCTGTCCGAGCTCGGCCTCCGGGAAGAAGATATGGAGTGAACGAAATATGAGTGTTTCCCATAACGAAGAGAAAAATCAGAAGCTCGTGCGTATGAAGGAGCTCATCCGCACCCTGAATGAAGCGGCCCGCGTGTACTATGTGGACGGCAATGAGATCATGTCGAACCTGAGCTATGACCAGCTCTATGATGAGCTTGAGAAGCTCGAGCAGGAGACCGGCATGATTCTCGGCGGCTCGCCGACCCAGCGTGTCGGCTTCGAGCTTCCGAAGGAGCGCCATCCGAGCCCGATGCTGAGCCTCGATAAGACGAAGTCCGTCGAGGAACTGGCCTCCTGGCTGGGGGATAAGGAGGGCCTCCTCAGCTGGAAGATGGACGGGCTCACCGTCGTCCTGAGCTACCATGCCGGGGAGCTGGTGAAGGCGGTCACCCGTGGCAACGGTGAGATCGGTGAAGTCATCACACAGAACGCGCGGATGTTTGATAACGTCCCGACGCGGATTTCCTTCGCCGGTGATCTGGTGCTCCGCGGGGAGGCCATCATCACGTATTCCGAATTTAAAAAGATCAACGAAACCATCGCGGATGCGGATGCGAAGTATAAGAATCCGCGGAATCTCTGCTCCGGCTCGGTACGTCAGCTGGACCCGAAGGTGACGAAAGCCCGACATGTGAATCTGATGGCCTTCGCACTCGTGAGCGCCGTGGATGCGCAGGGCGAAAATGTGGATTTCCAGAACTCCCGCGCGGCGCAGTATGAATTTCTTCGTGCCCAGGGCTTCGATGTCGTCGAGTATAAGCATGTGACGAAGGATACGATCGCGGAAGCGGTACAGTGGTTCTCGGAGGCGATTCAGCACAACGATTTCCCGTCGGATGGCCTCGTGCTGATCTATGAGGACATCGCCTATGGCCTCAGCCTCGGCCGTACCGCGAAGTTCCCGCGAAACGCCATCGCCTTCAAGTGGAGCGACGAGCAGGCAGAGACCGTTCTTCGTGAGGTGGAGTGGTCACCGAGCCGTACCGGCCTCATCAATCCGGTGGCGATTTTCGACCCGGTGGAGCTCGAGGGCACGACGGTCAGTCGTGCAAGTCTCCATAACCTCTCCTACTGTGAGGAGCTGGAGCTCGGCATCGGGGATCGCATTACGGTGTACAAGGCGAATATGATCATCCCGCAGATTGCGGAAAACCGGACACGCTCCGGAAATCTGAAGCCGGCCGAGGTCTGCCCGGTCTGCGGACAGCCGACGGAGATTCGTTCGGATAATGAGGCGAAGTTCCTGTACTGCCCGAATCCGGACTGTGCGGCGAAGAAGATCAAGAATTTCTCACTATTCGTGAGCCGTGATGCACTGAACATCGAGGGCCTCAGCGAGCAGACGCTGGAGAAGATCCGCGAGAGCGGCGAGAGCGCCCTGTCCACCGCCGGAACGGTCTGGGACAGCATCCGCGGCTTTTTCCAGCGCGTGGGCAAGACACTCTCCGCGATCTTCGGCGGATAAACCGACTATACTACAGAGAGGAAATATACTATGTCTGATTACATCATTGCCACATCCTCCACCTCCGACCTGCCGCGCACCTGGCTGGAGGAGCACAACATCCCGTTCATCGCGTATTCCTATACCGTGAACGACGAGCCCCGCGAGGACGACTGCCGTGAGGAGACCCGCGCCGCGGTCTACGCCGGTATGCGCCGGGGAGACAAGCTGCACACGTCCATGATCAACGAGTTCGTGTATTACGACTTCCTCAAGACGTTTCTCGACGAGGGGAAGGACGTGATCTTTCTCGATATGTCGCAGAAGATGTCCGTGTCGTTCGTTAACGCGAACAAGGCCGCGGACAAGCTGCGCGCGGAGTTCCCCGAACGGAAGCTCTAT
>ENA-ORPK01002763-ORPK01002763.1-human-gut-metagenome-genome-assembly--contig:-NODE-2763-length-11711-cov-2.420127_pt1 | contig 11711 bp, 10 predicted proteins | sample MGYA00242139_ERZ509068 | MGnify/ENA primary metagenome ERZ509068 (study PRJEB26280, sample SAMEA2338687) | human gut metagenome | biome: human gut; feature: human-associated habitat; material: faeces... | reverse complement strand
ACTCTTATTATAAGGTCAGGTGCATTTTTACCTGTACAGTTTCCTGCTGCACCATTCTGACCTTTTTCCGCAACATATTTTCTTTTATAGCGGAAATCAATGAGCGTGGAAAAATTATCGTCAACGCAGAAAACAATATCTCCGCCTTTTCCGCCATCGCCGCCGTCAGGTCCGCCTGCCGCTACATACTTTTCACGGTGAAATGAAACTGCACCGTCGCCGCCATCGCCTGCTTTGATATATATTTTCGCTTTATCAACGAACATAAATACACGCTCCTCTAAGCTTTCATCTCGGCAAAACAAATTTACCCATAATACAAATTATTATACCACATAAAAATCAATACTGCAATACAAAATATAAAAAAAGGGATAGAAATTCTATCCCTTTTTCAAAGACAAATATAAAAATTAGTCAGCAGCGTAAACGCTAACCTTCTTACGGTCACGTCCAACACGTTCAAATCTAACTGTACCGTCGATCATAGCGAACAGTGTATCATCTGAACCCTTACCAACACCTTCACCGGCGTGGATGTGTGTACCTCTCTGACGAACGAGGATGTTGCCGGCAAGAACTGCCTGACCGTCTGCTCTCTTAACACCAAGACGTTTTGATTCTGAATCACGACCATTCTTGGTGGAGCCCATACCCTTTTTATGTGCCATATTATATTACACCTCCATTAAATGTAATAATCCGAAAAATCGTATTAAATCAACCTTTAAAGAAAAAGAATTATGCCTTGATAGCGTCAATTCTAACCTTTGTGTAAGGCTGTCTGTGACCCTGCTTCTTATGAGAAGAGCCCTTCTTTGGCTTGTAAGTGAAAACAGTGATCTTCTTAGACTTACCGTTCTTGATAACCTTAGCATCAACTGTTGCACCGCTTACATATGGAGCACCCACTTCAAGACCGCTATCCTTACCAACAGCAATAACCTTGTCAAAAGTGATAGCGTCATCAGCGTTTACGTCGAGCTTTTCGATGAAGATCTCATCGCCCTCGTTAACCTGATACTGTTTTCCGCCTGTTTCAATAATTGCGTACATTCAAATGGCACCTGCCTTTTCATAAAACTCGCTGTAACAATAGGCGTATGCAAAGCATAACTTAAAAAAGCCTAAGACATGCGGCTTAATTATTATATCATAGCATATCTAAGTTGTCAAGCCTTTTTACTGCAAAAATTGCGACATTTTTTACTGTACATATTATTCGTTCATAAATCAGTTTTTTATTTTAACCAAAGAGCGTATTTCCATTCAAAATAATATCAAAGCAATCCTTGTACACAATATATTAATCATCACTTAATATATTATTCCTTTTTTAATGATATAATATTCTCATATTTAAGTTGGAGGTCTTACAATGCCACTTTTCAAAAAGAAATCTGCACCTGATGCAGAACTGCCAAAACAAACTCAGCCAACTAAACCTTCTGCAAAACAAACCACAGATAAGAGAATAAAAAACGACAAGGCAACAAAGGTTGCGCTCCAGAATCTTCTTTTCGGAACAAACGAAAAAAAACTCATGGTTTCAGATGAATTTCTGAACGATATGGCTCTCAGATACATATCAAAACGTATGAGGGCAATCAATCAGAATTATGAAAATATCCATAACACTAAATCTGCCGAGTCATTTTTTAAATATGTTGACGAAACAGAAAAATATCTTGATGATTTAATAAAAATCGAACCGTATTACATATTCAAAAACCCTGTACCGTCAATTTACAAAGTAAGTTTTGAAGAGCAGCTGCCTGAAAATACAACAGAAATGATAAAGCATTCATGGAAAAATATTTTAATAAAATTTCCTATGCAGGATCCTATACCTAATGCAAATATGGAAAAATACGATGCGGTTATCAACGAGCTTCTTTCTTTTAAAGACAGACTGACAGATGAACAGCTGAGCCTTATCAATGAGTATTACGTCGAAATACACGGACAGCCTGAAGAACCCGAAGAAATTGAAACCGAAGATGAAGAAACAGAAAACATTCAGGAAGCCGACGAATCCGAAACAGATGATTTAAACAATGATATATCGGAATCCTCTGATGAATAAAAAACTAAACTGCCGAAAGCACTTTCGGCAGTTATTTTTTAGCTTTTATAAAGCGAAACACTTTCAAAACCGTCAAGAAGCTTATCAAGGTACTTAAATGCCGCCTGTGCACCCTTGGCAACGCAGGAAACAGGATCATTGGCAATATGACAAGGTACGCCTATTTCCTTTGAAATAAGTTTATCCAGACCGTACATCATTGCACCGCCGCCGGTAAGATATATTCCGTTTTTGTATATATCACCGACAAGTTCGGGAGGTGTGCTTTCAAATACGCTCTTTACAGCAAAAATTATCTCATTTATCTGGTCAATTATTGCTTCATAAATATCATAATCGGTAATTTCAAGCTGTTCAGGCAATCCCCTTACAAGATGTCTGCCCTTGATTATCATAGAACGGCTTCCGTCAGGATCAAACACATTGGCTATCGTAACCTTTGCCATTTCAGCAGTTTTCTCACCTATAAGTATTCTGTATCTGTTTCCTATATACTTTACGATCGCCTTATCAAACTTATTTCCCGCTACCTTGACCGATGATTTGGTAACAATACCATTCAATGAAATAATCGCAATATCGGTCGTACCTCCACCAATATCAACGACCATATTTCCGTCAGCAGATGAAATATCAACTCCTGCACCAAGCAATGCAGCAATAGGCTCTTCAATAAGATAGACCTTTTTTGCACCTGCTATCTTGGCAGCTTCCACAACAGCTCTGCTTTCAACATCTGTAATCGAAGAAGGGATACACATTACAATATTCGGCATAAGAAGCTGTTTTCCCGTTACCTTTTCAATAAATGCGGTTATCATATATTCTGTCATTTTATGATCGGAAATAACACCGTCACACAGCGGACGTACTACCGTTATAAAATCAGGTGTCTTGCCTATCATTTTATATGCTTCATTTCCTACCGCAATAACTTCATTAAGCTTTTTATTAAAAGCGATTATCGACGGTTCGTTAAGCACAATACCTTTGCTGCCCATAGTTATCATCACATTGGCTGTTCCTAAATCTATGCCTATATCCATATTGATTCACCTTTCAAAAAATACTGTTTTCTCTTATTGTCGTAGCAGCTACCGCCACTGCCACAGATGCAGCACCTGCACTCAGCAAAAGCTTTGCACATTCATTTAAAGTAGAACCTGTTGTCATAACATCATCACAAAGAAGAATGTTTTTATCTTTTATTCCATCTGTATTCCCGTGATAATACCTGATTCCTGCATTTTTTCTGCGCAGTTTTGCAGACAGCTTATGCTGTGCAATAAAAGAATTATGCCTTTTCAGAACATCTTCACGCATCGGAATATCCATTAAATCGGAAATGGCTTGTCCTATCAGAGCTGCCTGATTATATCCCCTCGAATTATATTTATGCTTCGACATTGGTATCGGTACGATCAAATCAGCTTCAAAAGGATAATAATCATTTCTTATATCTTCGTATATTTTTTCTGCGGCTATTCTTGGGAAAAGCATATTTTTAGTTTGTTTAAGAAATACAACCGCACTTTTGCCAACATCCCTATAATATACAGCCGCATAGGCTCTTACAAAAACAAAATACGAAGTATCACAAGTACAGTCTATCTTAGTATTTCCGCAGCCATTACATAATTCCTCACCTGTCCACGGTAAATTATCGAAGCATTTTTGACAATATGTAATGTCCCATTTTATAACATTTCCGCAAAGAGGACAGCGATTAGGAAAGAACAGATCCAGAACAAAAGCTTTTATATCAGATTTGTTCATTATTCAAGCTCCTTCTCGATCATATCTTTAAGGCAGGTATACCTTAGCGTCCTGCGGTTATTTGCAACCATTGCTTCAACAACATTTTTAGAACCGACTATTATAAGCATTTTCTTGGCTCTTGTGACAGCTGTATACAGCAAATTTCGATAGTAAAGTTTTTCAAAACCGCCAAGCAGCGGAAGAATAACAACATTAAACTCACTGCCCTGGCTTTTATGTACTGTTATCGCATATGCAAGCTCCAACTGGTCAAGCATTTCGGTCGAATATTCGGTAATACGTCCATCAAAATCAATAAACAATCGGCTTCTGCTGCGTTCGACCTTAATTACAGTTCCAATATCACCGTTAAAAACTCCTGTACCGTTTTCCCCGTCCCTTTTCCAGACAATGTCATAATTATTTTTTATCTGCATCACCTTGTCATTGTCACGAAACGTATAGTAAAGTCCGTTGACCTCACCTTTTTCTTTTGACGGTGGATTTATTGCACAATGAAATGCTTTATTCAGCTCAACAACACCAAGAACACCCTTCCTCGAAGGACACAAAACCTGTATATCATCTATCGGCGAATATTTATATGCATTTGGAAGTCTTTGGACACACAAATCAACTACTGTTTCCCCTGCAAGCTGGCAGTCAAGTCTTTGCAAAAAGAAAAAATCATTATCGGTACGGCTTAGGTCAGGATTTTCGCCCTGAACAATTTTGTGTGCATTTGTTATAATGCAGCTCTGCTGTGCCTGTCTGAAAATCTCAGTAAGCTGGACAACGGAAAGCTTCCGGCTGTCTATCATATCTTTCAGAATATTGCCCGCACCAACTGACGGAAGCTGATCGCTGTCTCCAACCATTATAAGTCGGCAGGAAAGCTTTAGAGCTCTGAGAAGCGATTCAAAAAGCAAGGTATCTACCATTGACATTTCATCAATTATCATAACATCACACGCCAAAGGATCAGTTTCGTCATGCTTGAATTTAGGCTTTCCCGAATTGTCAAAAGCAACTTCAAGAAGTCGATGTATAGTTTTGGCATCATATCCTGTCAAATCGGATATTCTTTTAGCCGCTTTACCCGTAGGTGCTGCTATCTGCACCCGCATGCCACGCTGCTCGTATAGAGAAATAATCGCCTTCAAAGTAGTTGTTTTACCTGTACCCGGACCGCCTGTAAGAATAATAAAGCCTTTTGACAAGGCAAGCGCAATAGCTTTACGCTGCTGCTCCGCATAGGTTATTGCTTTAGAGCGTTCTTCAATATCAATAAGCTTGGCATAATCATATTCTGTATCTTTCATAAACGAATTCAATACACCAAGACGGCCTGCTATATAGCTTTCAGCATTATAGTAATCAAAAAGATAAACATATTCACGTTCGCTTTTTTGATATATCACAAGGTTATTTTCATCACATTCATGACGTATACATTCATCAAACAATTCTTCGCTTATGTCCAGAAACTGCATAGACATTTCTTTAAGCCTTTTATAGGGCAGACAAGTGTGTCCTGAGAATGTATTCTGAACAAGTATATGAAAAATTCCTGCTTTGACTCGGTTCTCACTATCTGACGGTATATTCAGACATGATGCCATATGTTCAGCTTTTTCAAATTCAAGCTCAATACCAAAATCGCAAAGAACATACGGATTTTCTTTTATCACATCAACAGCGTACTGTCCCCATTTTTTCCATGCTTTCAGCGCAAATGACGGCTGAACATTATACTGTGCAAGAAATATCATTAATGAACGCACACCGTGTATACGTTTATATTCAAGAGAGACCTCTTCAACCTTCTTTTGTGTAAAGCCTTTTACACTTACAAGCCTGTCAGGGTCATTTTCTATAATTTCAAGCGACTTGTCGCCAAACTTCTCAACAATTCTCTTGGCAAGAGTAGCACCAATTCCTTTTATTACACCCGAAGAAAGATATTTTAAAATAGCAGCAGATGTTTCGGGAAGTTTTCGTGTACAAATATCTGCGCTGAACTGCACACCAAATCTTGGGTGAGTAACATATTTTCCCGTAAGTGAAAGCTCTTCACCCTCTTCGATGTTTCCAAGCTCACCTACAACAGTTACAATCTTATCGCCAATGTCAAGTTCAAGAACAATGTATCCGTTTGAAGGGTTTGTGAACAAAACCGATTCAACAATACCCTCAATATTTTCATTTTGTTTTTCGTCTTGCTGCATCTCTAACTTCCCTATCATCAAAGCAAAATTTATACTATATGATTATAGCACTTTTTCTGTATTTTTGCAATAATTATATTATATTTTGCATAAGCTCATCTGAATATTTAATGACCGAATAGTTTCCAAAGTTTCTCATAAGTACATTTATAATTTCTTTAACATCATCAGATGCGCCATAATCCACAAAAACAACGTAAGGGTCATCATAATATTCAAATACTTTAAAAACAACATTTCTGATTATTATTTCTATATTGTCAGTGTTTGCAGCAATGGGCAAGATAAAATATGATTTCCTATCCGAACTGTCTATATAATCATCTTTTATTATGATAAGCAAAAAAATCAGCGCAGCAGTCAAGCACACTAAAAACAATACAGTTAATTTGATCTCAAGCATTTTTACCGCCTCCGTAATAAAATAATATGAAAACGGCAAATAAAATGTTAAAAGGCGGATAACCGCAAGATCATCCGCCTGAAAATCAATATTTAATTACTTTGCAGCATTCTGCTTTGCTTCAATATCAGCAAGAGCATCTTTTCTTGAAAGATTGATTCTGCCCTGATTGTCGATTTCCATAACCTTAACAACGATTTCGTCGCCAATTGAAACTACATCTTCAACCTTTTCAACTCTCTGCTTGTCAAGCTTAGAAATGTGAACAAGACCGTCCTTACCCGGAGCAATTTCTACAAAAGCACCAAAGTTCATAATTCTTACAACCTTGCCCTTGTAAATTGCACCTATCTCAGGATCATTTGCAATTGTATTAACGATCTGAAGTGCCTTCTGTGCATTATCGTAATCAATACCGCTGATGAATACATTGCCTTCATCGTTGATGTCGATCTTGACCTGGCAGTCAGCAGAGATTTTCTGAATAACCTTGCCGCCCTGTCCGATAACTTCTCTGATCTTGTCAACAGGGATCTTAGTCTGGAGCATCTTAGGAGCATATTTGCCTACTGTTGCTCTTGGAGCAGGAATAGCCTTGAGCATAATTTCATCAATGATATAATCTCTTGCTTTATGTGTTTTAGCAAAAGCTTCCTTAATGATCTCAGGTGTAAGACCGTCAACCTTAATATCTACCTGAATAGCTGTGATACCCTTATGAGTACCGCCAACCTTAAAGTCCATATCGCCGAAGAAGTCTTCAAGGCCCTGAATATCAACCATTGTCATAAAGCTGCCGTCTTCTCTTGTGATAAGACCGCAGGAGATACCTGCAACAGGTGCCTTGATCGGAACGCCTGCATCCATAAGTGCAAGAGTTGAACCACAGATAGAGCCCTGTGATGTTGATCCGTTTGAAGAAAGAACTTCGGAAACAAGTCTGAGTGCATATGGGAATTCCTCAACAGAAGGAATTACAGGTTCAAGAGCTCTTTCAGCAAGAGCACCGTGACCGATCTCACGACGTCCCGGACCTCTTGAAGGCTTTGTTTCACCTACGGAATATGATGGGAAGTTATAGTGGTGCATATAACGCTTTGTATCTTCTTCATCAAGTCCGTCAATTCGCTGAGCATCGCTTACAGGACCAAGTGTTGCAACTGTAAGGACCTGAGTCTGACCTCTTGTGAAAAGACCTGAACCGTGAACTCTTGGAAGTACGCCGACCTCAGCTGCAAGAGGACGAATTTCATCAATTCCACGTCCGTCAACACGCTTACCTTCATAAAGCCAATTTCTAACTATCTTCTTCTGAAGCTTATAGATGCACTCGTCGATCATAGCGATCTTTTCGGGATAGATCTCATCAAATTTAGCGTGTATCTCGTCCTTAATTGGATTAAGTCTTTCTTCACGAACGTTCTTATCGTTTGTATCAAGTGCAAACTTAACCTTTTCGGCAGCAAGTTCTTCAATAGCATCAAACATATCGTGGTCAACTTCCATTGACTCAAATTCAAACTTCTTCTTACCAATCTGAGCCTGAATGTCACTGATGAAAGCAACCATTTTCTTAATTTCTTCGTGACCCTTGAGAATAGCTTCAAGCATAGTGTCATCGTCAACTTCGTTAGCACCTGCTTCGATCATAACGACCTTATCCTTTGTACCTGCAACAGTAAGGTTAAGGTCTGACTTGGAACGCTGCTCAAGGTCAGGATTAAGAATGATTTCTCCGTCAACAAGACCAACGCTTATACCGGCGATAGGTCCGTTCCAAGGAATATCTGAAATAGAGATCGCAATAGATGTAGCGATCATTCCGCAAATTTCAGGTGAGCAATCAGGATCAACTGCAAGAACCGTCATAACAACAGATACATCATTTCTCATATCCTTAGGGAAAAGAGGTCTGATAGGTCTGTCAACAACTCTTGATGTAAGGATAGACTTTTCGGAAGGCTTACCTTCACGCTTCATAAATGAACCCGGGATACGTCCAACTGAATAAAGTCTTTCCTCATAGTCAACTGACAATGGGAAAAAGTCAACGCCTTCTCTTGGCTTAGCACTTGCTGTTACGTTTGCCATAACAACAGTTTCACCGTATCTTACCCAGCATGAACCGTTGGAAAGTTCACAAGTCTTGCCTGTTTCAACAGAAAGTTCTCTGCCTGCGTATGTTGTTTTGAATACTCTGTAATTCTCGAACATAAACTGCCTCCTCAATAAATTTAATTACGGTAGCAGTTTTAGCAATAAATCCTGTCTATTTTATATAAAATACACACGATTTAATGCTAAACAACTGCTTCCGAACATTTCCTTTTAATGCACTAAAGGCAGTGTAAAGGATAAACCTTTACAAGCTGCCTCCAACATTATCTTACTTACGGATTCCGAGCTTTTCGATGACTGCACGGTATCTGTTAATATCCTTCTTCATAAGGTAGTTAAGAAGGTTACGTCTGTGACCTACCATCTTAAGAAGACCTCTTCTGGAGTGATGATCCTTTGGATGTGTCTTAAGGTGAGCTGTAAGGTCATTGATTCTCTTTGTGAGAATAGCGACCTGAACTTCAGGAGAACCTGTGTCACCTTCGTGTACTGCATACTCTTGCATAATTGCTTGTTTTTCAGATTTTAATAACATTTTTTCTTCCTCCATGTATATTAGTCCTTTTCTACCGAGCGAAAGGTTGGAAGTTTCCAGACTCTCAGTACAAAAGCTATTAAATGATATCATTCTATCATCATAAAATCAACTAGAATCGTATTTAATATTTCAAGTCCAGCATCATTTAAATAGATAGATTCCCCTTCAAAACAAAAATACTCACGATACGTATCTAATACAGTTGCATAATGATTTTTAAAATCATTCTGATATTTCAAATTCCATTCTCTTATATTCAATCCAAACTTTGTACGCAATGCCATCATGATCGCATCCATACCTCGTTCAGATAGTGGTTCAGGAATATATGTAGAACAAGGACCCAAAGAACAATACTGCTTTAAACTTGTCGTATTATCATAACGAATGCCATCAAGTCTTCCACTTGCGCCACAGCCAAAGCCATAGAAGTCTTTGTCTTGCCAATAGGCTAAATTGTGTTTGGAATAATAGCCTGGCTTACAAAAGCTAGAAATTTCATAATGAATATATCCGTTTTCTTCTAAAATATTTTTAGTTGTCCAATACATCTCTCTTTCTAAATCTTCCTCTGGCAACTTTGTCATATTTTGGCTTACCATTTTTTCGATGGGTTCAACGCCTGTCTTTCCAAATATTGAATTTTCTTCAATCTGTAAAGAATAGATGGATAAGTGTGGTATATCTAAACTTAAAAATGTGGAAATATCTCTTTTCACATCTTCCATTGTTTGATTGGGAAGTCCAAAAATTAAATCAATGGAGAAATTATGAATCCCACTTTCTTGAATCCATCGAATCACTTTCTTAGCCTGATTGGATGTATGTCTTCTTCGACATACTTTTAATAGATCATCATTAAAGCTTTGTACACCCAAACTAATACGGTTGACTCCCAAAGAAACATAAGATGCTAATTTTTCTTCATCTAAGGATTCGGGATTGCATTCTACGGTAAATTCATCAATATCTTTAGGAAAACAATTTCTTATCGATGCAAAATCATCCACACTCAATACACTTGGTGTGCCCCCACCAAAATAAAGAGTATGAAGATTTGAAATCTTATACTCTTGAATTTCTTGTATTAACTTTTCTTTCCAACTTGAAAAGAAAGATTCATTTTTTTGAATACGGACAAAATCACAATACGCACATATCGAATCACAGAACGGAATATGTACATAGGCTGATGGTACCATTAGTCGTCATCCATACTTAAAACGGCCATGAAGGCTTCTTGAGGAATCTCTACCGATCCAACCATCTTCATACGTTTCTTTCCTTCTTTTTGTTTCTCTAACAATTTCTTTTTACGTGAGATATCTCCACCATAACATTTTGCCAATACGTTTTTACGCAATGCCTTAATGTTTGTACGTGCAATGATCTTTCCACCAATAGCTGCCTGCACAGGAATTTCAAATTGCTGCTTAGGAATCAAGTCTTTCAATTTTACGGCCATCGCATTACCGCGGTTGTACGCAAAATCTCTAAACACAATGGTAGATAGGGCATCGACGATCTGTCCATTTAATAAAATATCCATCTTCACCAATGAACTTGTACGATATCCACTAAATTCATAGTCAAAACTAGCATATCCTTTTGTACAAGATTTCATCTTATCAAAGAAATCATAAATAATTTCACTTAATGGCATTTGGTAAACCATCATCATACGAACATCATCTAAAACTTGAAGGTCTACATATTCGCCACGTTTTTTCTGACAAAGATCCATCATCGGACCCACAAATTCTTTTGGCACCATAATGTCACACTTCACATAAGGTTCCTCAATATGATCCACTTTTTGAGGTTCTGGTAAAGCCGATGGGTTATCGATTTCTTCCATAGTACCATCTGTTTTATAGACATGATAAATTACGGAAGGACTTGTTGCGATCAAACTAAGGTTGTATTCACGCTCTAAACGCTCTTCAACTACGTCCATATGTAATAAGCCTAAGAATCCGCATCGGAATCCAAACCCTAAAGCTTGTGATGTTTCCGGTTCATAGTGTAAAGCTGCATCATTTAATTTTAATTTGGATAAAGCTTCCTTTAAATCGTCATAACGCGCATTGTCTACAGGATACAAACCACAATATACCATCGGATGCATTTCACGATATCCAGAAAGTGGTTCACTTGCAGGATTGGATGCGACTGTGATCGTATCACCCACACGAACATCTTCAATGTTTTTAATGGCTGCACTGACCCATCCTACATCTCCACAGTTCAACTGGTCTTCCACAACTTCTTTTGGAGTACGAACCCCGACTTCTGTAACTTCATATTCTGCACCTGTAGCCATAAAGCGAATCTTATCTTTTGGTTTGATGGTTCCATTCTTTACAGAAACAAAGGCAATAATTCCACGATATGAATCATAGAATGAGTCAAAGACTAAAGCTTGTGTAGGAGCATCTTTATCCCCTTTTGGACTTGGTAGTTTATGCACGATTTCTTCTAGCACTTTATCGACATTCAATCCCGATTTAGCACTGATTTCAACCGCTTCACTACAATCCAATCCAATTAAATCTTCAATTTCTTTTTTTACCACTTCTG
>ENA-ORPK01002759-ORPK01002759.1-human-gut-metagenome-genome-assembly--contig:-NODE-2759-length-11717-cov-3.594323_pt1 | contig 11717 bp, 9 predicted proteins | sample MGYA00242139_ERZ509068 | MGnify/ENA primary metagenome ERZ509068 (study PRJEB26280, sample SAMEA2338687) | human gut metagenome | biome: human gut; feature: human-associated habitat; material: faeces... | reverse complement strand
CTGTAATATATGATGGGCACGTCTTGCCTGTAGATTTGCGATTGGATGTTTTGGTTGAGGATAAGGTAATCGTAGAATTGAAGGCGGTTGCAGAAATGAAGGCGGTTTATGGCAAACAGCTTCTTACTTATCTGAAAATATCTCATCTAAAACTTGGATTGCTGGTTAATTTTGATACGTCTGATATTCGTTCATCTATTCATCGGGTCGCTAATCACCTTTAGTTCACGCATATATATATTGGTTACGCTTGATTTTTTTAGTCACGCAGATTTCGCAGATGATGCAGATATTCCTGACCATGATATATTTAAGAATATTGCAAGAATGAAAAATCTGCGTAATCTGACCGGATAGGTCTCATCTGCGGATAAATGATGTAGAAGAAGAAAGATCTGCGTAATCTGCGAAATCTGCGTGACTAAAAAAGCAACCGTTGAGCAAGAAAGTTCCGATAACTCCGCGTATTCCGATGAATAACATCATGAATAAAACCATAAATAAATAAAAATAAGCCTAAAAATGAAAATAACCCGCTGAAAATTTGGTGGTTTCACGGAAAATGCGTAACTTTGCAGCCGTTTAATCAAAAAACGTTGAATATATCGAATAGTTAATGAAAAATGACAAAATGAAAAATCAGTACCGCGTAAACGAACAGATACGCGTACGTGAAGTGAGAGTAGTAAGTGAAGGCGGAGCTGAAGTGATGCCTACACGTAAAGCGTTGGACTTGGCACGTCAGCAAGAGCTTGACTTGGTCGAGATATCTCCTAATGCCCAACCACCAGTTTGCCGTATTGTTGACTATTCTAAGTTCCTTTACCAGCAGAAGAAACATGCTAAGGAAATGAAGCAGAAGCAGGTGAAGGTGGAGACCAAGGAGATCCGTTTCGGACCTCAGACCGATGAGCACGACTATCAGTTTAAGCTCAAGCACGCTAAGGAGTTCCTTGAGGACGGTAACAAAGTTCGTGCTTATGTGTTCTTCCGTGGTCGTAGTATCCTTTTCAAGGAGCAGGGCGAAGTATTGTTGCTCCGTTTTGCCAACGATCTTGAAGAATACTGCAAGGTTGAGCAGTTGCCAAAACTCGAAGGTAAGAAGATGTTCCTCTTCCTTGCTCCTAAAAAAGCAGGTGTGGCTAAGAAGAGCCAGCAGAAGATGGATCGTGAGCGTCGTGAGGCAGAGAAATCTCTCAATTCAGCTCCTGCAACTGTAGATACTGACGAGGAAGTAGATGTAGAGAATCGCTCAGGTGGTATCTTCGCTAACGCTAAGAATGGCGCAGAAGCCTTGGAGAAGCTTAAGAAGTAAGAAAAAACTGTGCGTAACGCCCGGTATATGCGTTGCCACATATATTAATAACAATTTTTTAAATTAACAAAAAATGCCAAAAGTAAAGACAAATTCCGGCGCTAAGAAGAGATTCACTTTCACCGGTACAGGAAAGATTAAAAGACGTCATGCTTACCACAGTCACATTCTGACTAAGAAGACAAAGAAGCAGAAGAGAAATCTTGTTCACTCAACATTGGTTGACAACGACAACCTTAAGCAGGTACGCGATTTGCTCCGCCTTCGTTAATTAACTTTTTAGTAGAACTTTAAAACAGAAAGAAAACTATGCCAAGATCAGTAAATCACGTCGCTTCAAGAGCTAAGAGAAAGAGAATCCTTAAGCTTACCAGAGGTTATTTTGGAGCAAGAAAGAACGTTTGGACCGTTGCTAAGAACACTTATGAGAAGGGTCTTACATACGCATATCGTGACCGTCGTAACAAGAAGCGCAACTTCCGCGCTCTTTGGATTCAGCGTATCAACGCTGCTGCACGTCTCGAGAACATGAGCTATTCACAGTTGATGGGTGCTCTTCACAAGGCAGGTATCGAGATCAACCGTAAGGTTCTCGCTGACCTCGCTATGAACAACCCACAGGCTTTCAAGGCTATCGTAGACAAGGTAAAGTAATTTATCGCAAACGATAAAAGCATAACAGCCACCATGCACATTGTTGCTTGGTGGCTGTTTTTTTTAGTAAGTGTTAAATATTACAACCATAATAATTGCTCAACGGAAGAAAGATTGGCTCACCCGATAAATATGGGGGGACAGTCAAAACAGGTTTTTGGTATAGCACACTCCGCTTTCCGATGATATTTCTTTCGCATGGGCATTAGTCTTGGGTTGTGTTGTTGTACATACTGTATTTGTTGTCTTAAAAAATACAACCCACTTTGTTTTGCTTGAAATAAAGAAAACAACAAATACAATATATACAACTTCAGATAGTCTTTAGGCTATTGATTTTAGAAAATATAGTTGAATTCTGCAAGCTATATAATTGAATAAAACAAGTCTTCCAGTACCACTTTTAGTTTCACTTAGGTGGTACTGGAGTTTCACTTAGGTGGTACTGGAGTTTCACTTAGGTGGTACTGGCAATGAAACTAAATGTCTTTTTTAAGGAGGTTAAGAGCTATTTTTATCTATTGCTGTCTGCTGAGCCCACTAATACATGATACTTGCCCACGTATCACGTATTATGTCTTTTCTGTCTTTTCTGTCTTTTCCTGATTTCATTAGACAGACAGTGTTAAAAAAATAAATTTAATTGGAAAAAGTTGGTTAAGAATATGGTTTGGATGAAAATGATTTCTTATATTTGAAGCTGACAATCTATTAAATCCCTTTTATGGGGTATTATTTAACCTATTTAACTAAAAAGACTTATCTATGGAATTACCTTTTGCAGAATCTTGGAAAATTAAGATGGTAGAGCCTATCCGTAGGAGTACCCGCGAGGAACGTGAACAATGGATTAAAGAAGCACACTATAATGTGTTTCAGCTCAAAGCCGAGCAAGTCTATATCGACTTGCTCACTGACTCTGGTACAGGCTCAATGAGTGATCGTCAATGGGCAGGAATTATGCTTGGTGACGAAAGTTATGCCGGTGCAACATCTTTCTTTAAGCTTAAAGAGACAATTACCCGACTTACAGGATTTGAGTATGTGATACCTACTCACCAGGGTAGGGCAGCTGAGAATGTGCTCTTCTCATACCTTGTGCATGAAGGAGATGTTGTGCCTGGAAATTCTCACTTCGATACTACCAAAGGACATATTGAAGGACGCAAGGCTACAGCTCTCGACTGTACTGTAGATGATGCGAAAGATACACAACTCGAAGTTCCTTTCAAGGGCAATGTAGACCCCAAGAAACTTGAGGAAGCACTCAAGAAGTATGGCGATAAAGTACCTTTTATCATCGTTACCATAACAAATAATACTGCAGGTGGACAGCCTGTTTCTATGCAGAATCTGAAAGAAGTTCGCGCTATAGCTGACAAATATGGAAAGCCTGTAGTGTTTGATTCTGCTCGTTTTGCAGAGAATGCCTATTTCATTAAGACACGTGAAGAAGGATATAAGGATAAGACCATCAAGGAAATCACTAAGGAAATGTTTGCATTGGCTGATGGCATGACCATGAGTGCTAAGAAAGATGGTATCGTGAATATGGGTGGATTTATTGCAACTAAGCGTCAAGACTGGTATGAGGGTGCTAAGGGTTATTGCGTGCAGTTTGAAGGCTATCTTACCTATGGCGGTATGAATGGTCGTGATATGAACGCTCTTGCAATAGGTCTTGATGAAAATACGGAGTTTGATAACCTTCAGACCCGTATTCACCAAGTAGAATATCTTGCATCGCTACTCGATGAGTATGGTATTCCTTATCAGCGTCCTGCTGGTGGACATGCTATCTTTGTTGATGCACCCAAGGTGCTCACTCATGTGCCTAAGGAAGAGTTCCCTGCTCAGACACTTACCATAGAACTTTATCTTGAGGCTGGCATCCGAGGATGTGAGATTGGATATCTGCTTGCAGACCGCGACCCAATAACACGCGAGAATCGTTTTAATGGTCTCGACCTCTTACGTTTGGCAATTCCACGTCGCGTATATACCGACAACCATATAGCAGCAGCTCTGAAAAATGTTTTTGACCGTCGTATGCAGATTACCCATGGTGTGCGTATTGCATGGGAGGCTCCATTGATGCGTCACTTTACTGTTCAGCTTGAGAGAATCACAGGCTAAATACATAAAGAACCCGTCGGCCAACATCGTATAATGTTGATTGGCGGGTTCTTATAGTTTTATAATACGCCTTTCAGTTTTTGTAGCCTTCAGGCTTTATTCTCTTCAGGCTTTACGCCCCTCAGTTTATACGCCCTTCATGCTTAGCGCTATACGCTTTCGCACGAGGTCAACTTCGGTAACCTTAACCGTTACATGCTGATGTAGCTTCACTACCTCGTTAGGGTCGTGGATAAACTTCGACGACATCTGCGAGATATGAACCAAACCATCTTGGTGAACACCAATATCGACAAAGGCACCAAACTTGGTGATGTTGGTAACGATGCCTGGTACCACCATTCCTACCTCAACATCCTTAAGCTCATGTATGTCGTCAGAGAATGAGAACTGCTCAACCTCGCCTCGAGGGTCGAGTCCTGGCTTATCCAATTCCTTCATGATATCAGTAAGCGTTGGCAAGCCTATAGTATCTGATACATAGTTCTTTATGTTTATAGCCTTAAGTCTTTCTTTGTTAGCGATAAGCTCCTTAACTGTGCATCCGCTGTCAGCAGCCATACGCTTCACTATGTCGTAGCTCTCTGGGTGTACGGCGCTATTGTCCAAAGGATTCTTGGCGTTAGGAATGCGCAAGAAACCTGCACATTGTGTGTAGGCATTAGCTCCAAGACGAGGCACCTTCTTGAGTTGCGCACGCGATGTGAAGTCGCCATTCTCGCGACGATATTCGATGATGTTCTTTGCCAAGGCAGGACCAAGACCGCTGATGTAAGTAAGCAACTGCTGACTGGCGGTATTCACGTTCACACCAACAAGGTTAACGCAGTTCTCCACCGTCTGGTCCAAACTCTTCTTGAGTTTTGTCTGGTCTACATCGTGCTGATATTGTCCCACACCAATGCTCTTGGCATCAATCTTCACAAGCTCAGCCAAAGGGTCCATCAGTCTTCGAGCTATCGAGACAGCACCTCTAACCGTAACGTCCTGGTCTGGGAACTCGTCGCGTGCAATCTTCGATGCCGAATATATCGAAGCTCCATCCTCGCTAACCACGTAGACAGGCTTTTGGTTGTTGCCCTCAGAGAATACCTTATTTAGAATGTCTGTGGTCTCGCGGCTTGCAGTACCATTGCCCACAGCTACAGCCTCGATGCTATATTGGGCAGCAATCTTAGCAAAATGACGTGTTGCATTCTCTGCATTGCCCTTAGGAGGGAATGGGAACACTACATCATGGAATAGCAAGTTGCCCTGTTTGTCGAGCACCACAACCTTGCATCCTGTTCTGATACCAGGGTCTACACCCATCACCGACTTCTGTCCCAATGGTGCAGCAAGCAATAGCTGGCGTAGGTTAGTGGTGAACACCTCTATAGCCTCGTCGTCAGCCTTCTCTTTGCTCAGAGCCGAGAATTCGTTTTCGATACTTGGCACAAGCAGACGCTTATATGAATCCTCAACAGCCTCTGCCACCAGTTGTGAGCATTTGCCGTTGCCACGAATATACTGTCGCTTCAATCTCTCAGTAGCACGCTCACCATCGATAGATATTTTTATGCGCAATATTCCTTCAGCCTCACCGCGGCGCATAGCCAACAGTCTGTTGCCTGTGCAGCGAGATAATGGTTCGGCAAAATCAAAGTAGTCGCGATACTTCTGTGCCTCTTCGCTATCAGCCTTAGCCTTAACCACCTTTGATGCAATCTCAGCCTCACGCTTAAAGGTTGCTCTAAGCTGATGACGACAATCCTCGCTCTCGCTGATGTTTTCAGCTATGATATCTTTAGCAGCCTGTAGGGCATCATCTACTGTGAATTCCTTCACCTTATGCTCTGCCAACGCCTTCTGTACAGCAGCACTATTGATGAGTCTTTTGGCAGCAGCTTCGATATCATTTTCACGCTGCAGAAGTATCATGGTAGCCAATGGCTCTAAGCCATATTCGCGAGCTATCTGTGCTCTAGTTCTTCTTTTAGGCTTGAAAGGTAAGTATATATCTTCCAAGGTGTTAGCATCCCAACAGTCTTCAATTTTCTTCTTTAGTTTGTCGTCGAGCTTGCCTTGTTCTTCTATACTCTTCAGTATAGTCTCTTTGCGCTTAGCCAGTTCCTTTAGCTTGTCGTATCTTGCACTAATATCGCCTATCTGCACATCGTCAAGACCGCCTGTGCGCTCCTTACGATAGCGAGCTATGAAAGGTATTGTGCAACCCGCGTCGAGCAGTTGCAGGGTGCCATCTACGCCACTTGCCGGCAGCTGTAGTTCTTTGGCAATGATGTTTGTAAATGTATTCATGATTTTAATTAAAAGTCTGATAAATGGCAGGCAAAGGTATACAATAAAAGCGACAATTATGTGAAAAAGACAATAAAATCTAAAAGGATATACATATTTTTGCCTAATTTACCTATTTATATTAACTTTGCATGTTCATAAAGGTAATATTTATTAAACGATGATATCAGTAGAAGGATTGAAGGTAGAGTTTAGTGCTCGTCCATTGTTCCACGATGTGAGTTTCGTGATCAACGATCGCGACCGCATAGCCCTTGTCGGAAAGAATGGAGCAGGCAAGTCTACCTTGTTGAAGATATTGTGTGGACAGCAGCAGCCTACAGCTGGCACCGTGGCAATACCGAATGATACCACCATTGGTTATCTGCCACAGGTGATGAAGTTGCAGGACGACACCACCGTGAAGGAGGAAACCCGCAAGGCCTTTGCTCATAACACAGAGATGAAGGCACGTCTCGACAAGATGCAGCAAGAGATGGCCGACCGTACCGACTATGAGAGCGAGTCGTATGCCCAACTGGTAGAGAAGTTTACCCAGGAGCATGAACGCTACATGATGATGGGCGGCGAGAACTATGAGGCAGAGATAGAGCGCACGCTTACAGGTCTGGGCTTCACCCGCGAGGACTTCGACCGTCCTACCCGTGAGTTCTCTGGTGGATGGCGTATGCGTATCGAGTTGGCTAAGATACTGTTGCAGAAACCCGATGTGCTTCTTCTCGACGAGCCTACCAACCATCTCGATATAGAGAGTATACAGTGGTTGGAGCAGTTTCTTGCCCAGAGTGCCAAGGCGGTGGTGCTGGTCAGCCACGACCGTGCCTTTATTAACAATGTGACCAACCGCACCTTAGAGATAACCTGCGGCAGGGTAGAGGACTATCGTGTGAAATACGACGAGTATGTGGTACTTCGTGCAGAGCGCCGCGAACAGCAGTTGCGAGCCTACGAGAACCAGCAGAAGGAGATTGCCGATATCAAGGACTTTATAGAGCGTTTCCGCTACAAGCCCACCAAGGCCGTGCAGGTGCAGAGCCGCATCAAGCAGTTGGAGAAGATCGTGCCCATTGAGGTCGACGAGGTCGACAACAAGCAGATGCACCTCAAGTTTCCACCCTGTCTTCGCAGTGGCGACTATCCCATTATCTGCGACGAGGTGCGCAAGGATTATGGCTCGCATACAGTTTTCGATCACGTCACCCTTACCATCAAGCGCGGTGAGAAAGTGGCTTTCGTCGGCAAGAACGGCGAGGGAAAGTCCACACTTGTGAAGTGTATCATGGGCGAGATTCCGTTTACAGGAACGCTGAAGATAGGCCACAATGTGCAGATAGGCTATTTCGCACAAAACCAGGCACAGCTCTTAGACGAGCGCCTTACCATCTTCCAGACCATAGACAATGTGGCCACGGGCGATATGCGCCTCAAGGTGAACGATCTCTTGGGAGCATTCATGTTTGGCGGCGAGACCTCCGAGAAGTATGTCAAGGTGCTCAGTGGCGGCGAGCGCAGCCGACTGGCAATGATCAAGTTGCTGCTCGAGCCTGTCAACCTCCTGATTCTCGATGAGCCAACCAACCATCTCGACATGCAGTCGAAGGATGTTCTCAAGGAAGCCATCAAGGCCTTCGACGGAACAGCCATCATTGTGAGCCACGACCGTGAGTTCCTCGACGGACTGGTAGACAAGGTGTATGAGTTTGGTGGCGGAAAGGTACGCGAGCATCTGGGCGGCATCTACGACTATCTGCGTGCCCACAATGCCGAGACCATCCAGGCAGCCCTTGCCAAGGGCGAGCCATCCATGGGCGCTTCTTCAGCTAAGCCACAGCAGCAGGACGCATCGCCTGCCGCAACAGACAATGCGTCGTCGAAGAAGCAGAGTTACGCCGAGCACAAGGAACAGCAGAAGAAGATTCGCAAGGCCGAGAAGGCGGTGAAGGACTGCGAGCAGCGTATCGCCACCTTGGAAAAACGCAAGAAGGAGATTGACGATTTGCTGATGAAGCCCGAGAATGCCACCAACATGGAGCTCGTCACAGAGTACACCTCGCTGATGCAGAAACTCGATGAGGAGAACGACAACTGGCTCGTCCTCTCCGAGGAGCTGGAAGAAGTGTCAGGGCAATAAAATCCAGAGAAAGCAACAATAACCAAATAATTATAACATTATGAACATGAAGATGATTATCCCGATGGTGATGATAGCAGCCATGCCTATGGGTGCAGACGCACAAAACAAGTCGGGACTTGTCATGAGCAATCTTGACAAGACGACAAAGCCTGCCGACGATTTCTATCAGTTTGCCACAGGCGGATGGCAGAAGAACAATCCTTTGCCAGCAGCCTACAGCCGCTATGGAAGCTTCGAACAGTTGCAGGAAAACAACAACAAGCGTATCAACAGCATCTTGGGCGAGCTCCAGAAAAAGAGCTACAAGAAGGGAAGTATCGAGCAGAAACTGTCCGACTTCTACAAGTTGGCGATCGATGTCGACCGCCGCAACAAGGAGGGCATAGCTCCCGTAAAGCCTCTGCTCGACGAGATAGCTGCTGCCCAAACCAAGGCCGACCTGCAGAAATTGCAGATCAAGTATGCCTGGATGGGACTCGGAGTAAGCTATGGTGCTGGTTTCGCTGCCGACGAGAAGAATGTCACTCAGAACATCTACAATCTCTCGCAGGGCGGCCTCACCCTTGGCGCCAAGGATTATTACCTCAACAACGATGCCGCCACTGTGGCCATCCGTGAGGCTTACAAGGCATATCTTGCCAAGATGTTCCAGCTCTATGGTTTCTCTGCAGCCGATGCTGTCCTGTATGCACAGGCCATCTTCCTGCACGAAACCAGTCTTGCCTTTGTTTCCAGGAGCCGCACCGAGCTTCGTGACCCACAGGCCAACTACAACAAGATGACTCTCAAGCAGTTCTGTGAAAACTATCCCAACATACCTCTCGAGGCCTTGGCCAATGGCGAGGGCATCAAGAGCGAATATATCCAGGAGATGATTGTGGGTCAGCCTGCATTCTTTGCAGCCTACGACAAGCTTTCGGCAGCTGAGAACGCCTCGGTCCTGAAGGCGCTGATGCTCTGGAGTGTCATCCGCAGCTCTTCCGCTTACCTGACCGATGAGATTCGCGAGGCCAACTTCGACTTCTTCGGCAAGACCATGAGTGGCCGCAAGGAGGACTATCCTCTCTGGAAGCGTGCCACCAATCAGGTAGAGAATCAGATGGGTGAGGCGCTTGGCCGCATCTACTGCAAGAAGTTCTTCCCCGAGAGTTCCAAGAAGATGATGGAAACCCTGGTAAAGAACCTGCAGATCAGCTTGGGCGAGCGCATCGACGCACAGACCTGGATGAGCGACGTAACCAAGGCTGCAGCCCATAAGAAGCTCGACAAGTTCTATGTCAAGATAGGTTATCCCAACAAGTGGACCGACTACAGCCTGCTCAACATCGATCCTTCCAAGAGTTACTACGAGAATGTGTTGGCTTGCCGCAAGTTTGCCAACGACAAGGAGATCGCCGAGAAGGCCGGAAAGCCAGTCGACAGAGACGAGTGGTACATGACTCCACAGACCGTCAATGCCTACTACAATCCTACCACCAACGAGATCTGTTTCCCTGCCGGAATCCTGCAGTATCCTTTCTTCGACCCAAAGGCCGACGAGGCGTTCAACTATGGCGCCATCGGTGTCGTGATAGGTCATGAGATGACTCACGGTTTCGACGATCAGGGCCGCCAGTATGATGCTACTGGCAATCTGCAGGACTGGTGGACAGCCGACGATGCCAAGGGCTTCAATCAGCGTGCCGACATGTATGCCGATTTCTTCAGCAATATCAAGGTATTGCCCGACCTGAATGGCAACGGCCGTTTCACACTGGGCGAGAATCTTGCCGACCATGGCGGTTTGATGGTAGCCTTCAATGCTTTGAAGAATGTCACCGCCAAGAAGCCCCTCAAGAACAAGGACGGTTTCACTCCAGCTCAGCGCTTCTTCCTGGCCTACGCAGGCGTATGGGGACAGAACATCACCGAGAAGGAGATACGTCAGCGCGTCAAGAACGACCCACACGCTTTGGGCAAATGGCGTGTCGACGGAGCCCTGCCACATATCGATGCCTGGTATGAGGCCTTCGGTGTGAAGCCGGGCGACAAGATGTTCATTCCTAAGAATGAGCGACTGGAACTTTGGTAATAATCGATAAAAAGAAGGATGCTGAAAGAAATTTTGGCATCCTTTTTTCATTATCTCATTGAAAAAGTGTATTTTTGCACAAAATTAGAGAAAGGAATAGAATCATGCCATTAAGATTGCCAGATAAATTGCCAGCCATAGAGCTGCTGAAGCACGAGAACATCTTCGTCATGGACGAGAGCAGGGCGCACAGTCAGGAGATTCGCCCCCTGCGTATCGTAGTGCTCAACCTCATGCCGCTGAAGATAACAACGGAGACCGATCTCGTCAGACTGCTCTCCAACACACCACTGCAGATAGAGGTGTATTTCATGAAACTGAAGAGCCATACTCCCAAGAACACCCCCATCGAGCACATGATGATGTTCTACAAAGACTTTGCCGAACTGTCAAAGCAGAAGTTTGATGGCATGATCGTAACGGGTGCACCCATCGAAACCATGCAGTACGAGGACGTGGAATACTGGCCCGAGATTCAGCAGATCTTCGACTGGGCTCGTACCCATGTCACCTCCACACTCTACATCTGCTGGGGCGCGCAGGCAGGACTTTACCATTTCTATGGCGTACCCAAGCATCCACTCAGCAAGAAGATGTTTGGCATCTTCCGACAGAAATCCCTCGACCCCTCGCTGCCTATCTTCCGTGGCTTCGATGATGTCTTCAATATGCCTCAAAGCCGCCATACCGAGGTGCGCCGCGAGGACATCGAAAAGATACCGCAGCTCAAAGTCATGGCTGTGTCTGAGGAAGCCGGAGTTTACGCGGTGTGCAGCGAGGACAGCAGGCAGTTCTTTATAACCGGGCATTCCGAGTACGACGCGGACACGCTGGCGCTGGAATACAGGCGCGACCTCGACAAGGGGCTGGACCCTAAAATCCCCGCGCACTATTTCCCGGACGACGACCCGTCAAAGCAGCCCGTGCTGAGGTGGAGGGCGCATTCCACGCTGATATACACCAACTGGCTGAACTATTTCGTTTATCAGACCACGCCGTTTGATATTTCCGAAAAAATATGAAAATATATTGCATTTTTCTGGCGCATATGTTATAATTATATCGCATAAAGGTTTTTTCGGACATATAGTCCGGCATCACGAAAAGTA
>ENA-ORPK01002755-ORPK01002755.1-human-gut-metagenome-genome-assembly--contig:-NODE-2755-length-11727-cov-3.014479_pt1 | contig 11727 bp, 9 predicted proteins | sample MGYA00242139_ERZ509068 | MGnify/ENA primary metagenome ERZ509068 (study PRJEB26280, sample SAMEA2338687) | human gut metagenome | biome: human gut; feature: human-associated habitat; material: faeces... | reverse complement strand
ATTATGCACCCTCAAAGATATCAGTAACAATCCAGATACCATTCTTCATCTCTAAATATATCTTGCATGGATAAATTGAATCAACATGGGATCCAGCAATCAATTTATTGGATCCGTATTCACAAACGCAATAGTTATATCCATAGGAAACAATTCCCCTTTCAAAATTATGTTTTATATCGAATATTTGCGAGTCAAAATAAAGATAAACATCATTTCGGTCAAGTAGAGCATCTTCGCCAGTTGGCTTGAAATTGTTAAGCGTTTCTTCAGAAATATAATTATTCATATACTCTGGAAATTTCCCTTTGCTATTATATCTTAGTTCAATAATCATGCCAGAAAAATGTTTAAGTCTATCGGAGACTTCTCCATAATTAGGATCATCTAAGGGAAGTTGACCTAAATCATCTATATTTAAATAATCAGAATCTTTAATCGGGTAATAAAAATCGTATTCTTCTTTCATACCGCAATTACATAGCAGTAATATGCCGAATACAGCACCATACATTAATATTTTTTTCCTTATTGGCATGGCAATGCATCCTCCATTTTTACAATAATGATGCAAGAATATGTTCCTGAAAAATCTTCTAAATTTACATTATTTCTGTCATTGGTATGTCCAGAATACTTTATCTTGTCGCCATCAAATCCAGTAATTATTGTAGCATGAGATGCATGTGAACCCTCACAGAAATATAATATATCTCCAATCTGAATATTGTTTTCTTTAACAAAATTGCTACTAATGATTTCATAGTCAGATACATTGATAACATTTGTATCATTTAAACTTGAAAAATAGTTGCAGTTTAAATAAGCTTTCCCCCATGATGTACTCATTCGCCATCCGTATTTTACATATGTTTCATTTTCAGTGAAATGATCCGTTATAATGGACCATACTTTATTAGGAATATATGTAATATCAATGCCTTTCTTTACTATGTACCAATTCTCGTTCATAGGGTATCCACCAGCTTCAATACATTGTGATACAAAATTTGCACAATCTGTACCAAATATCTCTTCCCCTGGATATATCGGATTACGTTTTTCAGCCCATATAGCAGCATATTCTTTGACTTTGTCTCTATCATATTTTTCGTTATATTTTAATCGATTGGGATCATTAAAATCATCGAAACCGTCCTCATCTCCATCCGGATTTGAAGGATCTGATTTTATTGGCAAAATCCTAAGCTTATATAAATCTTGAAATTTAGCAACGTCAGCATATCTTAAAAGTCCGTTCTTGACATAGAACAGCTTTCTATTTTGCGGTAACGCACCTGTACAATCCTCAAAATTTGGTAAAACAGCATTGCCGTTTGAATCGAATGATATTAAATCCTTACCATCCTCATTTCGAAACATAATCTCTTCAAGATCAAGCAAACCGTCTTTATCTGTATCCGCATATTTATTCAGGTTTATAACTCCATCACGAAGTGAGGGATCATTATCAATAGCAATTGAACGAGTGAAATATTCTTCGGTAATCGGTGCATCAAGATTAATTCTCTTCCAACCAACTGCCGAAATGATAGGATATTCATTTTCATGCTCACCGAAAATTTCTCTGATAATAAAATCTTCGAAATTATATCTTCCGCCGCCGATGACAGCTGATTCACATGCACCGGTAGAAAGCAGCGCATAATTCAAAGCATTGGTATTATTCGCATTATATGAAAAACTTAATCTGACATTGTTTTTATTAAATGTCGCAATTGCTCCAATGCCGGAATCTACACGAGGATAACCGCAAACATCAATAACGAAGCAAAATCTGTCGCTGTTTTCCCTAAACTGGGGTACACAGTTATTTGCAGAATAATTTAACGCCTTATATAATGCGTATGAATTTTCGCTAAGAGACAGCGGTATTCCTGCATGACGGTTAATAATTTCTTCTGCTTCTTCATAGTTGGAAACATATATGTTTCCATCGGGAGTTTCTATTGAACTGCCCAAAAATGAAACAAAGTAAATTCTTGCATCAATATTATCTATCCGTGCTTGCTCAAAGATGCTCTTACACGTAATCTTAAGTTCCGATTTAGTTTCGTCTAATAAAGACTTATTCGAATATGCTACAAGAACAACATCAAGATACTTGTGTTCTTCCTCAGTGTTCTCGGTATTCTTGCTATTCTCAGTTTCTTCGGAATATGTCATTGCGCTAAAGAGCATAGGAACAGCTTCATTAGCTGCATTTGTATCCGTTGCTTCAGGAACAATGTCAAGACCTTCCAGCCACGCCTCCATATCCATAAGACAATAAGTACCAAGCTCGTCAACATGTGTGTAAACTCTGCCGCTCTCAACATCATGGAATGTCTCAATGGGAAGAAGCATATTTGTGTCTTCAAAATATTTGAAAACATTAAGTCGCTTTATTCCAACAAATTCATCCGAAAGAGAAATATATTTGCCGTTAGTGTTTGCTGTAGCACTGCTGTCAATATCAAAATTGATAACAACGTCCTCTACCTTTAATCCGTCAGTATAAACAAATTCGGGAGATACACCGAGAATAGCATCATTCTTAATTGCATTGGAATATCCGCTTTCACGTGCCGAAAGATTGTTAGCCGCAACGCCTGCCGCTGTAATGTCAATAGATACCTTAAAAGGATTTTCGTCTGTATTTACAGCAGAAAGGTTTTCGGAATCTGTACCGATATGCTGCATAAAAGTACGTTCCGAATCAGGTGTTCCGTCTGTGGATGCACTTGTAGGGTCAAGTCCGAGGGCGACTTCATCGCCGTCGGAAATACCGTCTTCATCGGTATCATACTTTAAGGGATCGGTTTTGTACTTGCTGATCTCATCATTATCGTTAAGTCCGTCAGAGTCGGTATCGGCATTGTTCGGATCTGTTCCGAGCTTGTATTCACGAAGATTGCTCAGACCGTCCTTATCAAAATCCTCATCTGCATCGGAAATGCCGTTATCATCGGAATCAGCCTTTTTAGGGTCGGTGCCAAGGTAATAGACTTCATATCCGTCGGGCAGACCATCTCCGTCCGTGTCGGCATTTTCGGGATCTGTTTCAAAATAATACTTTTCATAAACGTCTGTCAGCCCGTCATTATCAGTATCAGTTGTATCGGACCAATCAATATCCTCGGCAGAATCAGGAATAGTGCATGACACATTTACAACACTGCTTTCACCGATCATTCCAGCAGCTGTTGTCTGTACAACCTTTATATCATAGCTGCCCGATACTTCGGGAGCAAATGAGAAAGCTGCGGTATCAGACACGGAACCGATCTTTGAAAATTCTCCGCCGTCAACAGATACATAAATATCAAAAGTACCGCCGTCAACGCTTGTTTCCCATGACACAACAATATATCCAGTTTCGGGATCATATTCGGCTGATACGTCAACAACAGGCTTTTCGGGAAGCTTGCCGCTTGAACAACAGGTATAGGAATGTCAACAGATACGGCAGAGCTTTCAGCCACCTGACCGCTTTCCGTTGTCTGTCTTACCTTAAAATATACCGTTCCGCAGATATCTCCGAGATCATATGTATAAGAGTTATCGTCCGATACACTTGCAATCTGTGTGTATTCGATATTGTCTTCCGAATACATAACATCAAATGTGCCATTGCTGACATTTGTATTCCAGGAAATATCGGCTGTGCCGTCATTTGCATTGTAACGTGCATCAGCAGTGATCTTGATTTTTTCTTCTCCGGGAACTGCCGGTTCATCGGTCGAACCACTGTTGTCAATCACCACTTCAGATAAACGGACATTGCTGACAGCAGGCTCTTCGGAATCCTTTTTATTTGCAGTCAAGCCTATTGATACCGAACCGCCGCCTGCAATGGGATTGGTCCACATTTGGCTTGCAATGCTGTAACCGTTATCACTGGATTCGATTATTTTTCCGTTCCAAAGATTTGTGATCTCAAAATTGCTGTCAAAAGCAAGCTTCCACGCTTCAAGTGCAGTATCGGAAGTATTGGTTACGATAAGCTCTGCCTGAAAACTGTTGCCCCAATCTCCCGTTACACTTAATTTTACATCGTAACCCTCTGTCTTGTCAACCCTTTTTGAGCAAAGTTCAAACCTTTCGGGAGCTTCAAGCTCATTTCCCGATAATGTATATCCGAAATTGACTGACTGATAAGGCTCAATTTCATAGTTATAGCCTGAATTCTTGATTATGTAATCCTCGTCGGATTTGCTGTAAACATATCCGTTCCATATGCCGCTGATCTCACCGTTTGCATCATAGCCGAGTGCCCAATTGAGAATTGGCTCAGCTGATGTATTTGTTAAGGTAACGTTTACATTTTGATTGCCGAACCATTCGTTTGTTACGGTATAGTCTACCTTGTATCCGTCATAGGTATATGTTACCGAACTTGTTTTGGCATATACGGGAACAGCTGTAAATACAGATGCTGCCATTGAGGCAGCAAGGACTGCGGATATCATTCTTTTTAATTTCATTTTCTGAGAATACTTCATTGTTTTTCCCCCTCTGATTTTTTTGCATTAAATCACACAGACAGACTTAATACAAGCCTGCCTGTGCATAAATAGTGCTATGTACATTTTACTTGTTTCTGCTTTTGAACTCATTTAGCTCAGCAGGAGCCGTTGGCTCGTGAAAAAGAAAATGACAGTTTGGATTTATCGTCATAGCATTTACGACAAATGCAAATGCAGCCAGTGACGAACCATACTTGAGAATCAATTCTTTTATCTTCTTCACACTCTCACCTCCTTGACATTTATTGTTATATCATATCACTTTTATTAATTTTTTTGACAAAAATCCTGCGAATGGTCGAGGAAACACGCTGAACGGTAGTAAATTTGTTTTCTTTTGCTTTTATCAAACCCTATTATATCTAATGAAACCTATATTTTTATTATTTGATGGGATTATTAATCTGCTTTACTAAAAAAATATCGTTACCAGCTACTTTTGATAAATATTGGTAACGATATATAGACAACTACTAATAATAAATCACAATTTAGGTTAAAATTTTGTTGTTGCTTTTATGAGTGCTCCCATATACTTATATACATTTGAATGAAAAGCTGTTTTATCTTCTGTGATTTTCTGAACCATTAGCCCAATAGCATTACCGTAATTGAATGAATCATTACGTGCATATTCGTAGGAATTATATTCAGAACATAAAGCATCATAAAGCAAAAACAATGTTTCTGTGTTTTCATCTTTATTCGTATAATTATGAATACGACACACATGACACATAATTAATGCTTGAGTGTAGGTTAGATGTGCAATAGAAATAAGAATTTTTTGATTATTTGCTGTTTTATTTCTTTCCTCGAATACTTGTTTTGCAACATTTATATCTCTGCTCGCCTTTTCCAAGTACTCAATTTTTTCTTTGCATGAGTGCACATACATGGATGTTTTAATATAACACTTTGCTCTTTGATGCATATAGTGTGGATCTAAAGATAATAATTCATTCAGTGATTCATAAATTTTTCGAATTAATTCCAACCCATGTTTATGAGCATTTCTTTCAGAATAAAACAATAAATTTATGTTATCAAAAAGAATGAAATCCTTATATGCTGAAACTTTTTTGCTATTTAATACATCAACATTTCCATAATAAACAATAATTTGCTGTACAATATATTTGTATGCACTAATAATAGTTTCATGATTACTATCATTTTCCGCATATTGACTAAGCTGATTAAGAAGCCATTGATTGGCATATACAACATACTTTTTGGGAGAATTATCCCTTGCATTTATTTCATATGAAAAAGGCTCTTCTATATCAATAAGTGGCGTTGCTTTTTTACATTGAGCTTCTAATTCCGGGAGTAACCGAAACATTGCTGCCTCTCTTGAATATACTTTCTTTTTTGTAGCTAATAAAATTAATGCAGCAACATGCTTGTAATCATTAAAGTTCAAACCCGTGTTTTGAAATATATGTTTTTCCGAATTACGCTTTGCTGCTTTGATAACATTGTCAGCTATAGAATCCGAAGAATAAATTCCGACACCAATAGATGCCAGTAAAGGATTTAATGTGTTAAGTTCTTTATCGGAAAAACTATTTTTAAGGGAAATGACAGGAACATTCCCTTCTTTGATTTTTTCTTGAATGGTATAAAGTTTTTTTATATCAAAAATATCATTATCTTTGTAGTTTGCAGCAACTATAAATCTAATATCACTTCTATGCAGGTTATAAAGATTCAAAAATATTAATTCCATTTGATTTCTGGATAAAACATTACTATCAACAAATATTACACTGTTATTTTTTTCCATCAAAGACTTAAAAGCATCATATGTTAATCTCTCTTTTGATGAGAAAAAATAAATAGTTCTGTTTTTGATTCTCCTTGATAATTCAGATATACTATACGTTTTACCGCTAAAACTTCGTCCGGCAATAATCTGAAGAGGATAATCATCTATCTGCTTTAGAACCTTTTCCATACGATCTCTTTGAATTAAAAAATATGGAATAACCAATTCTTTTTTCCTTTTTTCAATTAATCCTTTTCCATGAAATAAGTATGGCTTATTATTCGTAAAATCATTATTCAGTTTTATTTCTGTTAATGATGATATATCTTCCATATCATCAACAGATATTTTTTGTGCTTCAGAACCTGCATCATATAGAGCCTGATATATCTCATCATAATCGGAAAATAGAATTATATGTGTAATGCCGTAATTCTGTAATTTATTCTGTTGTACAAAAGATGGCTTTTCGCATGTGACATAATATCTCGAATTAGAAAACTCTCCGGAAGATTTTAAATAAACTGATAAATCAATTTCATCATCCAGACTGCAGCCAATAAAAATCAAATTGTTTACCTCACTATCGTGAGAAAGTCTTGTCAAAAGCTGTTGATTAGAACTAATACTGCCCACATACTGATTTTGAGCAAACACTTCACTTTTGGTATCTGCATATGATACTATTTCTGTTACGTCGCCATGTAACTTAATTACGCACCGGCAGTTTTCAAATACGCTGTCATCAACAGGTCTATTTGAGTACACAATATTATATGAAGCATTCTTCTCTATTGCATCATCTATGTTAAGAGTATACACATATGGCCATGGTAAATTCAAAAATCTTATTTTATTATCAGGTAATTGTACATGAGTGAAATTGTCAATCAGGTATTTTTTTCTGACATTTATATCAACGTTCTTATGATATATATCTGATACTTCTGAAAATGATTCATTGGTAAATGACTCCCTTTCATTTACAGGTATAATATTTTCATCATACAACTGCTTGATCATGTGCTGTTTGTACGATTTTCCAGATGGGACATTACCTCTAAATGCCGGACACTGATATGAAAACCCCGAGCCAATGCACGGAATTAATGTTTTTCTTCGGAAATTCTGTATAATTTCATTTTTTACATCATTGAAGTTTACAATTTTCATATTTTTAGATCTCCTATACATATTTGACATAATTCAGATTTATTGGTATATCAATTTTATACTCAATTTTTCTGCATATAGAATTGATTACAAATTCAGCTGCATTTTTAATTCTCTAACCTCCGCAGAATATGATGTTACATTATATCATTTTCAGCGCTTTTTTGACAAAAATCCTGCGAATGGTCGAGGAAACACGCTGAACGGTAGTAAATAAACACAATTTTCCCTATTATCATTGAAATCAACGATAACAAAACTGTTAATGCTATCAGATAAAAATACACATTACTTGATATATATAAGAAAATTTCCAATACGTATATTATTAACGTTATAATAAGTGATGTGATTTTCATACGTTTATTGTCATCAGCAGATATATGCTTATGCCTACCTGCCACAGGTGATAAGCATATTACAAATACAAAGTTTATTATCGCAGCAATAATAAAGAAAACCTGCGGCATCAAACGAAGATACGGATAACTCCATATAGCAGCAATCAAAAATGCCATTGACATTATGTAACAACCTCTTGATGTTTCACAATGAAATCCACCGCAAAATGTTCTTAGTGGAAAGAATACAGTCATAAATATAATTACTGCGGTCAGTTTGCGAAAAGTAATTCCTATGATAACTGCCGAAATAATACTAATAATTATTTCCAATATGGTATTAAAGCAGTATTCATAAAGTTGGCGCTGACTGTCACTTATTATTTTACCGTCAATAAGAGTATCGACAATGAATTTACTAAATTTTTCAGACATAAAAAATATCCTCCGGATAACTTTTTCTTATCCAAAGGATATCATAAAACATTATAAAATGGGTGAAATCAGCTGTGAATGGTCAAGGAAACCCACTGAACGGTATTTACAGCGGTAAAAACAATGTTGCTTCACAACAGGATTCGCTTCGCTCAATATTGAAAACCCCTCCATATTTTTCTGCAATTGCTATTACGTTTTTTATTCCATGACCATGACGGAGCTTATCTGTTTTATTGGTCTCCAAATTACCTATAATCATGTATTCAGTTGAATTCTGTATATGAATAATAATATCCCCATCTTTCGTTATTATGGAGATATTGATATATCTGTCATCGGGATTGGCAACTTTTTTACATGCTTCGATCGCATTATCCAGCAAATTCCCAAGCGCTACGCAGATATCGTATCTTTCTATGGTTATATCATCTTTATCAATGTTGATATTGGTCTTGAAATCCACATTACTGTTGTCAGCAATATTCATAGCATTGCTGACAAGTGCATCAACTGGAAGATAACCTGTGACTACTCGTTTATAGGATTTATCCAAATGCTCTATAGCTGAACCAATATAATTGTCCGCTTCTTCATAAGATCCGCTTCTGATACATTCTCTGAGATAAAGAAAATGCTTGTTGGTATCGTGTATTACCCCGTAAATACTTTTAAATGATGCGGATGTCTGCTCATATTTCTTTTCCTGAAATACAAACTGCTGTTCCATCTGATGCTGCTGTTCTCTGATACTGCTTACCTCAATAATATTTTCAAGCAAATAATAGACGATAAGATTTATTATTATGAGACCTGCCGATGCAAGACAGGTGCCTACAGTTGCAGACGGTTCACCTGTATCAAATTCAAACGATATTGCAATTATTGTAGCCATACTTATAAGTGGAGTTACTATAAAGCACAAATAATCCTTAAGCTTGACCGTTCCTGAATTTTTCTTCATTATCAGCATAACTATAACAGCTATTATAAATATTATCAGCTTTGAAAGCATAATACTGTAGCTCTGCATACTTTTATCGGTACTGTTATGTATGGTTGATACTACTATAAAATAGCTCATCACTTCTGACAGCATTTGAAACACCAGAAATGAAACTGCTGTAAAGATTCTAGTCAGCCATTTGGTATCGTACATAAGTGACAGAAAAATATAGATCAGTAATGATTTTACTGCATAAAACATTCCTGCTGCACCAAACTGACTCAGCGCCATATCAACCGCAAAAGTGCCAATAAATATTGAACAGAACAAAAACTTGCTTATAAAAGAATTACGCTTTTTCATACAGGCTTTAAAAAACATCATAGTAATTACCATATCAAAAGCAGTTGCAAGAATTGAAAAAATTATTTCCATTACCTCATTCATTGATTTGCCCTCATTTTTCTTGAAACATATTTTGAAAACAGTTCCTTGATCTCGGGCAGTCTTCGTCTGCTTAGGTTTACCGTTTTACCTGAAGTGAATTCCAGTGAATCGGCATTAAATTTTCTGATATATTTCATATTTGCAAGACAAGTTCTGTGAACGCTGACAAAGTCTTTATCTGATAACTCTTTTGCCAAGTCCGATAACTTTGCTGTTATCAAAAATGTTTCAGATATAGTTGTAACAAGCAATTTTGAGCTTTTCTCCGTTTCAATGCATATGACATAATCAAGATACAAAACTCGTTCACCGTTTTTTTCAGAAATCACTTTAATATTGGTATATGACGCATTTATGCATTTGAGAATAATATCAAGCTTTTTTGCCAATTGTTCATACACTACCGGCTTTATAATATATTGCGAAGCCTGAACATCAAAACTATCCTGCATATATTCTGGATAGCTTGTAACAAATGCAATCGAAACATTTCGGTCGGGCAATTCTCTTATTGCGGCAGCTACATCAAGTCCCTTTATATCAGGCATTTCCATATCAAGGAAAATAATATCGTATGGAGATTTGACCGACTTGTATTTTTCTATAAGCAGTTCTCCGCTTATATATTCATCAATATAAAATTCTATATCGGTATCTATATAATACTTTATCAAATTATTTTTTAATATGTCAATCTGTGCTTGTTCATCATCACAAACTGCTATAGTATAGGTCATATTTTCACCGGCTTTCCTTTTATTTCATTATACATTATTATAGCAATATATTCAACCGAAAATTTTCTGTTGATTTTACAAATTTATAATATCATATTATTAGATAAATATATCTATTTCTTTCTGAACGGTCGGGAAAACCTGCTGAGTGGAGGATTTAAATCAAAACCTCAGGCTCGTAGGAACCTGAGGAAACGTCATAATCTGCTTTATATATAGTGGAGCACTATAAATTGTAATCATAATCGGTCTTGACCTCGCCGAAGTCTGCCGCCCATTCATCAAAGTGATTGATGTCACACTCTTTCAGCAAATCAGTCTGTAAGTACCGCATCATTGTGTAAAGCTCGGTCATTGAATTGCTGACAGGCGTTCCACTGGCAAAGACCATACACTTTCCGCCTGTAAGCTCGTCCATATATTTTGACTTCATAAGCAGATTGAATGAACGAGCCGAACCTCCGCTGCCGAGACCCGATACATTGTGCATTTTTGTTGCTGTGGCGAGATTCTTGTACATATGGCACTCGTCAATGAAAAGCTTGTCAAAACCAAGCTTCTCAAAATCAATAAAATCGTCCTTGACCTGCGCATCATTCAGCTTGTTGAGCTTGTTCTGATAGTTCGCAATGGCATTTTCGATTTTCTTGACGGAAAAACTCTTTTCACCATACGCAGCTGCACTCTCCATTTCTTCACGAAGCTTTGTAAGCTCCGCTTCAAGATACATCTTTTCACGTTCGGGAGATAATCCCATACGGTCAAACTGCGTATGACCGACAATTACAGCGTCCCAGTCATTAGCTGCTATCTTAGCAAACAGTTTCAGACGGTTTGCTTTCTCAAAATCCTTCTTCGTAGCCACAAGGACATTCGCATTGGGATACAGCTTTCGGAAATCATTGCCCATCTGCTCCGTAAGAGAATTGGGTACGGCAAACAGGGATTTTGTGTGCAGTCCCAGACGTTTGCCCTCCATTGCTATGGTTATCATTTCATAGCATGACGATAGGTAACTCTTTGATATAATCTCCGAGTTTTCCCCCGTCCCACACCGTACGTGACAGTTTCCCGTCATACGGCGTTCCATCAACAGTAATTTTTGTTCAAATTTACACGTCAGACTGTGAGCAATTCACCATTTGTTGAGATTTCAGGCATATGTGCCATTATTCTCAGTTTATTTATCTTTGCTAATTGCTTTTCATCAGGATTTACCAATGCAAGGTACTTTTTCAGCGTTCTGCTGTTTACAGAGTGAATCAGAATATGCACTTTATCAGAAACGATTATGAGATTTTTGTATTCATCACCAGATTGATATTGTCAATATCCCTTGACACATTTT